>Ga0123357_10000153_pt1 | contig 61328 bp, 49 predicted proteins | sample TergutEmb28metaG_FD_89873 | JGI IMG/M metagenome (GOLD analysis project Ga0123357, IMG submission 89873) | Embiratermes neotenicus P4 segment gut microbial communities from Petit-Saut dam, French Guiana - Emb289 P4 | ecosystem: Host-associated > Arthropoda: Insects > Digestive system > Gut ...
CATCGCGCCGACTGACAGTTGGACGTGGAAGGCGGCCGACGGGACGGGCGTTACTTCTGTGACGTTCGACGGGCAAGGCGCCGGTTTGGGCATGGGTTATTACCTGGTGCTCGGCAGTGTCGGCGCCACTGTGTTGGGCGGCACCGGGTCGGTGACATCGGCGGCGATCTTGTTGACCAACGACACGCCTGACCCGTTCATCGTCCAGCTGAAGTTGGATATGCCTGACGTCGACAAGTTCGTCTACGACACGACCCTCGAAACCTGGGGCAAGGCCACAGATGTGAACATCGGCGACACGGTCAACTTCAAACTCACCTCCAAGGTGCCCAACATGGTCGACTACACGACCTACACGTTCATCATGCACGACTCGCTGAGCGCCGGCCTGACGATCGACACAGACAGCCTGTGCAGCATTGTCAACAACTTCAAGGTGACGATCGGCAGCAACGATCTGACTTGTGGCACCGACTACAAGGTGACAATTGACACCACTCCGCCGGTCACTTCGACGGGTAGCACGGATATCGCGATCTCATTCCTCAATATGAAGAGCTACACAACCGGCGACGACATCACGGTCACCTACGATGCGACGCTCAACTCGAACGCCCTGGTGTCCTATCCGGACGACCTCAAGCCGAACCCGAACGCGGTGACGCTGGAATACAGCAACAACCCGTATGACACCAATGATTCGACGAACACCAACACCACCACCGAGCATGATGTTGACGTCTACACGTACGAGATGCAGGTGTTCAAGTACGCGCAGGGCGCCACCCCTGACGACCCGCCTGTGGCCTTGGCAGACGCCCACTTCCAGATATGCACGACGCTACCGGTCAACAACGCTTGTGACGCAGCCAGCACGATCAAGTTGACACCGCCGGCGACCGCCGGCGACCCGTTCGTTGTTGACACCAGCGGCCATGCCACCAACACTGACCTGGTCTCTGGCGACGATGGCATGATCAAGATCATCGGCCTTGACGAGGGCACTTACTACTTGGTGGAAACCGCGGCTCCTGAGGGCTACAACCCGCTGACCGCTCCTGTCAAGGTGCTCATCACGGCGACCAAGTCCGTCGATGCGGATAATGCTATCGAAGAAATCACTGCCGTCAGTGGCAGCTACTACCTCAATCCCATGGCGGATCCACTGCCCATGGGCGGAGCCGGTGACACCCTTAACATCGAGAACAACGCGGGCGCGCACCTGCCGTCCACCGGTGGTATGGGCACCACGATCTTCACAGTCGCCGGCATCGTGCTGATACTCGCTGCCCTGACCTTCCTGATCGTCCGTCGCAAGACGGGCCGTCCATCAGTGGTTGAGGCCTGAGCCGGGTAACCGGGGGCGGCGACCCTCGCAGCCGCCCCCGGCCGCCTGACGGCGGGGGAAGAGTAACTATGAAACAACGAGTCATCACGACTGTGCTGCTGTGGGTTATTCTCCTGGTCGGTGTGTTTGTGCTGCTCTATCCAGTGATTGCCAATTACTGGAACAGCTTGATCTCCTCCCGGGTCGTCCAAAGCTACACAGCCGCCGTCGCCCAGATGAGCGCCCAGGAAAGCGCCGACCAGTTCGCCAGAGCCGATGCTTACAATCGGTCGCTGCTCAACCGGATAGACCGTTATACGATGACGGCGGAGCAGCAGCAGGAGTACGACTCGATACTGGATATCGGTGGCGGTGGTGTGATGGGCGTGCTGACGATACCGAAGATCGGCGTTCAGCTGCCCATCTACCACGGCACGGGTGTGGCGGTGCTGCAGTCGGGCGTCGGTCATCTGCCAGGCTCGTCGCTGCCAGTCGGCGGTCCCAGCACCCATGCCGTGCTGAGCGGCCATCGCGGACTGCCATCTGCCGAACTGCTGACCAACATCGACAAATTGGTGGTGGGCGATCTGTTCGCGGTGACAGTGCTGGGACGCCGGCTCGACTACCAGGTGGACAAAATCAGCGTCGTCGACCCGGAAGACATGCGCCAGCTGGCCATCCTCGACGGGCAGGACTTGGTAACCCTGGTGACCTGCACCCCATACGGGGTCAACACGCAGCGGCTGCTCGTCGAGGGCCAGCGCGTCTACACGAATACGGCGGACCTGGATGTGAACACTGCCGGCGCGGTGTCAACCACCGCCTTGGTGACGTGGCTGATAGTCGGGCTAGCCGTCGTAGGAGGTCTGGTGTACTTGACTCTTCGAGTCGCCAGACGCAAGAAAAAAGGTGAGGTATGAGGAAACACCATTTACTGATCGCGTCTGTGTTCGCGATGACTATCCTGGCCGCGACGGGCTTGGTGACGGCGCGGGCGTCGGCCAATCCGGTCAACCCGCCGGATTCGGGAACGCTGTGTGCGGTGGCAGTCGACTTGCAGTACAACGGAAAGCCCGTCGTGGGGGTACCAGTCACCGTCTACCAAGTGGCAGATATGGGCCGGCAAGGCGATTACTTCACTCTGACGGAACCCTTCGCGGGCTCCGGAGTTGACTTGGCTAGCGTCAATTCAGCTGCTGACAATGTGACCATGGCGCAGACACTGCTCGACCACGCGCGGGCGGGTGATGTGACCGGCACCATGGTCAGCACGGGCGCCGATGGCAAGGCGCTCTTTGGCGATCTGCCCGCCGGACTATACCTCGTGGAATCAGGCCAGGCCCGTGGTTTCAGCTCGATCACGCCGTATGTTTTGACGCTGCCGGAACTGCAAAGCGATGGCTCCTGGGTTTACGACGTGACGGCGCTGCCGAAAACGGAACTGATGGCACAGCGAGCCGACACGCCGTCGGGACCCAGCACTGCTCACACCGCCCAGACCGGTGGCCAGATCGTCCCCACCCCAATCTTGTGGGTGGGAGGCGGCTTGGCAGCCGGCGTCGGTGCCATGCTGATGGGTGGCTGGCTTTGGGTGGCTAGCTGTGAAAGAGCTGGTGTGAAACACCATCGTGCTCTGGGTTGTCAATGATGTGTTATGGACTCGAATATCTACGTGACAAGGCGGAATTTTGATGGCTAGCATAATAGTGCATAAATGTCAAAATTTGTGCCATTTTCGAGTTGACATGAGACGGCTTCCGGTATTAATGTTCTTTACAGCCTTATGGTGATCAAAAAAATGAACGCTGGTTCACCCGATCATCGATGGGGCAAAGATAAAGATTCGTTTGGATTGGCCCCCAAGCGAATCCGCAGTGAAGTGGTGCGGTATCAACGGGGGTACCTCGTTTGTGCCGTATGGTACGGGAGTGCATCTGACCTAGGACAAGAAAACAGCAGATTGCTGTGCCCTAGTATCGGCTGGCTTGCGGGTGAATCCCGGGTTGAAGGGTTTTATTCTCGCAAGCTTGTGACCGTGAGCAAGGGCCAGTGGGCGAGTGTCCACTGGCCTGCGGGCACCGTGTATATCGCTCCTGATTTGGCTGACTGGTATGGCGATTGGGCGTATGGGCGGGAGTTGAGGTTGCAATCGGACAGACGAGACGCACAAGGCAGACGCCGAGGCCCCCGTCATGCCGGCCGGCAGCGTCATCCGAAGGAGGTGCAGATGTGAAGAGACGCAACGTCACGACGATGCTTGTTTGGGTCGTCTTCCTGGTCGGCGTGTCTGTGCTGCTGTACCCGACGGTGTCCAACTATTGGAACAACCTGGTCGCCTCCAAGACCATCCAGAACTACACAGCTGCAGTGGAGCAGATGAGCACCCAGGACAACTCGGCGGAATTCGCTATGGCGGACGCCTACAACCAGTCGCTGACGCACCGTCTCAATCGCTTCCAGATGACCACTCAGGAGACCCATCTGTACGATTCCATCCTCGACATCGGCAGCGGTGGCGTGATGGGGGTATTGACGATACCGAAGATCAATGTGAAGCTGCCCATCTACCACGGCACGAGCGCGGCGGTGTTGCAGTCGGGCGTCGGCCACCTGGCCGGCTCGTCGTTGCCAGTCGGCGGCTCCACCACCCACGCCGTGCTGAGCGGCCACCGCGGGCTGCCGTCGGCCGAACTGCTGAGCAACATCGACAAAATGGTCGTGGGGGATAAGTTCCAGATCACGGTGCTGGATCGCACCATGGTGTACCAGGTGTACAACATCAGCGTTGTGGACCCAGAAGATCTGCGCCAGCTGGCCATCATCAGCGGCGAGGATTTGGTCACTCTGGTAACCTGCACCCCATATGGCGTCAACACGCAACGGCTGCTCGTCCAAGGCGCGCGCGTCTACACAAGTGCGGCAACTGTGGATGACAACACCGCAGGCGCAGTGACGACGGCTGTGTGGCCGACGTGGCTGTTGGGCGGCGTCGGAGTGGTTGGCGGTTTTGCCTATGCCGCTATCCGGCTTATCACGCGGAAGAAGGGACGCGCACTATGCGAAGACGACTTCTCCTGATCGGGTCGGTGTGTTTCTTGACGATCATGGCATCCGCTGGTCTGATGCCCTCCCGGGCGTCAGCCAATCCGGTGGATCCGCTGGATCCCGGAGTCCCGTGCGCGGTGTCTTTCGGCCTGGAATACAACGGGACGCCAATCGTGGGTGTGCCGATCACCATATACAAGGTGGCGGTGATGAACCAGCGCGGCAACTACTTCACGCTGGACGGCTCATTTGCTGGGACGGACGTGGACGTCAACGCCGTCGACACAGCCAGTGGCAATCTAGCGGTGGCACACACTCTGCTGGACCACGCCACAGCCAATCAGGTGACCGGCCAGGTGGCCACCACAAGCAAGAACGGCACAGCACAGTTCAATGATCTGTCTGATGGCATATACCTCGTGGCGCCGGGTCTGGCCCGCGGTTTCGACGCGATTGCGCCGTATTTGATCACGCTGCCGGAACTGCAGAGCGACGGCTCCTGGGTGTACGAGGTGACAGCCTTGCCGAAGACCCAGCTGGCGCCGCTACACGTCCCCACTCCCACACCGACGCCCCACAACGCCCAGACCGGTGGCCGGATCGTCCCCTTCCCGGTGTGGTTGATGGCCGGGCTGCTGGCTGCCGGCGTCGGGGCGGGAGGCCTGTCACTTGGAAGACGGCAGAAAGCAGGCCACGCTGGATAAACCTCATAAAGATGTCCCCGACCTCATGTCCCCCCTAGTCGAGGTCGAGGGCTAGCGGTGGAGTCGCCTTGACTATTGAATCCCCTTCATCAACCCCGGTCGGGCTAGACACGCCGCAGTTGTGGGGGCGCGTTGCACAGCGCGCCCCCACAATTATGCTCCGCCCGTGCCATTGTTCGGTGGTAGGCTTGGACTGATGGCATATCCAGAAGATCAATCCCAGAATCGTACGGACTACGAGTGGCTCTACGGACCCGGCACGAGAAAGCCAGCGCCGACCGCCGATTTTCCCACCAACGTGGTGCCGCGACGGATCGTCGATCCGCCAGCTTCGTCGTACGCACCGCATGCCTCTTCTTCGGACTGGAGCATGCTAGGTGGCGCGAGCGCGCCGCAGTTCGAGCCGCCCGAGGATGCCTACGTGGAAGACAACGGTGGTTACGATCCGGCTGATTACGAGTGGCTGAACGACGACGACACCAGCATCATCGCCGATGAAGACGTCACCGCCGGTCAATCGGACGACGGTGGCAAGTCGTCGAACCGCGGTCGGTCCAAGACGAAGCGGGCGCGCCGTCGCAAAATCATCAGGCGGAGCATTATCGCCGTCGTCGTGGTGTTGGCTTTGATCGCCGGGACCATTGGATACGTCGTCTGGAAAGCGTCCAACACAATCTGCGAGGTGACCAGCGGCGACAACTGTAATTTGATGAGTACCCTCCAAAACGCGCAGAAGGTCATGGGCATGGGTCCGGCGCCGACCTTCGCACCCTTGGCTGCGGACGCCAGTGGGCGGACGAACATCCTGGTGCTGGGCACCAGTGACGACCGGAAAGACACCGGTGGCGGCGGTATGCTGACCGACTCGATCATCGTGCTCTCAGTCAGTGCGACAGATCACAACGCGTTTATGATCTCGATACCGCGCGACCTGTGGGTGCAGTACCCGGGTTGGTGCTCCTTCGGCTATCAGGGCAAGGTCAACGTCGCCTACGAATGCGTCGGCGCGGCTGTGGGAAACTCCGTCGCCAAGGACCAGGCAGCCTTGAAGGCGGTGATCCCGGTGTATCAGACCATCACCGGTTTGAAGATCCAGTACGCCGTCAACCTCAATTATTCGGTGCTGAAGTCGCTGGTGAGAGCGGTGGGCGGTTCGATAACCGTCAAGATAAAGACCACGGATTCGCGCGGCCTTTATGACATCAACACCAAACTCAAGCTGAGCCCCAAATCGAAGGAGTGCCCTTCGGCGTCCATCAATCCCATGGTGTGCACCCTGAACCCACAGCAGACGCTGGCCTTGGCCAGGGCCCGCAACAGTGACGGCGGGTACGGCTTGGCCGCTAGCAACTTCAACCGCGAGCAGAATCAGCAGTCCATCGTGATCGGCCTCATGGACAAGGCGTCCTCCAACGGTTTGTTCACGGATCTCTCCGGGGTGACGACGGCATTGGACGGCATCGGCAAGAACCTGCGTACCACCTTCTCGGTGGACGAGATACCATCGTTGATGAATCTGGCGCGGAACATCCCCGCGGCCAACATAGTCTCCCTCGACATGATCAACGCCAACCCATCCGTCGTGACCACGGGGATGGTGTCGAACCAGAGTTCCGTCATCCCGCGGGCCGGGTTGTTCAACTACTCGGCGATCCACTCCTGGATCAAGAAGAGTATCTCATCGAACCCGGTGATCCAGGAAAGCGCGACCATCGACATCCTCAGCACGCCCGACCAGACGGTTGCCGCCACCAACGCCGCCCAGAAGCTGAAGTCACTCGGTTACAAGATCGGCAATATGGGGGATTACACCGGCACGGTCACGACGACCCAGATATTCGATATCACCCGCGCGAAGCCCCTCACATCGTCCGCGCTGGCCAAGCAGTTCGGTGTGACGGTGACGGTGGGCAAGCCCAAGGGATACACGGTGAAAAAGGGCATCGATTTCGTTGTCATTATCGGGTCGTGATATGTGCCTATGACGCGACTCACATCGACGAGTAGCAAATGACTGATACCTTCGCCACCGGTGGTGCAGAGGACTTGGCCGATCGCCTGGCCCTGCGCCGGGTGAGCAGCTTGAGCACAGAACTCGATGACGTCAACCAAGTCGAGTACAGGCAACTGCGCCTCGAGAAGGTTGTGCTGGTCAGCGTCTGGACTAGTGGCACCGCCGCCGAGACGGATGCCGCGATGGCGGAACTGGCCGCGCTGGCCGACACCGCCGGATCGCAGGTGGTGGACGCCCTGATCCAGCGCCGGGACCATCCGGACCCGGCCACCTATGTCGGCAGCGGCAAGGTGGACGAGATCAAGGACGCCGTGGTGGCCGCGGGCGCCGACACCGTCATCTGCGACGGGGAGCTGAGCCCGGCCCAACTGCGCAACCTGGAGGACCGCCTGGGCGTCAAAGTGGTCGATCGCACGACGCTGATCCTGGACATCTTCGCCCAGCACGCCAAGTCGGTCGAGGGCAAAACCCAGGTCGAGCTGGCGCAGTTGAACTACCTGAAACAGCGATTGCGCGGCTGGGGCGAGTCGCTGTCGCGCCAGGTGGGCGGACGGGCAGCCGGGGGGGTGGGCATCGGCGGACGCGGCCCCGGTGAGACGAAGATCGAGACCGACCGTCGTCGCATCAACACCCGTGTCGCCGTCCTGCGCAAGCGGCTGAAGTCCATGACCGCCACCCGCGAAGTGGCGCGGTCGGCGAGACGGCGCGATCAGGTGCCGTCAATCGCCATCGTCGGCTACACGAATGCCGGCAAAAGCTCGTTGCTGAACCGGCTGACCGAGGCGGACGCGATGGTCGAGGATGCCCTGTTCGCAACGCTGGACCCAACCACCCGGCGCACGAAGGCTGCCGATGGACGCGTCTACACGTTGACCGACACGGTGGGTTTCGTCCGCCATCTGCCGACCGACCTCGTGGAGGCCTTCAAATCGACGCTGGAAGAGACCCGGCAGGCCGATCTGCTGGCTCACGTGGTGGATGGCTTGGATGACGACCCACTCGGTCAGGTGGCGGCGGTCCGGGACGTCCTCAATCAGATCGGCGCGGCGGACGTGCCAGAGCTGATCGTTGTCAACAAAATTGACTCTGCTGCGCCAGACACGCTGGCAATGCTGCGCCACTCTTTGCCGGACGCCGTTTTCGTCTCGGCGCTGACCGGGCAGGGTATGGACGCCCTGAAGGCGGCCATGGAGGCGCGGCTGCCACAGCCGGGAGTGCTGGTGGAGGCGTTGGTGCCCTGGGCCAGGGGAGACCTGATCGATCAGGCACACCGCACCGGCGACGTCCAGCAAGCCGAACCGACGGCCGACGGCACCCATTTGGTGGCGCGCGTCAAACCGGCCCTAGCGGCGGAACTGGCGCCATACGCAGTTGTGAGATAACAGCTCACCCAGGGAGCGATGTCGTAACATTGACGCCGTGAAAGCCCTTCTTCTTGAAAACATCCATCCCGATGCGGCAACCATACTGACTCGTGCCGGATACGAAGTCGATCTGCGTTCGGGGTCGCTGGTTGGCGACGATCTGGCGCTTGCGATGGACGGTGTGGAGCTGATCGGCATCCGCTCGAACACGAAGCTGACCGCCGATGTCATCGCCGCCGCGCCGGATTCGTTGCTGGCCATCGGGGCTTTCTGCATCGGCACTAACCAGATCGATCTGGACGCCGCCCGGCAGAGGGGCATCGCGGTGTTCAACGCGCCGTATTCGAACACGCGCAGCGTCGTCGAACTGGTGGTATCTGAGGTGATCGCCCTGTCGCGTCACCTGACTGACAAGACCGGACAGATGCACCAAGGCGTCTGGAACAAGTCGGCCGACGGGTGCCGCGAGGTACGTGGCAAGACGATCGGCATCGTCGGCTACGGCAACATCGGGTCGCAGCTCTCGGTCGTCGCCGAGGCCCTGGGCATGCGCGTCGTCTTCTATGACATCGCCGACAAGCTGGCGCTCAGCAACGCCCGGCGCTGTGACAGCCTGGAACAACTGCTCGGCTTGTGCGATTTCGTGACGCTACACGTGGACGGACGTCCCGGGAACGCCGGGTTCTTCGGCGCGGACCAGATCGCGGCCATGAAACCCGGTGGCTGTCTGCTGAACCTGTCGCGCGGCTTCGTCCTCGATGTCGACGCGCTTGCTGACGCCCTGAACAGCGGCCACCTGGCGGGCGCGGCCATCGACGTCTATCCGGTGGAGCCGAACAACGGCATGCCGTTCGTCAGCCCCCTGCAGGGAATCCCTAACGTCATCCTCACCCCGCACGTGGGTGGCTCGACGCAGGAGGCGCAGGTCGACATCGGCCATTTCGTCGCTGGCAAACTGGCTGATTACGTCACCGGCGGTGGCACGGTGATGAGCGTCAACCTGCCAAACATCGCCACCCCCGACATCCAAGGGCGCCGGGTGGCGCACGTCCACCAGAACGTCCCCGGCGTCATGGCGCACCTCAACGCCGTGCTGTCGGAGCACCAGGCCAACATCGCCTTCCAGGCGCTGGCCACCCAGGGGGACACCGGTTATGCGGTGACAGACATCACGGACGCCGTGCCGGGCCTGCTGAACAAACTGCGGGCGATGCCCCAGACGATTCGCGTCCGTCTCCTGTGATTGAGACGTTGCGAGTTGTCCATGACGTCCGAACGTCACCATACCGCAACTGAAGTGCGGTTACGCTACGGTAAGTGAGTGGTTCGCGCCCCAATACGGGCTTGTGGACGGATGAAACGCCACTTCCAGGACGCGGATCGTCAGTTGTGACGCAGTGAAGTGACGTTTCGTACTGGGGGGACGGCTTCGTCGGGCAAACCAGGGCCTAGTGAAGCAGCACCAAAAATCTGCTTTAGGAAGACTTCTTGATGACGCCGGCTTGTTTCAGCCACAGGAGTGCCAGCACTGTTTGGGCGATGCCGAACAGCAGGTAGACGTCCGAGACGGGGTTCGGCCCGAAAGCGATGAAAAGCTGGAAGCAAATCCAGCCGATCAGGATGATTCCGCAGGCCATGGCCCAGGCGGGCGCGACTCGATGATGCCGCCCGATGAGCACGGCTCCGGCCAAGTTGGGGACGCCGATGATGACCAGCAGGAACACGCCGGGCCAAGCGAAGCTGGTGAAGAAGATGCCAGCCAGCGGCAACTTTTGCATCTGATCGAGCAGTGGTGTCATGCCCATCGGACCAGGCGCGATCCACATCATTGCCGCACCGGACAGGGCGCCGATGCCGTTGAAGAGGGTCCAGAAAAGTGCCCAACGGGCAAGGCCGGAGAGCCGGTCGTCTGTTTCGCTACTCATACCGCGTAAGCCTATCGTATGGGTTCTGGACGTCCTGAGCCACGCCCGGGATCCCCGGTGAGCTTGCCAAATCACGGTCATCAGGTAAAGTCGAATGAGTTCTGCGTCATTTAGGCAGAGATCACCGGATGATTCGATGTCCGTTGTGAGCAAAAACGAAAGGTATTGGAGACGATGGATAAACCACGCCCAAAAACAGGACTGGTCAAGAGTTTGGCCGTCAGCACCGTGAGTTTGATGGTGATGTGTGGCCTTGCCAACATTGGCCCGCTCGAGGCTGCAGCTGGACCGGTCATGGTGGAGCAGAAGGCTAAAACCGCTAGTCATCCGACACTCAAGAGGGGCTCGAAAGGGGCTGCCGTCAAACAATTGCAGAAGAAGCTGAACAGTGTGGGCCGTTACCGGCTCCTCGTCAACGGCAATTTCGACGCGAAGATGACATCGGACGTCAAGAAGTATCAAAAGCGGGTGGGACTCCCGTCGACCGGTGTCGTGAATGCGGCCACCTGGGCAAAGCTGAATGCCAGGGCCGGGTATGTGAAACCATTCTTCTACAGCCCAGAGTCCGGCTGGGTCAGTTCGCCCTTCGGACCACGCATCAACGCGATCACGCACAGAGCCGAATTCCATCCGGGGGTGGACTTGGTGAGGCCCTGCGGCACCCCGATCCATGCCGCCCAGGCCGGAACCGTCGTCAAAGCCTCTTGGGACGGTGGCTACGGCAACTATGTGATAATCAGCCATGGCAAGCTCGGCACAAAATACCACTGGAAGACGGGCTACGCTCACCTGTCCAGGTTCAAGGTGAAGAAGGGCCAAAAGGTCAAACCCGGCCAGATCGTGGGCCTTGAGGGCACCACCGGCATGTCCACCGGCTGCCACCTGCATTTCAACGTCTGGCGTAACGGCAAGTTCGTGAATGGGCTACCGCTGATCTAGCGTGGTTGGGCTTCAACCATCGCACAGTACCTCGGCTGTGACATGTCGTTGATCTGGGGTTGTGGTCTTGTGTCGTGGGGACGCTCCAGTCGGCGCATGAGCTTCGCTCATTCTGGCGCCTCCTTCTCGCTCAGTTCCGCTCCAATACCGGCGCGTCTTCGCGCATAGCGCTCGCCACACAGCGGTCTTTCGCTTCAATGCCCCACTCGTACAAGACCACGACCCCAGAACTAGTCGCTAAATGCCAGTGGCGCCAGCCCAAACCGGCGTTCCGCCCCATCACCTAAGTGTTGTCCGAGGTGCGGCCCCACTTGTACAAGACCACAACCCCAGAACTAGTCGCTAACTGCCAGTGGCTCCAGCCAAAACCGGGATTCCGCCCCATCGACTAGTGCAACCGGGCGACGACTGCGGGGTGAAGACGGGCGTTGGTGGCGATGGCCCCCGGGCCGAAGGGCCCGTCCACCCCGTCCAGGTTGGTGAAGCACCCGCCCGCTTCGCGGACGATCACGTCGAGGGCGGCCATGTCGTGCAGAGCCAGCTTTGGCTCCGTGGCGATGTCGACAGCACCCTGGGCCACGAGCATGTAGCTGAAGAAGTCGCCGAAGGCTCTCGTGCGGTCGCAGTCACGCAGTAGGCCGATGAACTGCTGTTCGCGCCCGCTACCCGTCCATTCGGACAGCCCGGAGTACGAGATGAAGGCGTCACCAAGCTTGTCCACCGAAGAGACGTGCAACTGGGTGCTAGTGAGGAGCGACTTGCCCATCCAGGCGCCGGCGTCCTCCGTCGCCCACCAGCGGCGTCCCAAAGCGGGGGCGCTGACAAGCCCGACCCGCACGATGCCGTCCACCATGAGAGCGATCAGTGTGGCCCACACGGGCACGCCGCGGACGTAGTTGGCGGTCGCGTCGATCGGGTCGATGATCCATTGACGCGAACCAGAACCGGTGTCGGCCAATTCCTCGCCGTGGACGGCGTCGCGAGGGCGGGCGGCGCTCAGGGCCAGGCGGATGGCCTGCTCCGTGCTCTGATCGGCGTCGCTGACCACAGTGTTATCTAATTTCAACGAGACGGCCAGATCTGGGGCGACAAATCGGGTAAGGGCAATTGAGTCGGCGGTGTCGGCCAACTCGTGGGCCAGCCGCAAATCATCCGCGAATTCAGACATGCCGCCAGAATACGCCTACCAGAACTATGAGTGACACACCGCCAGGATGCGACGCAAAGAGGCCAGACGGGTGGGGTTCAAACTGCCGTCCGCCAGTGCGTCGTCGAGGGCACACTCCGGTGCTCCGGCGGTGTGGGGGCAGCCGCGCGGGCAGTCATCGGTGATCGCGGCAATGTCGGGGAAGGCGGCTACGACGGTGTCGGGGGACACCCCGGCCAGGCCGAACGCCCGCACACCGGGGGTGTCGATGACCCAGCTCGCGTCGTCCAGTGGCAGGGCGATGGCCGACGACGAGGTGTGACGGCCCTTGCCTGTGACGTCGTTGACCTTGCCGGTCGTCCGTCCAGCCCCTGGCACCAGCGCGTTGATCAGCGTCGACTTGCCCACGCCCGAGTGCCCGACCAACACGGTGGAGTGACCCAGCAGGGCTGCCCGGATGGCGGCTAGGTCCGCGCCTCGCTGAGTCGGCAGCACGGGCACGTCCAGTTGCGAGTAGGCAGCAACCAAGTCATCCGGGCTGGCCAGGTCGGTTTTGGTGACGACGATCAGGGGAGCCACCCCCGAGGCCTTGGCCGCCACGATCAACCGGTCGATCATGCCGATGCGCGGTGCCGGGTCGGCGGCGGCTGTGACGATCATTAGCTGGTCGACATTGGCCACCAGGGGTCGTTCCTTCGGGTCCTCGTCGTCCGCGCTGCGGCGTAGCAGCGACGTGCGGGGCAGCACCTCGACGATACGGGCCAGCGCGTCGTCAGTTCCGGACAGATCGCCGAGCAGGCGCACGTAGTCGCCGACCACCACCGACTTGCGTCCCAGGGGACGGGCCTTGATGGCCTTGACGGGGGTGGGATGGCCGTCGGTGGTGACGACGAATCGGCCCCGGTCGACGCCCAGCACCCGACCTTGGCTGGCCGACGAGTAGTTGGGCCGCGTCTTGGTGCGGGGGCGGCTGTAGCCGCTGGCGCGGTCGAAGTCGTCGAAGTCGTCGTCCTCGACGTCACCGGCCCGCACACCCAGGACGCGCGGGCTCATGCGGCACCACCCGCCACCAGCGCCGTCCAGCGTTCGGCGAAGTCGGGCATGGTCTTGGCGACGGCATCCGGGTCGGTCACCGTCACCCCCGGGGTGACCAGGGCGAGCAGGGCGCCTAGGTGCACCATCCGGTGGTCGCCGCGCGACTCAATCGTGCCGCCATGCCGGGCTCTGCCACCGGTGATCGTCAGGCCGTCGTCATCGGCTTGTGCGTCGACACCCACGGCGGCCAGGGCGTCGGCGATGGCGGCCAGGCGGTCGGTTTCGTGGCCCCTGATGTGGCCGATGCCGGTCAGGTGGCTGACGCCCGGGGCCACCGCCGCCAGCCCGGCCACCACAGGCGCCAATTCGCTGGCTGCAGATAAATTGAGATCGGTTCTCATTAAAGAATTGTCGCTGCCTGCCACCAACGAACCGTCTGCTTGTCGGTGGACAAAGCCACCGAAACTCTCGATGATTTCGCGGATCATGTCTCCGGGTTGGGTGGTCCTGGCCGGCCAGTTGGCCACCTCGGTCCGTCCGCCAGTGATCACCCCGGCCAGCAGGAAGGCAGCGGCGTTGGTCAGGTCTGGGTCGATGACGGCGTCCACGGCGTACAGCGGGGCGGGCGGCACGAGCCAGCGGTCCGGTTCTGGTAGCGACGCCGCAACGCCGTGGGCGGCGAGCATCGCGACAGTCATGTCGATGTGGGGACGCGACGGCAGCGGTCCGCCCTCGTGGCGCAGGTCGAGACCGTTCGGGTAGCTGGCTCCGGCCAGCAGCAGTCCCGAGACGAATTGGCTGGACGTAGTGGCGTCGATCGTCACCGGATCGTCCAGCCAGCGTGCTGGGGGAGTCAGTATGAAGGGTAGTGCATCTGTGGGACATCCGTCGTCACCCAGGACCGTCGCGCCCAAGGCGATCAGCGCAGACAGCAGAGGTGACATGGGGCGCTCGCTGGCGCGGGGGTCGCCGTGGAATCGGACCGGGCCGCCAGCCAACATCGCGACGGGCGGCACGAAGCGCATGACTGTGCCCGCCAGTCCACAATCGATGTCGGAGCCGCCCTTCCAGGTGGCGGGTGGAGTGATCGTCACCTCGTCTGGGTCGGACGGGTCGACTAGTGCCCCCAAGGCCGTCAGGGCGTCCGTCATCAAGCTGGTGTCGCGGGAAGTTGGCAGACCGGTGACGCGGCTGGGACCGTCGCCCAGTGCCGCCAGCAGCAGCGCCCGGTTGGCTTCGGATTTGGAGCCCGGCACCGTCACGCGACCGGAGACTGGGGTGGTGGCGGTGGGTGGCGTCCAAAAATCCATAAGTCATGTCTACCACGATTGAGATGGCCTGCCGACACTGGCTCAGTCCGCTCAGGTGCCACCCGGAAAATGTCGATCTCGGATTCCATGTGAGCTAGACCTCGCTTATGGATTTTGAAATCTACCACCGACTCAGTGGGGAACTGCCCTGGCAGCCGGATGCTGGTTGGCGAGCTTTTGATCGAATGTGTACAAGGGCAAGGCCGTCACTCGAGCCGCATGCGCTGCAAGATAGCAATCCGCGAAACTGAGCTTTGGGTGCTCTCGGTAAGCGGCGCAGGTGGCTGAGATAGCCTCCGTGTCGGCGACGACTGTGTCGATGCCAAGTAACGACTCGATGACATCAGTCACGGCGTCGCGGCCCATTAGGTAGTGGACCTCCAAAGCATGCGCCAGTTCGATCCAGGCCGCATCGGCAACGTCGTACCGGGCACTGGGCTGGGCCAGCAAGTCGCGGGCCTGTGCGAACTGGTCGGCCACATCCTTGCAGGCAAATCGCAGCAGCACATTGGTGTCGAGCGAACCATTCATCACGCCCTGGGCTCCCGCATCTGATATAACCCGTGGACATCCAGCAGAGGCTCCGTACCCGGCCGTACATAGCGCGACAACCGATCAGCCATCTCATCGAGGGTCTCTTTGCGACGCAGACTAACCTCCGTTGCGTCAGGGCTGACGATAACCGACGCTTGGTCACCTGGCCTCCACCCAACCAACTCACGTACACCAGCCGGTATCACAAGCTGACCTCTTGATGAAAGTGTTGCGGTGGGCATGACTTACCTCCTAGTAGACCGTCTTTCACACTTCTAACTAATCATACCTCCGTAGTGTCGTCTTTGACATGAAGAGCGTCCAAGTGACCCCAGAACTGGAATTGAACCGAGACGTATGGCGTTGCACTCATGTGACAGTGCAACTTGAGGGCAGCGTTGGCACACCCACCTGGTTTTGGGTAGTGTTCTGGCTGATGACTCAGACCATAACGCCAGACGAGGAGACCGCGGAAGAGCGGGCACAGCGCTTTGAGCGCGACGCATTGGGTTATCTCGACCAGATCTACGGGGCGGCCCTGCGGATGACCCGTAATCCCGCGGACGCCGAGGACGTCGTCCAGGACACGTACGCGAAGGCGTTCGCGGCTTTTCACCAGTTCAAGCCCGGGACAAACCTGCGGGCCTGGTTGTACCGCATCATGACGAACACATTCATCAACAACTATCGGAAGTCCCAACGCCGTCCAACCACATCAGGTGACGACATCGAGGACTGGCAGTTGTACCGGGCGGCTGAGCACGAGTCAACCGGGCTGATGTCGGCCGAGATGAAGGCCCTGGACTCGATCCCCGACAGCACCGTCACCGAGGCGCTGGAATCGCTGAGCCCGGAATTCCGCGAGGTTGTGCTGTTGGCGGACGTGGAAGGATTCTCGTACAAAGAAATCGCTGAGATCATGGGCACGCCGATCGGCACAGTGATGTCGCGTCTCAACCGGGCGCGGGCGGCCTTGCGCACGAAACTGGCTGACTACGCTGCCAGCCTCGGCATCGGGCAGGAGAGGACTAGTGATGAGTGAACTCAACCACCCGAGCGTCCAGGATTGCGCTTTTTCGATGTGGCACGTGCAAGCCTTTTTGCACGGCGGTTTGGACGAGGCCGAGGCCGATGAAATACGTCAGCACCTGATGCTCTGCGAGCAGTGCCTCGATTTCTATGACTCCGAGACACTGATCACAGAATTGGTCCAACGCTGCTGCCGCGACACTCAGCAGCCGGCGCCGCCAACCCTACGGGTGCGCGTCACCAACCTGCACGTAGTATCGTAGCGGCTCCAGCCTACGCGGTCGGACGCTTGCCGTGGTTGGCAGCGCTCTTGCGACGTTGACGGCGTTTCCGTCCACCCTTGCCCATGATGACCTCCTGGATGACAAGCCCGGGGGTTCCGGGCAACACCCATCTATTTTGCCATACGGGGCTACAGTTGGAAGCATGCTTTCATTGGACCAGGTCGTCGCCAAGCACAGCGAGCTGACGGCGCCGGATTGCGAGTGGCTCGACGCCTTCGTCCGCGAGTGGCACCTGCTCGCCGACACCAGCTTCTCGGACCTGCTTTTATGGGTGCCCGATCACGATGACAACATTTTCTGGGCGGCGGCCCAGATCCGTCCGAACACCGGCCCGACGGCCCTGGACGACGACATAGTCGGCGAGTGCATTGCTTACGACCCGGAGCACTTGGTGACGACGGCCTACCTGTCGCAGGAGATGCAGGAGACGACGGAGAACCAGTTGGTTTCCGGAAACCCGGTGGGGGTGTGGGCCATCCCGATCATGCGACACGACCGCTGCCTGGCAGTCGTCGAGCGCCACACCAATCAGATGGGCATCCGCGCGCCCGGTGCGCTTGAGGACACCTACTTGGAGGTGGCGGCCGTCCTGACCGACATGTTGTGGCATGGGATCTTTCCTATCGATCCGCCCAGTATCGCGTCGATCAGCCCGAAGGTGGGCGACGGATTGATCCGGACGAACGAACTGGGCATCGTCACGTATGCCAGCCCGAACGCCGTCTCGGCCTATCGCCGCCTGGGCCTGATGGGCGACCTGACAGGTGAGAGCCTGCAAGACATCACCAACGAGCTGGGCGGCGAGCCGGAGGAGACCGCGCGCGGCCCGAAGGACCATTTCGGCCGGCGCGCCCGTGAGCTGTCGGTAGACGTGCCGCAGGCCAGCGTCCGCCTGCGCGTCCTGCCACTGACTCTGGAAGGCCAGACCGATGGCGGCATCACCTTGTGCGTCGACGCCACGGCCTTGCGCGAGCGCGAGCGGCAGCTCGTCACCAAGGACGCCACGATCCGCGAGATCCACCACCGCGTCAAGAACAACTTGCAGACGGTGGCGGCTTTGCTGCGTCTGCAATCGCGCCGGATGGGGACGCCAGAAGCCAAGGCAGCGCTCAAGGAGGCAGTGTCCAGGGTGCAGTCGATCGCTGTCGTCCACGAGATCTTGTCGCAGAGCTACGACGAGACGGTGCGGTTCGACGCCGTAGCCGACCAACTATTGTCCATGGTGGGCGACGTGGCCGCCACCACGGGAACGGTACGGTCGCGACGCGAGGGAAGTTTCGGTCTGGTGCCGGCAGACGCCGCCACTTCGCTAGCCCTGGCCTTGACGGAGTTGTGCCAGAACGCGGTGGAGCACGGGCTCGGATCGTCGTCCGGCACGGTGGTGGTGCGTCCCCATCGTGATGGCGAATGGCTGGTGCTGGAGGTGAGCAACGACGGCAATCAATTGCCGGACGATTTCGCGATAAGGTCCGGCAATTCTCTGGGTTTGTCGATCGTCACAACCCTGGTCGAGGACCTGGCAGGGACGTTCACCCTGACCAACAATGAGGACGGCAAGGGCACGACGGCTCGGATCTCGGTGCGGCTGAAGGGTTAGCCGTCCGCTGTCGGCGGTTGGGTCCCGGGGGAAGCAAGATACTCTTGGCTGGGGAGCTAAGGTCATCGACCGAGTTGCTGTTGATATGAGTCGCGAGTTCTCTGGCAAAAGTGGCTGATCGGTGACGCGCTGGGCACGAGTCGTCAGTGTGCGCACGAGCGTTACGCGCACGCATAGGTCATCTGTTCATCCAGATTGGAAATGGTCGGTGGCCCCCGTCCATGTTAGTCAGCGTCCGTTTTGTCCCGGCGCGGTTGACGGAGCATACTTTAACTTGCTGAAGTGTTCAGGGAATCACGTCGCCGGGAGAAAACGATGCGCACTTTCAAGTTGGTTTCAGTCAGAAGGCTCTCGCTGGGGGCCGCGATGGTCATGGCGCTGGGCGTGCTGGCGTCATTCGGGGCACCATCGGCGCTGGCCGCAGGTGACCCGTATCGCATGGTCCTGCGATACTACGACGACGTGCAGATCACGTACTCCCTCGAATATCCGGCGACGTCCAGCCGGGTGGTGAAACCGGAAGACGTGCCGATCGGTGGCGTTGGCACACCGAACAGTGCCAATGTGTTCGCCATCGATGGCTACGTGTTCCCGCAGGTTTACTGCGTTGACCCGTGGACGGCGTTTCATAGCCAGGTGCCGGGCCTCGGCGAAAGCCAATGGTTCCCGGCTGCGGGCGGTGACACCGGCTACACGGCCGACTCAGTTTCTGGTTATGTCGACGCCGCGCCTTGGACGGGCACTGGCGCGATACAGGCATATGGGGCAGCCGTCGACTGGATCACCACCAACGGTTACCGAGGCGAATACCGGCATAACCCGACGTCGCCAGAGGATGCCGAGAGCCTGGCCAGCGTCGCGCGGCTGAACGCCATGTTCCCAGCGATTGGCGGCATCACAAAGGAGATCGCGCTCATGGCCACCAAGGTGGCCATCTGGAAAGTGATCGGCGGCGACAGCGTGCAGGTGGTGACGACAACGCTTGACAATCGCGCCGACGGCTCGCGGGCGAAGTTCGACGCTCTTGTGGACGCCCTTGTCACCAACGCTTTGGACGAGTCGAACCGGCCATCTGCCGTGACGACCAATGAGGTGGACGCCTCCAGCCTGAGCTTGAAGATTGACGACACTGGCGCCACCTACATCACGGACCAGAGCACCACCTATAACTATTACGGCCCCATGTCGGTCGTCGGAACGCTGAACCACGCGCCCAACGGTAACCTGTCGGGCATGACACAGTCATTCTTAAGCGTCAGTGGCATGAACTCGGCCGGTGTTTCATTCGTCACGGCTACCGCGGAGGACCCGGCCACCGTCCAGCTGGGCACCGGCACGCTGCCGGGCACCAACAGGACACTGCCGATGATCGGCGGGTCCGGTCTGAATGACACCTGGACCAGCGGCCAGTTCTACCTGGCGATCCCCAAGACCCGAACCCCTGACAAGGGTGACCAGTTGCTGGTCACGGCCCAGGCGAAGGCGCCGGCCGTTGCCGTCGAACCTGGCACCCCCGTCGTGCTGGCTTTCCAGGATAGCGGCATACAGGACTGGAGCACCATCCAGGCCTTCGTCGGCGCCACGACGGGGCAGCAGACGGTCGATTTGTACGCCGAGGCCAATTGGCTGACGGGCGACTCCTACGTCGGTGATCTTTATGTCAGGAAGACGGTTGACAACGTCGCCACGCACGACCAGGATCAGTTGTTCACCTTCGCCGTCTACTACAGCACCGATGACGCGGACACGAACCCGGCGCCGCTGAACCTGAAGGATTACCCGGTCAAAGGCGCGGCCAGCGTCAACACCACCAGCACGCCGAACACCTTCACCCTGCGTAATGGCGATATCGGCATTATTCAGGGCCTCACCACCCAACTGATAAACAGCTCCGCGAATTACGACACCTATTACTACTGGGTGCAGGAAATCTCCAGCACCCTGCCCGCGGGCGAATACGGCCCGCCGCAATTCGTCTTCGACAACGGCACGACCCCGACGCCGCCTGTCAACGACTCGACCATCGGGCCGTTCACCATCAACGCTACCGCCGGGATGAGCCTTGTGTCGGTGACAAACGAAAGACTGGCCGGCGATCTGACCATCACCAAGGTGCTGGCCGGCGATTGGGGTAACGCCGGCGCCGATGACACGACCGAGTTCTCGGTGATCATCCGCGAGACGTACACCGTCGCCGGCAAGACCTCGACTGACTACCTGATATTTGACGACACCTCCAGCCCGTTCACCTACAAATGCGTCGGCAACAACGGCGCCAACGATCCGGCGACGGCCGGTGTGCTGACGTTGACTGCCGGGCAACCAATTGTCGTCACCAATCTGTGGAGCAATGTGAGATACACGGTCATCGAGACCGGGGGCAAGGGCTACAAGGCCACCTATTCGGGCAACAACGTGCTGATCGCGGCAAATGTCATGCACGACATCACCGTCACCAACACCTACGGCACAACTGTTAACACCGGCGGCTCGCTGGTCGGCGGCACTGGCCTGGCCTGGCTGGCACTGGTAGGCGGACTCAGCCTGGGTGGTTGGCTATTATTCAGCCGACGCGGTTGGGCGCGCTGAAAGCCATACTTGGGGACGGGCGGCGTCAGCTTCTGTCCGATCGTCCCGAAAAGCTGAAAAGGATCGAACCTCAAGCTATAAGCGATATTTTCCATCTCTTGTAAACCGGTGGGATCAATTTGAACTATTGTTCGTTCCCTCATTGTTGCCGAGTTACTGAGTATGTTTATGACGTAGGGCATGTCTGGAGCGCACCAGTAGAATTGCTGCTACCAGTTGCTCTTGATTTTGACAGAAGGTTAGCGATGAGCGACAACCATTTCCCGGACTTCATCGCTCCATCGGGTGTGATGCCACTGACTCCCGAACCCAGCACCGCACTGGAGCCAACGCTTCAGGACGCCACAGAATCAATCAACTCAGAGACGCCCACCACCCAGCACCGTCCGTCACAGCGGACCATCGTCACAACCGGCATCGTCGTCGTGGCGATGGTTATTGCCGGGTTGGCTATGTGGTTCGTCCAAAAGCAGATCCTGAACCCCGCACCGGCATGCGGAGCCATCAGCAGCGCCGGCTACACCACCAGCGACGGCTCGTTCCCATCTCTGGCGGTTGCTTTGCTGGACGGCCAGCAAACTCCTACCAGGGTCGAAGTCGTCGGCGTCTGGTGCGACGTGGCCCTCATGGACCTGGAGTACCAGCAGACGGAAAACCTGAACGGGGACCATGCTTACACCTATTTCTATACGGACGTGCTGCGCGCGGTGGACATCTCGACGGGCAAGGTTTTGTGGACGCTGGACAAGTCCCCGGACGGGTCGCCCCTGATGTTCAACTCGGCAGTGGCCAGCGGTGGCAAACTGGCTCTGGCGACCATGAGGGACGGCGGTTTCACGCAGCCGGGCGCGGAGTTGTGCATCAGTGGGACGGACCTGCGAATCGTCAACCTGCACACCGGACGTGCGATGGCCAGCGCATTTCTCGACGGGCAGTGCTCCCCGGCGACCGATGATGCCGACACTGAGAGCACCGTGGCGTCCGCCGTTGCGTACCAGGACGGTGTCGTCGTCATCGAGCTGGCCAAAGGAAACGTCCCAATACTTATGACGGGTGGGACCATTTCGACATCTGGCTACCAAGATACTGACTTGACCAAAGCCTTGTGGACCGTCAACTCGCCGAACACCAATCACACTGGTCAATACCTGCTTGACCATCAGACAGACCGGACACTGCCAGGCGGTTGGGTGCGCACCGCGCCCAACGGCATGTACGTGCCGATTGCAACGGGTACCTCCTCCAGGGCTAGTGGCGATGGAAATATACGCAGCTTCTTCACCGCCGGGGACTTGGCGATCGAGGCTGTCTCGTCGGTGGCGGGGAGCGATGGCTTTGTGGGCATCGGTGGGTGGAGTGATCTGGCGGCCTCCGGGCCGGGTTGGACGTACAACGCACCGGATGGCTGGGCGATCGCACCGGACGCGTATCTGATGAACGACTTCCCGTACCCCCAATCTGTGTCGCCAGTCGTCGCCGTCACGTCGAGCGCTGTCATCGTCATGGAGCAGCGATCCGACGATTCCGGTGTGATCGAGGCCAACCTAACCGCATTGAACAAAGCTAACGGTGCGATTCTGTGGAGCACACCGTACGAGTTCGCGACATCCGATCTGTCGACTGTCACCGTTTTCTCGACACAGCCCGGCGGTGGCACGGCAAAAACGCTCTCGAAGTTGGCGCGGGCACAGGGAACCGTCATCCAATCGGGTGGTCAGGAGTACCTTGTGTACACCCAACCCGGAAGTGTTGTACTGGCTGACGCCACGACCGGCAAGGTCATCTCGTCGCAAATGTTGAGCGTCAGAACCGCGTCTGGGATATATCAATGTGGCGACGCGTCAGTGTGTGTGGCCGTAGACTTCCACAGCGCCCCATGGCAGGTGACGACGACGGGAATGATGAAGATGAGCGTGTCGGCCACGGCGTTGGGCACACCGTCCGAAACCGATCTGACGCTGGTGACGTCCGGCTATGCCACGACAAATGTTGGCTATGACGGGCTGTATCCGACGGAAGCCGGTCTGTTCGCAGTTGTCAGAGATGGTTCCGACTATCAGTTCTTGCTGATGTAACCGGCACCGATCATGGGTAAGTGCGCCGACACTAGTGCGTCGCCGCGTCACCAATTTGTAGATGCAGGCGAGCCCCAGATCCGTATGGCTCTGGTCTCAGACCTGGCCGTTGGAGGGCGGAATGTCACTTTGTCGATGGAAAATCTGCTGGAGATGACGCGAAAGTGGCGGTGCATACGCCAAATGTGCCGATTTGAGGTCCAAACCACTCACTTACTGTGGCGACGCGTCAATTGGTGACGGTCAAGTGACGTTTCGTCATCTGGAGCATCAGATTTATAGCGGCAGACGCACGGTTGCGCAATCGGGGGGAGCATGTGGGCAGGAAAACCGGGCCGGGTGTGCCAGACTCGCGTTCGACGAGACCACGCTCGCCCGGGCCTGGCAAGTCGCCACCGAGGTTGTCGCAGTCTACTGCGACCTGTGGCACACCGACGCATACGTCCGGAGCGGCGGAATCAGCGTGCTACCACCTCATCGATGCCCGCATGCTCACGCCCCGGTTGCCAGATCAGCGACCCCTAACCTTTCACCCCGGTGATGCTGATGCCCTCGACAAACGCCTTCTGCGCGAAGAAGAAGATGACGATCACGGGTATGGCAAACATCAGGGCCGCTGCCATCTGCATCTGGAAGGCCTGCTGGTGCTGGCTGGTGGCCATACGGCTCAGCGCCACCGCCAGGGTCTGGGTGTTGCTCGTGTTGCCGGTGTACAACAGCGGATTGTAGAAGTCGTTCCACGCCCACAGGAACGAGAACAACCCGATGGCCGCAATACCAGGCTTGCCGATGGGCACGATGACGCGCATCATTATCTGCCACTCGTTGGCCCCGTCGATGCGGGCTGCCTCCGTCAACTCCTGCGGGATCGTCAGGAAGAACTGGCGCAGCAGGAAGATCGAATAGGCGTCACCGAAGAAGCAGGGCACGATCAGCGGCGCGAGCGTCCCCACCAGGCCCAGTTTCGCGTACATCACGAACAGCGGCAGGCTGGTCACCTGGGCCGGCACCATCATGGTGGCGAGCACGACGATGAACACCCATTCGCGGGCCCGCCAGCGCAGGCGAGACAGCGCGTACGCCACGGGGGTTGACGAGATGATGACTCCGGCGCAGGCCAGGACGGCATAGATGACGCTGTTGGCGAAGTTACGCCCGAACGGCATCGCGTGGAAGACGTCCCGGAAATTCGTCCACACCCATGGGTGCGGCCACAAGGCCCCGGTGCCCGACTGTGCCTGCGTCATGAAAGCCGTCAGGAAAATGATGGCGAAGGGCGCCAGGAACGCGATGGCCAAGACGATGGCCACCGCGTGCTCCGCGATACCCATCAGGATTCGCCGGCGCTGGCGGGCGGCCCGCGCGGCAGGCGCGAGGGCTATAGGCTGGACGTCGCTCATTCGGTGCTCCCCGAGTAGTAGACCAGGCGGCGCTGGGCGCGGATGAATATCAGGGTGACCACGAAGATCACCAGGAACAACAGCCAGGCCATGGCCGAGGCCACGCCCGTCTTCAAGTTACCGAAACCCTGGTGGTAGATGCCGGTGGAGTAGAAATACAGCGAGTCCTGCGGGGTGCCCAATAACGTCAGGACGTTGCTGCGCACCGGGCTGGCCGTGGTCGACACGACGTACGCCTCGGTGAAGTACTGGAAGGTGTAGATGATGCCCGTCAGCACTGAGAAGAAGATGACGGGGCTGATGGACGGTATGGTGACGTGCCAGAACTTCTGCCAGCCGTTGGCGCCATCCAGATCGGCGGCTTCATACTGCTGCTGGGGGACGTCCAGAAGCGAAGCCGAGAAGATGACCATGGTGTTGCCAACCATCCACAGACGCATCATGGCGAGGCTCGGTTTCGACCAGTCCGGCGAGCCGAACCAGTTGGGTCCGCTGATCCCGATCAGCGACAGCAGGTGGTTGATGGAACCGGCCGGGTTCAGCATGACGATGAATGCGACGGCGCAGGCCACCACGGGCATCATGGCGGGCAGGAAGTAGATCGTGCGGTAGATTTTGGCGCCCTGCTTGACCTTGGTGACGACCCACCCCACGAGCAGCGCCCACAGGGTCTGCAGGGGCACCATGACGAGCACCATCCACATCGTGTTGCCGACCGACTTCCAGAAGCGAGCTGAATTGATGCCGGTGAACAATCCAGCGTAGTTCTGAATGCCAACCCAGACGACAGCCCGTTTGGAGCCCATCTGGAAGTTCGTGAACGAGTAGTACAGCGTGCAGAGCACCGGGTAGAGCGTGAAAATGGCGAAGCCGATGACGAAGGGCGACATGAAGGCCAGGATGACCCACCAGCGGACACCTGACCCATGATGCCCGAGATGGGCGGTCCGGGTTTCCGGGCCGCCCATCCGAGTCTTCGGAGACATTAGCTCACCGCTTGGGTGTTCAGATCGTCGATCTGGGAGGCCAACGCTGACAGGCCGCCCGCTAGATCGGAAACCTGGCCCGTCTCCCACTTGTTGACGAAGCTGAACCAGCTATCGACGTCCTCCTCGCCGACTGGCGTCAGCGTCTTGTAGTACGAGTTCGGGTTCTTCGTCTGGTCGATCATGACCTGCCAGACGGGGTCGGACGCCTCGGTCCAGGCCGCCAGCGAGTCGAACGTCGTCGGCACATTGGCCATGGCCGATGCGAAGGTCGTGATGAACTCCGTGTCAGTGGTCAGTTGCTGGACGGCGAAGAAGGCCGCCTGCGGGTTCTTGGAGCCGGACGGGATCAACACGACGTTGCCCGCCACATTGCCTGCGCCGTAAATATCGGCCCGCGAATCCGGCACTGGCATCGGCATGGCGCCGAAGTTCAGGCTGGGCGAGAACTGCTGGATCTCGCCGATGTGCCATTCGCCGTCGAACTCGATGGCGGACTTGCCGCTGGTGAACGGGTTCTGGGCGTCATCGGTGTGGTCGCCATAGGTGGCGACGAAATCCTGCACCTGCTTGGAGCCGAAGTAATCGAGCACCTTCTTCTGCCAGTTCAGCAGCTCGGCCCACGTCGGGTCGGACGACAGCGTCGTCTTGCCATTGGCGTCGTAGAAGGGAGCGCCGACAGCCCCGCCGATGAACCAGCCGTACTGCGAGTCGTAGTCGGAACGCGGCGGTGTGATGCCCCACTGGGTGATCTTGCCGCTGGCGTCCTTGATCGTCAGCTTCTGGATGTCGGCCCACAGGTCGGACAGCGTCTTCGGCATCTCGGTGATGCCCGCCTTGGCGAACATGTCCTTGTTATAGAGCAGGGTATGGGCGTCCACCAGCAGCGGCAGCGCGCATTGCTTGCCCTCGTACGTCGTGTAGGCGAGCGTGGCGGCCGGCCAGGTGGTGGCGACGTTGACCCCGGCGCTCTGCAGCATCGGGTTCATGTCGATGACCGTCTCGTCGTAGCAGAACTTGGCGACGTTATCCGGTGACGGTGAGACGAAAACGTCCGGCGGGATGCCGGCGGTGACGGCCTGCGCGAACGCCGAGTCGTCCTTGTCGGTCACCAGGTCGACGTGCAGCCAGGTGTACTTGGCTTGCAGACGGTCGATGGAATCCTGGATGGCCTGCACTTCGCTGGGAAGCTTGTTGAAGACCCACACCGAGATGGTGGTGTCAGGCTGGTTGGCGGTGTCCGTGATGGCCGAACCGGGCGTACCACCACCGGTTCCGGTGCAGGCGGCCAGGCTCAGGGCGCCCGCCATGACCAAGGCCATGTAGGCCCTCTTCGTTCTTCTGGATGACATATTCAACTCCTTCGTTGGCTACGGTAAAACCACTTTCATGGTAGCAGGTACTTTACAGAACTTCTATCAACTTTACCAAAACTTCATAAAGGTGGATGTATCATCGTAGTGTGCAAACTGGCAAACCAGACCCCGGCGCCACTTTGTCGTTCGAGACGATAGACGAAGCGCTGGCCCTGCTGCGCCCCGTCATGCACGGTATCACCGAAGCCGTCGGCCCGCACTGCGAGGTCGTTCTGCACGACTTGACGACGGGCGACCTGGCCCACTCGATCGTCGCCATCGAGAACGGCCAGGTGACGGGACGGGCCGTCGGGGGACCGTCCACAAATCTCGGCATCGACCTGCTGAACGACGAATCGGCCGATCACAACGACTTCGGCTACCGGGGGCGCACGGCCGACGGGCGCGAGCTGCATAGCTCGTCCATCTACTTCCGCAACGCGGCCGGGCGCGTGGTGGCGGCGTTGTGCATCAATGTCGACCTGACGCCCGTGCAGGTGGCCCAGAGTGCCCTCGCCTCGCTGCTGCCGGCCAACAACAACGATCAGCCAGAGAAGGAGATCGTGACACCGCACGTCACCTCGATTCTGGACGAGATGGTGACCGACGCGATGGCCACCAAAGGCAAGGCCGTCCCGCTGATGGACAAGGCCGATCGCATCGAAGTGATGCGCGCCCTCGAGCTCAGGGGCGCGTTCCGGGTGCGGCGGGCCGTGGACGTCGTCGCCAAGCGGCTGGGCATCTCGCGGGTGACCGCCTACAGCTATCTGGACGAGATCAGGCACGAATAACAAGAGATTATGGGCAACACCAAAGGAGATGCGATGCCCGAAAGGCTGGTGATACGCCAGGTCAGGTTGCCGCAGGGCGACGGGCTGGGCGATCCCTGCGACGTGGTCGTGGACGCCGGTCGCATCGCTGAGGTCAGGCCGTCGTCGCCAAGCAGGCCGGGGGAGCAGTGGCTGGACGGCGCCGGGAGGGTCTGCCTGCCCGGATTAGTGGACGCCCATTGCCACGCCGCGGCGGCCGTCTTCGAACCGGCGGTGCAACTGGCGCTGCTGCGGCAGGGTGTCACGACGGTCGTCGTGGGGCAGGACGGGATTGGGCCCGCTCCCAGCGACGAGGCCAGCCACCGGTGGAGCGGCGAGTATTTCGCGAGTCTGGACGGGGAGTCGCCGCGGTTGCGGCCGGGTTCGATGGCCCGGTGGCTGGGCAGCTACGACGGCGCCGTGCCGGTGAACGTCGGGGCCTTCGTGCCCCATGGTTCGCTGCGCTATCTGGCGTGCGGGGCGGCGCAACGCCCGTCCACAAGCGGCGAGATCGCGGACATAGCGCGGCTGCTGGCGCAGGGTTTGGACGACGGGGCGCTGGGTTTGTCGACGGGGCTGGAGTACGTGCCCGCCGCCTGGGCCACCCGGGATGAACTGGTGGCGCTGCTGGGCGTCGTCGCCAAGTATGGGAGGGTGCACAGCTCGCACATGCGCGGCTACGAGGCCGCCGCGCCGGAAGCGGTCGCCGAGCTGGTCGATCTGGCGCAGACCACCGGGGCGGCCACGCACATCGCCCATTACCATGGCGATGCGGCGATGCTGGGCGGGCTGCTCGACCGGGGGCACGAGGTGGGCGTCGATCTGACCTTCGATTCGTACGACTACCTGCGCGGATGCTCGCTGCTGGCCATGGTGGCGCTGCCCCGGTGGTTGCCGCTGGCCGACGCGGCGGCGACGCTGGCTCTGCTGAGCCGGCCGTCCGGTGTGCCCTTGCGCCTGCTCGATCACCTGGCGGGGCTGGACGATCTGTGGCCGCGCACCCGGCTGGCTTGGGCGGACGGCGCCGACCCAGTCACTGGCGAGGCGCTGGGATGGACGTCGGGGCTGACCGTGCCGGAGGTGGCGGGGCGCTGGTGTGTCACACCCGCCGAGGCCGCGCTGCGGCTGTTGGTGGGCACCAGGCTCGGCGCGTCGTGCGTCTTCGAACAGCCGCCCACCAACAGTGCCGCCTCCGTCGAAGCGCTGGCTGATCGTGAGGAGCACATGGCCGGATCGGACGCCGTCTACGTGCCCTTCTCGGGGGAAGGACTCGTCCACCCCCGGGCGTGGGGCGCCACCGCGCGCTGGCTCGCCGAGAAGGTAGTGCGGCAGGAGATGTGGACTTGGGGGGACGCCGTCCAGCACCTGTCGGCCCGGGCGGTGCGGCGTTTCGGTCTCGGGGCCAGGGGCAGGATCGAAGCCGGCGCGGTGGCCGATATAGTATTGGCAGAGCCGTCCCAGTTGCGTGACCGGGCGACCTATGAGGCGCCGCGTCTGCTCGCCACCGGCATCGACGATGTGCTGGTCGCGGGTTTGCCGGTGCTGGCGGGCGGCGAACTGACTGGCCAGACCCCGGGACGGGGCCTGCGATGGGAGGGATAGTGTGATGGAGATGGTCGGTCCCCGCACCAAGGGGCTGCGGCTGGACGCGCCGCGGGCGCTGGACGAGCTACGGTCAGAGTTGGCAGCCAGCCCTCGCCGGGTGGATGACGACCTGTTCGCCTGGCCGCTGTTGACGCTGGACGACGACGCCCTGGCGCACAACATGGAGACGATGGCCGATGTCTGCCGCGAGTTCGGGGTGTGGCACGCGCCGCACATCAAGACGCCGATGTCGGCTCAGTTATGGGCGCGCCAGGCTGCCGCCGGGGCGTGGGCGGCGACGGTCGCCATGCCGCACCAGTTGCGCGTCGCCCACGATTGGGGCGTGCCGCGCGTGCTGCTGGCCAACGAGTTGGTGGACGCCCGGGAGGTCCGCTGGCTGGCTGGCGCCTTGGCGACGGACGCTGATTTCGAGGTCTGGCTCGAGGTCGATTCCGACGTTGGCATCGAGGTGCTGACTGAGGTGTTTAGTGGAATGGTTGACGAAGTTCTGGCCCGGTTGCACCCGCTCGTCGAGGTCGGCGTCCCAGGTGGGCGCACGGGTGTGCGGACGTCCGTCCAAGCGGTCGCGCTGGCCCGGCAACTGGTGGACGACGGATGGCCGGTGTCGGGCGTGATCGGCTATGAGGGGCCGGTGGCCGGGGGAGCCTCAGCCGAGGACCTGGCGGCGGTGGCCACATGGGTCCAGCAGGTGATCCACATGGCCGGCGAGGTGGCCGACGTCGCAAGTGGGGCGTCCCCAAGTGGCGAGCCGTTCGTCGTCAGCCTCGGCGGATCGGCCTACCTGGATGTGGTGCTGCCAGCTCTGGGGGCGCTGCCTGCGGGATGGCAGGGTGTGGTCAGGGCGGGGGCGTATGCGACGCACGACCACGTGCATTATGCCGTCCTCAATCCGTGGGCCCGACTACCCGGCGGGCGGGCGCTGCGTCCGGCAATCACGGTGTGGGCCCAGGTGCTCAGCCTGCCCGAGCAGGGGCTGGCGTTGCTGGGGGCTGGACGCCGCGATGTCGCCTTTGACCTGGACATGCCCGTCCCGCTGTGGTGGCGCCGTTGCGGGGAGGACGGACGGTTGGGGTTGCCCACGCAGTTCGGGCCGGATACGCGCGTCACCCAAGTGAACGACCAGCACGCGTTTGTGGCGCTGGGGGACGAGCCGCTGCGAGTGGGCGACGTGGTGGGGCTGGGCATGTCGCACCCGTGCACGGTGTTTGACAAGTGGCGTCTGGCCGCCGTGACGCGCGGCGATGACGTCATCGATCTATACTCGATGGATTTCTAGGAAGGATGATATGACCACCCACCAAGCTATCTTCACTGACGAGGCGCCAACGCCGGCGCCCGTCTTCAACCAGGGCGTCCAGTGTGGCGGGCTGTTGCAGGTCAGCGGTCAGGGTCCACAGGATCCCGCCACCGGCCAGTACTTGTTCCCGGGCGACATCAAGGCGCAGACCGCGCTGACGTTGAGCAACGTGCTGGCGATACTGCGGGCTGGCGGCGCCGGCTTGGCTGACGTCGTCATGCTGCGCGTCTACATCACGACGCGTGAGGATTTCGGGGCGATGAATGAGGCCTATGGCGATTTCATGAAGGCCAATGGGGCGGACGTCCTGCCCTGTCGCACGACCCTGATCGTGGGCCTGCCGCGCGAGGAGATGCTGATAGAGGTGGACGCCCTGGCGGTCGTCCCCCAGTAGGTAGTAGTTGCCGCGTTTAGTCCAATAGAAACTCCGCGTTTTGTATAGTAGAACTACCGCGAATGGTATAGTTGGGTTGTGGATTACAAGAGGCGACTGCTTGACGACAAGCTTGCTGAGATGGTTGCTATTCTGCCTGCCATCTCAATCGAGGGTGCCAAGGGAGTGGGCAAGACGGAAACCGCGAGGCGTTTTGCCGCAGACAGGTTTGAGCTGGACAACTCGACAACTCGTGTCAACATTGAGAACGACCCCGCGCTGGTGCTGGAGGGGAAGCCGCCCACCCTCATTGACGAGTGGCAACTCGTCGCTCCCGTGTGGGACGTCGTGCGCCGGGCAGTCGACGCCGGGGCCGAGCCTGGCAGGTTTTTGCTGACAGGTTCAGCGTCGCTCGCTGCGAAAACCAGAGTTCACTCAGGGGCTGGACGCATCGTCCGGCTCCTGATGCGTCCCATGTCCTTCCCCGAACGAGGCCTGGAATCGCCATCGGTTTCCATGACCGGATTGATGGACGGCGGGCGTCCGCCCATTGTCGGAAGCACCACCGTTACCACGACGGATTATGTGGACGAGATCGTCGCATCGGGTTTGCCCGGTATCCGTGGAGCCACGCCAGCCGCAAGAGGGTATCTTCTGGACAGCTACATAGACCGCATAGTCGACCGCGACATTCCCGAGGCCGGGCAAAACGTGCGACATCCCGATACCCTTCGCGCTTGGCTCATGGCGTACGCGGCGGCCACTGCCACGGTCACGTCGTATTCCACATTGCTGGACGCGGCGACGCCAGGCGATGCGGACAAGCCCAGCCGAACCACTATCGAAGGTTATCGCGAGGTGTTGCGGCGCATTTGGATACTTGATCCGCTGCCCGCCTGGCAGCCCGCTTTCGGTCACCTGAAGCGTTTGTCACAAGGTCCGAAGCATCATCTGGTCGATCCCGCCCTCGCTGCGCGCTTGGTCGGCGCCTCGGCCTCGTCGCTGATCAAGGGAGACAGCGACCCGGATTATCCCCGGGATGGCACCTTCTTGGGTGCGCTGTTCGAGTCCCTGGTCGTCCAAACCGTCCGTGTGCTGGCTGAATCTGCCGGTTGCCGCGTCTGCCATTTCCGCAACCGGGACGGCCGAGAAATCGATATCATCGTCCAGCGCCCCGATTCGCGAGTGGTCGCCATTGAGGTGAAAACGTCCGGGCAGGTTCGCCCGCGTGACGTAGCGACACTCAATTGGCTGGACGACCAACTGCCCGGCAAAGTGGTGGACAAACTGGTGATCAACACCGGTGATCGGGCGTTCCGTCGTCCTGACAACGTGGGCGTCGTCCCGTTGGCGTTGCTCGGGCCTTAATAAGCTGATTGGGGTAGACGTCCTTTCGTCCGCCTATCGCGAGATGTTAATTGACGTCCCCTTGCCGACGTCAAAACCTAATTGGATGGACGCGAAATAGCATCTCGATGCACAAACCGGGTGTCCAGTTGATCTTGGGCCGCTCTCAGATAGGTGTCGGGAACCACATCGTCCGAAGCCAAGTAGCGGCGCAGCTGCTCGTTGAGGATTAGTGTCTCGGTTGAAGCTGACGCATCATATGGGAAGATTCTGAACTGTTTGCTGGCCTCCCGCTGAGCCATGAACAAACTGGCGCCAAAGTAGGCATTGTTGATGACACTGGGATCATCCAGCAATTTGATGACGTTGGGTACGTAGCTCGGATTGGCCTTGACGTAGGCCCGGGCGCCTTTCTTGGTCATGAGCATGGATGCCACGAATCTGAATGCCTGCTCCTTGTGGGCGGCACGCTGCGGAATCACGAACACTGATCCGCCAGCTTCGCTGCCACCCTCGGCGTCGCCAATTACCGGCCAGGTGGTGACGGCCCACTTGCCAGCCAGATGCGGGGCAAACCTCATCAGGAATTGGGGCAGCCAACTGGCGCTGAGAGCCGAGGCGATGGTCCCATCAGCCAAACCAGCTTCCCAAGCGGGGGTGAAGTCGTCGATGTCAGCGACAACGCCTGACGAGCGGAGATCCTTCAATGCTTGGAAGGCATTAGCTGTCCCTTTGTCGGTGCCGACAACAATGGTCCAGGGATCTGGAGTTGAGTACCGCGCGCCATTGCCGGACGCGATCATGCCCCACTGGTATTGCGGCGGTTTGGGGCCGATGTTCCAGATGTAGCTGCCGGGGCAAGCGGCTTGCAGACGGTGGCCGGCGTCGACAAACTGCTGTTGGGTACGAACAACTAGTGGGTCGATACCGGCATGTTCGAACAGGTCCGTGCGATAGAACCAGAGCTTTTGCTTGACCTCGAACGGTAGCCCGAAGATGCCTCCACAATCCATCAGCGCTTTGGCGTCGTCAGTGATGTCGTCCATGTAGGGCTCTGCCAGATCACGCAGATCAGCCAGTGCTCCCGCCTGCGCGAATTCCGCGACTTCCGAGTAGTTCAGTTGCACGATGTCCGGAATGTCTTGCCCAGAGGCCAGTTGCAAGCGCAGTTTGGCGACGGAATCTGTGTCGCTGGCGCCGACGCTGACAGCCCGGAACGTCTGCCTGTCACAGCGTTTGGGAAACGTTTCTGCGTATTGGTCCCACAGGGTTTCGTGAGCCGTGAGACCACCCCACGCTTGCAGGATAATGGGTCCGGGCAGGGCTTTTAGTTTGGCAGGCGTGGCTCCGATGTTCTTGTGGTCATTGTGTAGCACAAGGAGCCAAGGAGACGCGCCAGTGCTCAGGTCGTCCACCAAAGCAGCGGCTAGCCGGTTCGGACGATCAACCGCTGGGCCGTCTGGATCTGGATCAGCGATCGCGCGGCGATTGGCGACGTCGGCCAACGCTGAGGCGATGTTGGGACGATCGGCTGGGTCGACCAAAATGGTTACCGCGTCGTCGCATGGTTCATCTTGGGCGGGATGGCTGGCGAGGTAATTGGCCATTAGCGCTCGTCCGTGGGTGATATCGCCGAGCAGCGAATAATTGGTTTGGCCCGGCGGGAGCACCAGTTGCGGGAAATCCGGCAGGAGCGGCACGTCAGGCAACCCCGGTCCACGCTGGAAGCGGCCCTTTGGAACTCCTTGCACGTAGCCCTCCAACAGATCGCCGGCGAACGCCAGTTTGGCCCAGTGGACAAGCTGGTATGGGTCGGTCCATTCTGTGATTGGCAGGCCTTGGAGTTCCAGCTTATGCAACTCTTTGCGCAATGCGGGCTGGCGGTCGGGTGGTCCGGATAACCAGCCTGCACTATCGTCGCCAGTTCCCATGGCGAACACGCGCACGGTTTTGCCCACTTGTCTGGCCAATTCGATCTCGGCCACGGTGCCGGAGGCAAATTTGCGGTGGTGCTGCTTCGATCGCCATGGTGCGCCCAGATCGCGGGCGAATAATGCAATGACATAGTCGGCCTTGGCCAGCAGCCGTTCGTTGAATGCGCCCTGTGTCCCGTCCACACTCATGGGGTTGCCGGGCTCCTTGTACCAGTGGTGGATTTCGACGGCGAGTCCCGTGATGGCGCCGGTCTCGGTGTTCCACTCCTCCTCGAACGCTGCTTGCAGACGTTTGGCTGTTGGTAGTGCGTCTCTCGGGAACGACAGCATGATCGAAATGTGCGTGACCTCAGCCATTGGTGGCTCCGTAGCTGAAGATTGGCTTTCGCATCATAGCTACAGTCTAGGGATATCGAACGTTTGAATCTTCGCGGACGGCTCGGTTGCTCGCACCTTTGGCGGACACCGGTGCAGAACTGTACCCAGATCGCCCAGGTTTGGACGGGTTGGGACGGTGTGGGATGGGTTGTGTCGTCTTATCCAGGGAAAAACCTGACACGAGTAGGCACATGTCGTCGTCACCCGCAGGTTTCTGTGCGGTTTGGGATGGGTTGTGTCGCTGGCCGACGCGATTTCGCCGACGTCTACAGCCACTCGTGGTAGCCAAGTGCTTGACCACCTGGGCGGATCGGACGCCGTCAACGTGCCCCTTGTCGGGGAAGGATACGTCCACCTACAGGTTGGGGCCACGGCTCGCAGGCTGGCCAAGCTGCAAGAAATGATGCGCGACCCAAGTGTTGGAAACGAGCTAGCAAAATCTCGTTTCATATGTGACACCGGGTGACACATTGGTTACACTATCAACATGACGATGATCATGGACATCAGCCAGCGCGACCTGCGCAGCCGCTCGAAGGAAGTTATGGACGCCGTCGAATCAGGCAAGTCATTCACGATCACCCGAGGCGGACGTCCCATGGGGTTGCTTGTGCCGCTGCGCAAGCGTTTCGTGACTCGCGAACAGTTCGCAGCGTCGTCACAGAGCGCGGCGACCCCAGATTTGGCGCAGTTCAGAGCCGATCAGGACGAGTGGATGGATACGACTTGCACAGGTGATCCGTATGCCCGATGAGCGTACAAAAGGTCTTGTTGACACGAATATCTTGATCCTGCGCCGCTGGATCGACCCCAATGATCTGCCCGACGAGATAGCAATCAGCGCTATCACCCTGGCTGAGTTGTCGGCGGGTGTGCACCAGGCCGGTATGGAAGGCGCAGCGACCGCCGAGGAACGAGCCAGCCGCGTCGATATTCTTGCTCGCGCTGAGAACGATTTCGACCCAGTTCAGTTCGACGCCGAAACTGCTCGCCGGTTCGGCGTGTTGAGCGCGGCAGTTGTGGCCTACGGACGGACACCACGCCGACGCATCGCCGACCTGATGATCGCGGCCACCGCCAGTGTATCCGGCCTGCCGCTGTACACCACCAATCCCGATGACTACGCGGGGCTTGGCCACTGGGTGGACATCCGCGCCGTCCCCCGTCCCACCAGCGCGACCTGCTGAGATACTTGAGCATTGGATTGTGCCATGGGGATCGTGTGTGCTTGTCGAGTCCGGAGGATCTGGGAAATCTCGACAGGACTAGACCCAAACCGCTTAGTTTGGGACGGTTTTGGACGGTGTGCGCTGGGTTGTGTCGTCATATCAAGTGAAAAACCTGACACGAGTAGGCACATGTCGTCGTCACCAGCAGGTTTCAGTGCGGTTTGGGATGGGTTGTGTTGCTGGCCGACGCAATTTCGCCGACGTCAACAACCACTCGTGGTAGCGAAGTGCTTGACCACCTGGGCGGTGACGGCGTACAGCGCCGCACGCCGACTGCAGCAGCCGCTCGTCGGCACAGCCAGTAGAACTATCGCGAGATGTTAGTATGTGTCCACTTCTTGGCGTCAAAACCCAAGTAGAGGGACGCGAACTAACATCTCGACACGAGGCGTCGTCACCCATTGGCGGTTTCAGCGAGCAAACCGGGTGTCCAAGGGGGATTCGTCCTCCGACAGGCGAACATGGTAATCTTAATGGTTGCCGTGTGACGGCCGCGGGTATGTCGGCTCTTCCGGATCAGTCGGGGGAGCGCCGCGCAGCGATACGCAGAAAGAGGGCCCAACAGACATGGACGCCGAACAAAAGCAAGCCATCATCGCAGAGTACGCCACCCACGAGGGTGACACGGGCTCTCCGGACGTGCAGATCGCACTGTTGACCAAGCGGATCGCACACCTGACCGAGCATCTGAAGCAGCACCGGGGCGACCATCACTCGCACCGGGGCCTCATGTTGATGGTCGGCCAGCGCCGCCGTCTGCTCAACTACGTGGCCAAGAACGACATCGAGCACTACCGCGAGCTGATCGCCCGCCTGGGACTGCGCCGTTGAGCCCGTCACCGCAAGCCAACAACCGAATAGCAGTGCAGAACTAGAAGCTGAGCCTCAGACCAGGCATTTGGTCCTCGGTAGTGGCGCTCGGGTCGATGCCCCGATCGCTTCGATCGAAGACCGATTGTCTCTCAAGTGCCCGGATGCCGTGACGATCATGGGTCCGACGGGTCGTGATGCCCATTATTGAGAGGATTTCCCCATGGAGGGACCAAATTTGAAGTACGCCGAAGCCGTCATCGATAACGGCAAATTCGGCAAACACATCGTCCGCTTCGAGGCGGGCGTGCTGGCCCAGCAGGCGGACGGATCGGCCGCCGTCTACCTGGACGGCGACACCATGCTGCTGTCGGCCACGACAGCCCAGAAGCAGCCGCGCGAAGCCATCGACTTCTTCCCGCTGACCGTCGACCTGGAAGAGAAGATGTACGCTGTGGGACGCATCCCCGGCAGCTTCTTCCGCCGCGAGGGACGCCCGTCCGAGGAAGCCATCCTGGCCTGCCGCCTGATCGACCGCCCGCTGCGTCCCGCCTTCGTCAAAGGTCTGCGCAACGAGGTCCAGGTGGTGGTGACGGTGTTGGCGCTCAATCCCGAGGTGTCTTACGACGTCGTCGCCATCAACGCGGCGTCCATGAGCACACAGATCGCCGGCTTGCCGTTCGCCGGCCCGATCGGCGGCGTCCGCGTAGCGCTGATCGAGGGCCAGTGGGTGTGCTTCCCGACGTTCGACCAGGAGGCGCACGCGACGTTCTCGATGTGCGTGGCCGGGCGGGTGCTTGACGACGGAGACGTCGCCATCATGATGGTCGAGGCAGAATCGACCGAGGCGACCTGGGACATCGTCCGGGCCGGCCAGCAAGCGCCGACCGAAGAGATCGTGGCCGGTGGCCTGGAGGCCGCCAAGCCATTCATTAAGACGCTGTGCGAGGCCCAATCCGACCTGGCCGCGCAGGTGAACAAGCCGACGTACCCGTTCCCCGTCTTCCACGAGTACGAAGAAGACATGGTCACGGCCCTCGACGAGCTGGCACACGACCGCATGGTGCAGATCATGCAGATCGTCGGCAAGCACGAGCGTGAGGACGCCGATCACGAGTTGCTGGACGAGGTCGCGGCCCAAGTGCTGGCCCGCCCCGAGTTCGAGGGCCGCGACGCCGAGATCCCGGCGGCGTGGAAAGCCGTCACCAAACGGATCGTCCGCCAGCGAGTGCTCACGGAGGGCGCCCGCATCGACGGCCGTGGCACCCGCGACATCCGGCCGCTGAGCGCCGAGGTCGGCATTGTGCCGCGCGTCCACGGCTCGGCGCTGTTCCAGCGGGGCGAGACGCAGGTGCTTGGCATCACGACGCTGAACATGCTCGACATGGAGCAGAAGCTCGACACGCTGAGCCCCATCAAGTCCAAGCGGTACATGCACAACTACAACATGCCGCCGTTCTCGACGGGCGAGACGGGCCGCGTCGGCAGCCCGAAGCGCCGCGAGGTGGGCCACGGCCGCCTAGCCGAGCGCGCCCTCGTGCCAGTGCTACCGAACCGCGAGGAGTTCCCGTACGCGATACGGCAGGTCAGCGAGGCGATCGGCTCCAACGGCTCGACGTCGATGGCGTCGGTGTGCGCGTCCACGATGGCCATGCTGAACGCCGGCGTGCCGCTGCGCGCCTGCGTGGCCGGCATCGCCATGGGCCTGATGAGCGAGAAGGACGCCTCTGGCGAGGCCCGCTACGTGACGCTCACCGACATCCTGGGCGCCGAGGACGCGCTGGGTGACATGGACTTCAAGGTCGCCGGCACCCGTGACTTCGTCACCGCGTTGCAGCTTGACACCAAGCTGGACGGCATCCCGTCCGACGTTTTGGCGGGGGCACTGAGCCAGGCCCGCGAGGCTCGCCAGACGATTTTGGACGTCATGGAGGAGGCCATCGCCACGCCGGACGAGATGAGCCAGTTCGCGCCACGCATCATCACGGTGCACATCCCCGTCGACAAGATCGGCGAGATCATCGGCCCCAAGGGCAAGGTGATCAACCAGATGCAGGACGACACCGGCGCCTCGATCACCGTGGAGGAAGACGGCACGATCTACATCGGCGCGATCTCCGGGGAGGCCGCCGAGGCGGCCCGCCAGATGGTCAACGCCATCGCCAACCCGACGATGCCGGAGAAGGGCGAACGCTACTTGGGCACCGTCGTCAAGCTGGCGGCCTTCGGCGCTTTCGTCTCGCTGCTGCCGAATAAGGACGGCCTGCTGCACATCAGCAAGCTCCGCGATCTGAACGGCGGACACCGGGTCGAGAACGTCGAGGACGTGCTGACGGTCGGCCAGAAGATCATGGTCGAGATCAACGAGATCGACGACCGGGGCAAGCTGAGCCTGATCCCGGTGATCGAAGAGGACAAGGCTGAATAAACCCCGCCAGTAAAGATACGAGTATGAGCGAATACGAGGCTTTGGGGTCACATCTGGCGTCCGGGTCGTTGCCAGTCGATGAATCACCGAACACCCAGCACGGCCGTCATGGCCCCATGTTCAAGCCCACGCACCCGCTGGCCCTGGGGCCCGAAACGGCGCCACAGCACTCCGTCGACGGTTTCCTGCGCGAGTTCCTGCACGAGCTGACCACTGGCCAGGGCGTCCAATTGGCCCGGTCGAGCGTCAACGACCAGTACCTGGCGCTGGCCCGCACCGTCCGCCACTACTTGATGGGACGCTGGCTAGAAACCCTGCGCCGCGTCCGCTCGCGTCCGATCAAGACCGTGGCCTACCTGTCGGCCGAGTACCTGTTGGGACGCCAGTTGGGCAACGCGCTGCTGGCCACCGACCTGGAGCAGATCGCCGCCGAGGCGCTGGCCGGTTGCGGGCTCGACTTGGAGACGCTGCGGGCCCAGGAGGTGGAGCCGGGTCTCGGCAACGGCGGTCTCGGCCGTCTGGCGGCCTGCTTCGTCGATTCGCTGGCGACCATGAGCATCCCGTGTATCGGCTACGGCATCCGCTACGAATACGGCATCTTCCGTCAGACGTTCGTCGAGGGACAGCAAGTCGAGCAACCCGACACGTGGTTGGCTCTCGGGGCGCCGTGGGAGTTCCCGCACCCTGAGGCGTCCGTCACCGTCAACTTCGGCGGGACGACCGAGAAGTACACAGATGACGACGGAGTGGAGCATCACCGCTGGCTGCCTAGCTGGAACGTGCTCGGCATCCCGTACAACTACATGGTCCCCGGCTACCAGAACGGCCGCGTCAACACCCTGCGCCTGTGGAGCGCGCGGGCGACCAAGGCCTTCGACCTCAGCATCTTCAATGCCGGCGATTATGCGGAGGCCGTCCGGGCCCAGACGTTCGCCGAGAACATCACGAAGGTGCTCTATCCGGAGGACTCGACGCCACAGGGCAAGGAGTTGCGGCTGCAACAGCAGTACTTCTTCGTCGCCTGTTCGTTGCGCGACTTCATCGACAACATCCTGGAGAGCGGCGCCGACCTGCACACGCTGCCCGATCGCGTCGTCTTCCAGCTGAACGACACCCACCCCGTCATCGCGATTCCCGAGTTGATGCGCATACTTGTGGACGAGCGCGAGTGGGATTGGGACGACGCCTGGGACGTCACCCAGCGGTGTTTCGCCTACACTTGTCACACGCTGCTGCCGGAGGCGCTGGAAGTGTGGTCGGCCGAGCTGATGGGACGCCTGCTGCCGCGCCACCTGGAGATCATCTACCGCATCAACGACGAGTTCATGAAGAAGGTGCTCGAGCGCTATCCCGGCGACCTGGACAAGATGGGCGCCATGTCGATCATCGGCGAGAAACCGCAACGCTGCGTCCGCATGGCTTACTTGGCGACGGTGGCGGCCACGAAGGTCAACGGCGTGGCCGAGCTTCACTCGCAGTTGCTGCGCGACAAGGTGCTGCCGGACTTCTCGGCGTTCTGGCCGGATAAGTTCACGAACGTCACCAATGGGGTGACGCCGCGACGGTTCATCCGTCTGGCCAATCCGGCGCTTTCCGACCTGATCACCGACGCGATCGGGGTGGGTTGGCTGACGGACTTGGCGCGTCTGGACGGCCTGGAGCCGTACGCCGAGGACGAGGACTTCCGCCGCCGCTTCGCCGACATCAAGGCTGCTAATAAGCATCAACTTGGGGTGTTGCTGCGGGTCCGCGACGGCATAGACTTGCCGGACGACCACATGATCGACGTCATGGTCAAGCGGTTGCACGAATATAAGCGGCAGTCGCTGAAGCTGCTGCACATCGTGACGCTGTACCAGCAGATCATCTCGGGCGAGGTGAGTGTGTCCAGCGTGTTGCCGCGGGTGTTCGTCTTCGGGGCGAAGGCGGCGCCGGGCTATCAGATGGCCAAACACACGATCCACCTGATCAACTCCGTCGCCAAGGTCGTCAACGCCGACAAGCGGCTGGAAGGACGTCTCAAAGTGGCGTTCGCAGCCAACTACAACGTCACGCTGGCCGAGCGCCTGATGCCCGCCGCCGACCTGTCCGAGCAGATCTCACTGGCCGGCAAGGAGGCGTCCGGCACGGGCAACATGAAGTTCGCCCTGAACGGGGCGCTGACGATCGGCACGGACGACGGCGCGAACATCGAGATACGCCAGCTCGTGGGTGACGAGAACTTCTTCCTGTTCGGGTTGAGCGAGCCGGAGGTGGACGCGTTGGCGGCCAAGGGTTACAACCCGCAGGAGTATTACAAGAGCAACCGGCACCTGCATGACGCGATCGACATGATCGCCTCCGGTGCGTTCTCTGGCGGCGACAAGACGGTGTTCGAGCCCTTCGTCGCCAGTCTGCTTGGAGACGACCGTTTCATGGCCCTGGCCGACTACCAGTCATACCTGGACGCCCAGCAGCGCGTCGAAGCTGCCTATCAGGATCAGACGGCCTGGGTGCGGTCGGCGATACTGAACGTCGCCCGCTGCGGCTACTTCAGTTCCGATCGGTCGATCAACGACTACCTGAGCCGCATCTGGCACGCCGAGCCGCTGCGCTGATCAGATGAAAGCGAAGACGATCATCGTGACGCCGAAAAGTACCAGGACGATGATGGCGATGATCAATCCTGCTTTGCCGCGCACCTTGTTAGCCTGGGGGACAAAGTTCTTTGTGTAGGGCCCTGGACGCCAGTCCGTTGGCCGCCACTGGCCAGACTCCTGGTCGACGGTCTCGGATGTCGTCACTGACACTGCGCGGGCTACAAACGGAGGATGCTCCGGCGTGGCCACATTCTGCTCTTGGGGTGATTGCACGTCTGGCATGAACAACAGATTACCCCGGGGTCAGGTTCACGCGACTAGACGATTACATGAAAGCGAAGACGATCATCGTGAGCGCGAAAAGCACGAGCACGACGATGGCTGCGACCACCCCGCCATTGTTCCGAGATGGCGGTTTGGCTGGGGGGATGAAGTTGACCGTTGGTGTGTAGAAGCCACTCGGTTGCATGTTTATCGGACGCCATTGGCTAGGTGCCTGGGCAACAGGGGCGGGTGCCGGGACGGGCACCGCACGGGGTGCAGCCGGAGGTCGCGCTGGGGCAATCACATTCTGCGGAGCTTTGGGGAGTGGCGCAGGTGCAGGAGTTGTGATCTGTGGCGCCCGGGGCTCATCCGGCGGGGTTTCTTCCGAAGTCATGGGGTCGGCGTCGGGAGCGTCCAGGTCGATCTGAGGCGCCAACAGGGACGACGGCATTTGCAATGGTGGCAACCGCGGCAGAGGCGGCAAAGCCTGTAGTGGTGGCAGTTCCTGGAGCGGTGGCACGTCTGGCATGCGCACCAGATTACTCCGGATTTTGGTTCACTGAGACAGTGTGCTTGACAAAAGCAAATATGGGTGCAAAATGGTTATTCAGATATTTCTGAAAGCGACGCTTGAATGTGTCACGAAGGACGGTATTCTTGGCATGTTGCAGGACGAAAGGGGACTGAAACAATCGAGGGAATCGACAGTGAAATCCATTTTGATAAGCGATTTTGTTGTCTCCTCAAACGAGCATGACAGATAGGGATGACCTGCCATGCAAATGGGTTTCCCTGCCCGAACTCCCGCGGGCAGGGGACAGCGGAGAGCCCATGGTCGTGAACAAGCTGAGCGTCTGCTCACCCAGTTGATTCCGACCACAGGCGTGCTCCCGCATCCGGTGGGGCGCGGTATCCCCTAGCCGCGCCCCACCCTTCTTTTTAGGGATAGACGGTAGGCTGATAATCATGGCAGACACACCCCTGAGCGCGCCCAAACCGCTAGCTCCAGATACCCTGCGCATCATCCCCTTGGGTGGTTTGGGGGACGTCGGGCGCAACATGACCGTCTTCGAGATCAACGACCAGTTGCTCTTGGTCGACTGCGGTGTGCTGTTCCCGGAGGACAACCAGCCGGGTGTCGATCTGATACTGCCGGGTCTCGATTACCTGGATGACCGCCTGGACGACATCGTCGGGCTGGTCATCACCCACGGCCACGAGGACCACATCGGCGCCGTCCCCTACCTGCTGCGGCGTCGCAGCGACATCGACATATACGCGTCCAAGCTGACGCTGGCGCTGCTGGGCAACAAGTTGAAGGAACACAAACTGGGCGATGCGGTGCTGAACGAGGTCACCGAGGGTGATCAGGTGCGGCTGGGGCGGGCCCGTCAGAAAGCCGAGTTCACCTGCGAGTTCTTCGCCGTCAACCACTCGATACCCGACTCGCTGGCTGTCGCCATCCACACGAAGGCCGGCGTCGTCCTGCACACCGGCGACTTTAAGATGGACCAGTTGCCACTTGACGGACGGCTGACCGACCTGCGCGGATTCGCCCGGCTGGGGGAGCAGGGGGTCGATCTGCTGATGGCGGATTCGACGAACGCCGAGGTGCCTGGTTTCACGCGTTGGGAGCGGGATACCACGCCGGCGCTTGAGCGGGTGTTCTCGACGGCCCACGGCAAGCTGATCGTCGCTTGTTTCGCGTCGCACGTCCACCGCGTGCAGCAGATTTTGGACCTGGCTTTCCTGCACGGACGCAAGGTGTGTTTCGTGGGACGGTCGATGGTGCGCAACATGGCGATCGCCCGGGATCTCGGTTACCTGCACATCCCCGGCGACGTGCTGATCGATTCGGACGACCTGGAGTATTACGCCGACGACAAGGTGGTGCTCATCTCGACCGGTTCGCAGGGCGAGCCCTTGGCGGCGCTGTCGCGCATGGCCAACGGCGAACACCCGGTGGAGGTGGGTCCGGGAGACGTCGTCCTCTTGGCGTCGTCCCTGATACCCGGCAATGAGAACTCTGTCTTCCGTGTGGTCAATGGGCTGACGCGCTTAGGAGCCACCGTCGTCCACCAAGGAAACGCCTTCGTGCACGTGTCCGGCCATGCCAGCCAGGGCGAGTTGTTGTACGTCTATAACATCGTCCAGCCCCGTAACGCTCTGCCCGTGCACGGCGAGGTGCGGCACCTGGTGGCCAATGCCCAGTTGGCTGTGTCGACGGGGGTGCCGGCCGACCGCGCCATCGTGGCGGCGGATGGTGACGTCATCGACCTGGCGGAGGGCGTCGCCAAACGCGTGGGACGGGTGGACGCGTCGTACATATTCGTGGACGGATCGACGGTGGGCGACATCTCGGAATCCAGCCTGACGGACCGCAAGATACTGGGGCTCGAGGGATTCGTCTCGATCGTGGCGGCCGTGGACCTGAGGCAATCGACGCTCGTGGCCGGTCCGGACATCCACGCGCGCGGGTTCCTCGATGATCCGCGCGCCTTCGACGCGATCACCGACGAGGTTCGCGACGTCCTAGTGGACTGCTTGAACGACGGGGTGGACGACGTCCATGCCCTCAGCCAGGCGGTGCGCCGGACCATCGGCCAGTGGGTGTCTCGGTCGTACCGGGCCCGTCCGATGATAGTGCCGGTCGTCATCGCTGTGTAGTGTCGCCAGATGTTTGGCATTTGCATCGACTCAGTGTTATCCTTTGACTAGGAGCAAGAGTCCCGCCTGACGTCTTATGGCCAATCTGTTCGTCGGCATTGATGCCCGGTGCTCTCTCTCTCTCTCCTTCAGCCTCAACGTGGGGCTGTGCTATTTATTGAACAGTAAGGAGAGTTATCATGAAGAAGGTATTCAGAGGAATCGGAGTAATGGCTGCTGGCGTCAGTTTGCTGGCTGTCATCGCAGCGGTGCCAGCACAGGCAGTTACAACATCCATGTCAGGCACTCAGTCATGTTCGTCTGGTGCGCATGTTGGGGTGCATGGCAAACTCACAGCCGCTGGTGATCTGCTGAATTTGTATGCACCTACTAGTACCCGCATAGGCACCACCCGGTTAGCTTCGGTCTATTACGCAACCTCTAAAGCCACGAGTGGGGCTTGGAAGGCCGTCGCTGATGGTAAAGGTATGGTCTCCGGTTCCACAGGAAGCAACTGTGTACCACCAGTGTAATGCGATTGCTGGCGTTGGCTTTGCAGTAATGTTGCTGGCCTCGCTAGCTGGTTGTTCTGTGTCTGGGACGGCTGCCACGCCTTCCCAGACGCAGACTCCATCGTTGCCGGCGGTGCCAGCACCATGGGTGCCGTCGCGAACAATCGTCGTTCCAGCACGGCTGAGCGATGAGGAGGCGATGACGCAGCGGGCTGCCCAGTTGAAGAAAGAGGCTTCCAACGAAGGAGTCATTGATCCACCGGTAGTGGATCTGGTGCGGTGGACTAGCTATCTTGATTGGGGCCAAACTGTTGCAACGTGTTTACAGGAGGCGGGATTCAATGTCGAAGGAGTTGGAGGCAATCTCACGTATCCAGATGGGATTGCACCCTCTCAAGAGTCAGCATTTGGTTTAGCGCTTTACGTGTGCGACTCGAAGTACACGTTGAATCCGACTTACAGCCAAACATTGACCGCTGATCAATGGGGTTTATGGTATGACTACGATGTGGAGTGGCTGGTGCCATGTGTGGCTGCCTTCGGGGTGACGGCGTCGCAACCGCCATCGCGTGACACATTCATCGCCCAGGGTTTGCAGCAGGGATACCCCACATGGGACACATGGGGCGAAGCCCAGGCTGTCTATAGTGCGAAACCATGGCAAGAGGAAGTTGCGTTTATGGAAACATGCCCGTATAGCCCTCCGAATCAGTATTTGTGGGGTGGTTGATGGATAGCTCTCGAATACGCAGCCGGTGGCGTTGGTGGTTAGCTGTATTGATTGTGCTATTGGTGGCAGGCATAGCGTTTTGGGCTGGACGGGTGACCTTGCGGTCGCCCACGACAGAGGCCACGACCGACCAGAGTTCATTGTTGGTGGGTGTGACTGATCAGATGGTGGGTAAGTCGTTCCAGTACAACGTGTCGGTGACGAGGGAGCGCACTGCGGCAGCGACGAATATGTTGTCGGGTGTGGTGACATCGGTGTCTAAGCCTGGCTCGTTCAAGACGGGTGCAGTTTTGTACCGGGTTAACAGGGTCCCGGTATGTGTGATCCAGGGCAAAGTGCCGTTCTTTCGGGATTTGTCGCAGGGTATGTCCGGATCGGATGTGTCACAGTTGAAAGCTGCCCTGCGGTCACTCAAACTATTGTCTGGCTCGTCGGATAACAAATTCGACTATGCGACGACGCAGGCGGTGAAGGCTTGGCAGAAGAAGTTGGGTGTCTCCCGCAATGGTGTGATGGTGCGCGGCGAGCTTGTGGCGGTGCGCAAACTACCGGCGGTGTTGACGTTGGATGCGAGTTTGTGGCCGGGAGCGGTGTTGTCTGGTGGCGAGAAGGTGGTGTTCGTCAATGCGGGAAAGCCGACGTTCGTCTTGGAGCTGGGGTCGACGGAGGCCCAGCAGATCACGGCGAATACGACGCTAGCGATATCGTCAGGCGACGTAACCTGGCCAGCGGTGATCACGGGATCGCAACAGACGGAGTCTGGCACGGTGCAGTTCAGTCTGGCGTCGCCGGATGGGGGTGTGGTTTGTGTTGACCGGTGTGATGTGGTTCCAGCGGATCAGGCGACGGTGTACTTGCTGTCGAAGGTGGCGGTTGTGCCGCCGGTGTCTGGGCCGGGGGTGCCGGTCTCGGCGATCGCGACGAAACCGGACGGCTCGACTGTGGTATATGTTAGCGAAAATGGCGTCCGGGTGGAGACCCCGGTGAGTGTGCTGGGTTCGCAAGATGGTGTGGCTGTGGTTTCCGGTGTTCAGGTGGGGCAGCAAGTGTTCGTATTCGGCACCTTAGGTTCTGCCCCGAATCCGATTTCGTCACCGATACAAACTGGTGGCTAGACATGGACGCCGCCAGGATTGCGTTAGCGGTTGACGGGCTTAGGTTCGCGTATGCCAAAGGCGGCGAGGAACTGTTCGGCGGCCTGACCCATGACTTCGAGCCGGGTTTAGTGACGGCGGTTACCGGTCGGTCGGGCCGGGGGAAGTCGACATTGCTGTATCTATTGGGATTGATGTTGACACCCAACAATGGTCATATCCTTGTGGACGGCCAAGTGGCCTCTGCTTTGAGTGACGCTGACCGGTCACGGCTCAGGGCTGCCCGGATCGGGTTTGTCTTCCAGGAGTGCGAGTTGGATCCGTCGCGAAAGATAGTGGATTCGGTGATTGAACCTGGCTTGTATGCAGGCGGCGATGTGAAAGGCCTGCGTCTGACGGCGTATGGGTTGCTTGACAGGTTTGAGTTGAGGGATAGGGCGGATCGCCGACCGGGTGAAATATCGGGAGGGCAAGCTCAGCGAGTGGCGGTGTGCCGGGCATTGTTGAATGATCCAAGTATTGTGCTGGCCGATGAGCCCACCGGCAACCTGGACCGGGATAATGCAGTCCATGTGCTGGATGCCTTGTCGCAAGCAGCGCACAAATCAGGCTGCACTGTGGTTATCGCATCGCATGACCCGTTTGTGTTGGAACACGCTGATCAGGTGGTGGACTTGTGAAGATCAGTGAGATCCTCAAGGAAGCACTGGCTTCGGCGTGGGCGTCAAAAGTACCAAGTCTCTTGGTGGCAGTGGTATCGGCGGCGATGTGTTTCGTAGCTCTGATGACGGTGGGGCAGTCTGCCGCTAGTCAGGCGGCTGTGCAGGCCAGTCTCGCAGGAGCTGGTGGCCGCATGCTTGTCGTGCGCGATACAACTGGTGCGGGTTTTGTCAATCAACGGACGTTGAGCACGGTCAACGCATTGTCCTCAGTCGTTACCGCGGTTGGGGTGGGTTTCGCGTTCGACTCGAACAATGGAGCGATCGGAGCGGGTGGCACCTTGGTGACGACCTGGCCCGTTCTGGGAGATCTGCCCAGTGTTTTGACGTTACTTGAGGGTCGTTGGCCTCTTCCGGGGGAGGCGCTCGTCACCGTGTCAGCTCAGATGAGTTTGGGTCTGGTTGCCCCGGCTGGATTCCTGGCTCATGGAGATGACACTTATCCGATCGTGGGTTTGTGCGCCCCACGTGACGGGTTCACCGACTTTTCCAGCGGGGCGGTAGTTAATGCTAACCAGGTGCTGCCAGCAGTGGAATTGATGGCTGTGATCGACTCGATCAACGATGCCCCAGCAACACAAACGGCGGTGTTGGGAATTCTTGCGTCCACTGATCCAACCGGGATGTCGATACAGTCACCGCGCGGGCTATCGGAATTGAGCCAGCAAGTTGGCAACCAGCTAGCTGGCTTCGGACGTAGTCTGTTGTTGTTGATCCTTGGGGTAGGTGGTCTATTCGTCGCTGCTGTCGTATTGGCTGACGTGCTGGTACGTCGCCGCGATTTGGGCCGTCGTCGCACCCTGGGTATCACCCGGATCGATTTGATGATGTTGGTCACTTTGAGGGCAACCGTCTCAGCATTGATCGGGGCTGCGGTCGGTACCACCGCTGCCGTCGTCGTGACCGGACATTTCGGCTACGCGCCATCAGCCACCTTCGCTATCTCCGTTGCCGTTCTCGCGACGCTCACTGCCGCGATTGCCGCACTGGCACCAGTCGGTTACGCTGCCAATATCGATCCCGTCCGCGTCATGCGTACCCCATAGCCTTGATACTTCTTGGTCCGTCCGCCTTGCCCAAGTGGGGGTCCATCGGCTAGAGTTGTGTAGTTGCCGGTTTGATTCCGGCTGTCCGCTTTTTGCAAGGAGAATGACATGGCTGCCGTGTGCGATATCTGTGGCAAGTCACCCGGTTTCGGTCACAACAAGCCGTGGTCCAAGAAGAAGACGCTGCGCCGTTGGAGCCCGAACATCCAGACGGTGCATGCCACCGTCGAGGGCTCGCCCAAGCGGATGCACGTCTGCACCGCCTGCCTGAAGTCGGGCAAAGTCACGCGCTGACGTCGTTCCCATGGTTTGGAGCGGACAGCAGTGGCGGACGGAGACTGCCCGCGCGCTCCATACCCCATTGGCTGACGTCTTGGGCGACAAGACAGCCAAGGCACTCGCCGCACTTGATCTTCAAACTGTCGACGACTTGATGCACCACATCCCGCGCAGTTATCTCAGCGGCACCGAGACCACGAGTCTTGAGGGCATCGCGCCAGGCCAGCACGTCGCCATCGTCGCACAGGTCAAGCACCTCCAGGTCTTCGACCAGGGACCGGACAAGCAGCGTCTCGAATGCGTGCTGTCCGACGGACGGGAGGTCATCAAGGCCACATTCTTTGGCAAACGCAGCTACGTCACAAACTGGCAAAAACAACTGTCGCGCGGCGTGAAGGGTATTTTCGTCGGCAAGGTCGGCGAGTTCAGAAACCAGTTGCAGATGTCGCACCCCAACTATGTGATGCTTGACGACAAGGGCTTCATCGTGGCGCGGGCCAGCAAGAATAATGAGACCAACAAGGCGATGGCGCGCCAGGTGCGCCGTTGTGGTCTGGTGGGCATATACCCGGCGACGGCTGGTTTGCCGACGTGGCAGATCGGCGATTGCGCCGACATCGTCTTGGACACCCTTGTCGGATTGCCAGACTCGTTGCCCCCGGCTGTAGTCGCCGCCGAAGGACTGCCCAGTCTCATGGGCGCCCTGGAGGACATCCACCGTCCCATGACGATGGAGCGGGTATTGGCTGGCATGGCGCGCCTGAAGTTCGAGGAGGCGCTGGCGCTGCAGCTGACGATGGCCCACCGCCGTGCGACCCGTGGCGACATGACGGCCCCGCCGATCATGCCGCGGAGCGACGGTTTGCTGGCGGCGTTCGACGACCGTCTTCCATTCGGCTTGACGGACGGCCAGAAGGCGGTGGCAGCGGAGATCGCGGGGGACATGGCCCGGTCCGTCCCCATGCAACGGCTGTTGCAAGGCGAGGTGGGCTCGGGCAAGACTGTGGTGGCGTTGCGGGCGATGCTGGCCGCCGTGGACGCCGGTTATCAGGCCGTGTTGCTGGCCCCGACGGAGGTGTTGGCGGCCCAGCATTTCGCGACGATCTCGGCGATGCTCGGTGATCTGTCGACGCGCCTGGTGGCGCTGACGGGCTCACAGTCGGCGATCTCGCGGCGGCATGCTCTGGACGCGATCGCCAGCGGCGAGGCAGGGCTCATCGTCGGCACCCATGCGCTGCTGTACGGGGGAGTGCAGTTCGGGCAGATCGGGTTGGCGGTCATAGACGAGCAGCACCGGTTCGGCGTGGAGCAGCGGGCCGTGCTGACGGACCGGGCGGGGTTGCGTCCCCACGTCTTGGTGATGACGGCGACGCCGATCCCACGGTCGGTGGCCATGACAGTGTTCGGCGATCTCGAGGTGTCGACGCTGGCGGAGGTGCCGGCGGGCCGGGGCGATGTGGCGACGACGGTGGTGGACTTGGCGAACCACCCGTCCTGGCTCAACCGCGTGTGGGAGCGCTGTCTCGAAGAGGTGGAGGCTGGGCGACAGGTGTTCGTCGTCGTCCCGAGGATCAGCGCGCGGGACGCGGATGCGGGTCGTCCGGATGATCCGTCGTCCAAGCCAAGCGCGTCGGCTGTCGAGCTGGCTGCCCAGCTGTCGGCCGGGGTGCTGGCGGGCGTGCGCGTCGGTTTGTTGCACGGCCGGATGCGGGCGGGGGAGAAGGACGATGTCATGGCCCGGTTCGCCGCCGGACAGATCGACGTTCTCGTGTGCACCACGGTCATCGAGGTGGGTGTGGATGTGCCGAATGCCACGATGATGATCGTCATGGACGCGGACCGGTTCGGCGTCTCCCAATTGCATCAGTTGCGTGGGCGGATCGGCCGGGGTAGCCATGCGGGTGTCTGCCTGCTGGTGACGTACACGCTGCCGTGCTCCAAAGCGGATCAGCGGTTGCAGGCTGTTGCCGAGACGCGGGACGGTTTCAAGCTGGCCGAGTATGATCTAGCGGCTCGCCGGGAGGGTGACGTGCTGGGTGCCCAGCAGTCTGGAGGGCGGACGACATTGCGTCTCTTGCGGGTGCTTGACGACGCCGAGATGATCGGTCACGCCCGTGTGGTGGCCGAGCAGCTGGTGGCGGACGATCCGAAGTGCGAGGATCCCCGTCTGGCCGATCTGGTGGCCAGCATTGAGAACGAGAGCGACTGGTTAGAGCGGAGCTAGTGTATGCTCGGCTTTCTTTTTGATACCAATTTGCTGATCGTCAGGCCTGATCTTGCCGTTCTTTGGCGTGGCGCTATCGGAGGTTATCCCGCCCAACCTTGCCCTATCGAGACACTTGATGAGGTTCGGCAGGGAAGAGCACCCAGAATTGGGGACGAAATGGGAGGTTTGACCTACCAGACTTCGGACAGACCACTTGGAGAGTGAGATCTGGCGGGCAAACATCCTCCAGCCATAGTGTTTTATGGGCCACGACGAAGCTGACTACTCGGATGGGCGACTGCCAACTACCCTCGCCCGCAGGGCTTCCGCCAAGCCGCTTGTGCGGTTGGACGGGGTCGCCAGGGCGTGGCGCAGTTGGTCAGTGGTGCCGATCAGAGTCAACCTGTGGCGGGCGCGCGTCATGGCCGTGTAGAGCAGCGGGCGGATCGATAGCGGCGAGTCAGTTGGTGGTAGGACGACGGTGACAGCGTCGAATTCGCTGCCCTGGGCTTTGTGCACGGTGATGGCATCCAGTGTGGCCAAGCCGGGCACGGCGTTCAGGGATAGCTGTCGGGTGGTCTCGGACGGGTCGTCGAAAACCAGGCGCAGGCCATCTGGTGTGTCGATCGCCACCCCCTGATCACCGCTGACAACCCCGATGTCCGGCGTCGTCGCCGTGGCCAGAACTGCTTTGCCGGGCCACCAGTCGTCCGTCCGGCACCCCGGGGGCGTGGCCAGTGCGCTCACCTGGCGGGCCCAGAGAGCCACACCGTATGGCCCCAAACGATGGGCGCAGAGCAGCCGATGGGCGTCTAGCGAGGCCAGGGCGGTGGCTGAGTCGCCGCGGTCCGCAGCTTGGCGGGTGACCTGCGCGGCCTGTCGGATGGCCGCCGCCGCGTCCGGCAAATCGGCCCATGTGACACTAGCCGCATCGCGACCGACCAAGTCGATGACGCCGCTCGAACGTTCGACGGCGGCGAGTGCCCCGTCCACATCCCCGGCGGCAACGGCCGCAGACAGGGCTGCCAGCGGACCCTGGTGACGGTAGACATGGGTCAGCCGCGTCACCAACGGGGTGTCGCCGTGGGCGCTCGCCGCCACGTCAGCGGCCACCAGATCGGCCAGCACGGAGCCGGCCTCGACCGAGGCCAACTGCGCGGGGTCGCCCACGAGCAGCAATCGGGCTGTGGGCCGCAGCGCCTTCAGCAGGGACGCCATGAGCGGCAGCGACACCATCGACACCTCGTCGACAATCACGAGATCGGCGGGCAGTGGATTGGCTGCGTCGTGCCGGAAACCCCGTCCCGGGCCCCGCGACCCCAACAGTCTGTGCAGAGTGGTCGGGCGTGCCGCCGACACGATCCCGGCAGCCTCAAGGGCCTGCGCCAGGCGGGCTGCCGCCTTGCCCGTGGGGGCAGCCATGGCGATGGTGCGGAACTCGGGCAACTGCTCGGCTTGGCTGACCAGCCGGGCCACCGCCGTCGTCTTGCCGGTGCCCGGTCCGCCGGTCAGGATGGACGTCCACTGCGTGAACACCGCGTCGATCACCTCGTCGCCCGTCGGGCCAGCCGGCGGAGCCGGGGGAGCGACCACCCACCGCTTGGCCAGCGCGCCGACCACCACCGACTGGCTGCGCCACGTGTTACGCAGATACAGCAGGTGGCCGTCGAGCACCAGGGGCCGCGAATCTTCGGACGAGCCTGCCGAGCTGACAAGTGGCGACGCCCGCAAATGGTCGAGCCAAGCGCCGGGATCGGGCCAGTCCAGACCTACCACCTCCGGTGTCGTCTCGGTGTCGGGATCGGCACTGAGGACGTCAGCCCGCGTGACGTCCAAACAAGGCGAACCCGTGCGCCAGGCCCGCATTGTCAAGGCGGCTGCCAAAGCCACGTCTGGTGTGGCGTCGCCACTCAGCCGGGCAAGCGTGCTTGCTAGGTGGACGTCAGCCAATCCCAGTACGCCAGCCTCGCTGAAGCTGGCTAGTTGTCCGGTGGCAGAAATGGCGATTAGTGCGGTCATTGGGCATCACCTCCCCGCAACACTTCGTCAGCACGGGCAATCAGCTCAGGGGACGGACGCCAGCCGAAGACACCCGTCGGCCAGCCGCCATCGACAGGGGTGCCCGGACCGGCCATGCCGCGCACGAACAGGTATGCCACGCCGGCCCACTGGTCGTCGAAAGACTGGTCAGGACGTCGCCAGGCCAGGTAGCGGCGCAGCGCCACCGCGTAAAGAAGTGCTTGTAGCGGGTAGTGGGCCTGGCACATCGCCGCAGCCATAGCGGGGCGGCTGTAACACGACACCAGATCGGGACCGCCGGATGGGCCCAGACGGTTGGTCTTGTAGTCGATCAGCAGCAGGCGGCCATCGGGCAGTTCCATGACGGCGTCGATCGAACCCGTCAGAAAACCGGCCAGCAGGCGCGGAGCGGCAGCGCTGCCTGCTAGCTGCGCGCCATATCCCAGCAGCGGGTCGTCGGCCGGGACCAAGGCAGGGTCGTCGAACAGGGCGGCCAGTTCCGCCAGGCTGTGGCGACGGTCGCCGTCGCCAAGTGGCATCTCGAAGGTCAGCTCGGCCAGACGTCGCCGGGCGCCGATATCAGCCAGGCTGGTAGCACCGGCAATCGGGGTATGCGACACGAGTTCCAAGGCGGAGGCCAGCGCGTCCACATCCAAGTCGGGCAGCACCGATCGGTCGCGCCAAGAGACGGCGGCTTCGACAAGGTCGTGGTGCAGGGTCGGCGATGCCGGATCGCAATCCTGCAACACCCCGTGGACGATAGTGCCGAACGCCGCGCCCGCCGGCAGGGCGTCCATCGGCGACAGCGGTGAGTCGTCACCGGGCGACGGCGTCCGGGTCTCATCACCGCCGGTGTCCGGTTCGTCGGCCAAATCGGACGGCTCGGAGGCGGCGCCATGCAGTCCGGACGTCAGCCCCGAATAACTGGTGCGCGTCCAATAGGCGTCGATCCGGCGCTGGAACATGTTGGCGCCGAGGATCGGTGGCTGGCTGGCTGGCGGTAACTGCGGCGGCGCGACCGATTGGGGGACGGCCACCAGTCGCACACCGGGGCGGGAATCGTCAACCCCCCAATCGGCGACCAGCCCGCTGAAGGTCGATTGGCGGCGGCCCACCCACGTCACCACCAAGCTGGACGCCCGGGTCAGGGCCACGTAGAGCTTGCGGCGGTCCTCCGCGGACTGCTCGTCAGCCCAAGCCCGGTATCGGACCGCCTGCCCTTCACCACCCGTTCTCGTGTCGATCATCTGGTGGCCCGCCTCGCGCCAGATCATCGGGTAATCGGTGCCGGCCCAGGTCTGACGGGGAGCGTCTGCTGTGGCGGGCACCAGCACGACCGGGAACTCCAGTCCTTTGGCTGCGTGGATGGTCAACACCGACACCGCTGGGCGGTCGGTCTCCAGGCGTCTTGTCTTGTCGCCGCCGCCGGAATCGACAGCCCGGCGATATTGGGCCCGCAACCACGTTTGGAGCCCTGCGGCATCGACTGCGCCGTCTGCCCGCGCCTGAAGCAACTCGGCCAGGTGCCGGACGTCCGTCAGCAGGCGCTCGCCATCGGGAGCCGCCAGCAGTCGCGACGACAACCCGGCGGAGTCATCCAGACGCTGCAGCACATCGGCAGGACCCAGGCCGTCGCCAGACCACTCCCGCAGCCGGGCAGCCCAGTGAGCAGTTGCGGCGTCGTCCGGACTGGCCAGCTGAGTCAGCGACAAACCGACGAGCCTGCCCGCCATGGCCCGGCGTATCGTGTCGGGACGGGGATGCGCCAGGGCGTCCAGCAAAAGCAGCCACTCCTCGGCTGCGAGCGAACCGAAAACGCTGGCCGTGCCGGAAAACACTGCGGGCACACCCGCCTGCCGCAGGCGTCCGCTCAACTGCTCGCCACGCTGGTTGTACGAGACGAGCACAGCGATATCGTCGGCTCGCAACTGCCGCCAGCGGCCGTCCACACACAACCTTGGATGCGAGGACAACAGCCCGGCCACCCAGGCCACCACGTCGTCAGCCAAAGCCGACCGCCCGGCATTGACTGGCAAGCGCCGGATTTCCAGGCCGGCGTGGTCGAGCCGGGCTTCTTCGTGCCATGCCGTGCTTTCCCGCATCGGGATGGGGGCGGCGTCCAGGCCGAAGTCGGTGCCGGAGAAGACCTGGTTGATCGCCTGAACCACGGGCTTGTCGCTGCGATAGTTGACGGGCAGTGTGTAGGTGGCGTCTGCTTGGGTGACGGCCTCGAGGTAGGCGTGCACATCGGCGCCGCGGAACCCGTAGATCGACTGTTTGGGATCTCCCACCAACACCAGTGGACGACGCCCATGGAAGGCTTGCCGCAGGATTGACCACTGCACCGGATCGGTGTCCTGGAACTCGTCGACCAGCACGACATGGAAACGACTGCACAGCGCTTCGGCCGCCGTCGCCCCAAGTGTCGTCGAACCCAACGACTGGTCGAGCCGTCGTGCCATGTCCGTGAAGTCGTCTGCCCCCAGCGCGGCCTTACGCCGGGCATACTCTGTGCGGCAACCCCGGGCGAAGAGCCCGGCCTGGTCGTCGCCGGGGACGATGGGCAACCACGGATTGGCCAGTGCTGACCGTCCCAGGGCGGCACACTGCTGAGCGCTCAGCTGGTTGTCGCGCCTCAATTGCTGGACGAGCGTCTGATCCGCGACAGTCTGGGCTGCCAGTGCCGCGGCAGCCTCCTCGTCGACCCCGGTGCGGCCCATTCCCGCCGATGGCCCCAGCCATTCGCCGGCCCGCTGGCAGAACTCGTGGATCGTCGCCACAGTCGCGCTGTCGAAATCGCCGACCGCTTGGTGCAGACGGCTCAGCCGGGCCGCCGCCTCGTCGTCCGGACCGCTGCAAATGACGTCCACCAGTGCGTCCGGCGTGTCGGGGCGCCCGTCCAGCCGTGAAGCCGTGAGGCGGACGACGTCTTGCAAGCGCTGGAACAGGCGGGCCCGCAGGTCGGCGCCGGCCAGATGCGTGTAGGTGATGGCCAGCAGGTGGGGCGCCGTCACCAAGCCGTCGGCCAGGTAGCGGATGGCCAACGCGGAGATGGCCCATGTCTTGCCCGTGCCGGCGCTGGCCTCAAGCACCGTCAAGCCCGTTGGCAGCGGGCCGGCCAGGTCGAAGGGTGGGACTGTTGGTGTCGTCATCGTCGGGCACCTCCTGGCGAGATCGCAGCGATCACCGGATGCCAGAACCACTGGCTCAGCTCGTCGAATGCGGGTGGGCCGACACGGCGCAGGCTGGCCAGCGATGGCGTGCCCAGCAGCGTGGTCCAGGCGGGCTGGAGGCCCTCGCCGAAGCGTCCGGCGAACGCGTCAGCAGCGGCGTCGTCACCGGGCTTGAAGCCGAGCGCGCCCGTCAGCGCTGCCGCCGTTTCGACCGGCAGTGGCACCAACTGCCGGGCGCCTTGAGACGCCAGCCTGACCACCTGCCCCAGTAGCTCGCGGGCCTGCTGGGGTGCTGGGGCGATCATCGTGCGCCGCCCTCCGGACGCCACTGCGTGACCTATCAGAGTCGTCCGGTCATCGTCGTCCCTGGAGGCGGCGACCGCCAGCAACCGCAGCCAGCACGTGGCTAGTTGGGCTGCTTTCAGACGCCCGAAACGCTGGACGACGACAGCCCCATCCCGCAGTGGCACGGCGCCGGTGAGCCAGGAGTGGTTGACGACGACCACCTGGCCCACCTGGCCCAGTTTGGCTACCTCATCGGCCATGCTGATGGCTTGGTTCAGCGCACTGTTGATCGCCAGAACTCCCAAGGCATCCGGTGGACAGTCCGGGCGGGCGAGCGCGGTGTCCCGGGCCGCTTGTGGATCGACGCCGGCCAGAAGATCGTCCAGCAAACTCTGTCCGAGGGACCAAGCGCCCAGGGAATCCACCTCGATGGGCAGCAGGCCATCGTTCGCCGGCGCCGGGCTGCTCAGCGTCAGTCCGCATGCCTGGCGCAGCAGGTATCGCGCGGGGTTGCCGATGAAGCTCTCCAAATCGTCCAAAGTGAGCGCGGTTCCAGACGGGCTGGGGGTCGGGCGACTCGCTGCGTCGTCGCCCACGAACTGCTGCCAACCGGGTGGGGGCGGTGCGGCCGGACCCGTGGCTAGGTCGCGGGCGGCCCGCAGCGCTTGGGTGTCGTAGCTTAGTGGGGGACGATCGCCGTCACTGGTGAAGTTGGACCAGGCGTATGGCTGCAGGGCGTGCCAGCAGACCATGCCGGGATCGTCGCCGGATTGCGGCCGCCAGGCGGCGGCGGGGTCGGACACGCCGCCAAGCGTTAGCAGATCGATGATTGCCACCGGGGCCGGTAGCGTGGCGCCCGTCCGCTCGTCTGCCCCACGGGCGATGACGACGAAGGCGTCGCTGGCTGACAGCAGGGCGTCACGCCAAGCCAGGCGGCTGCGGTCGCGGGCGTCGCCGCTCGCGTTGGCCAACAGGTCGTCAGCCCGCAGGGGGGATCGCTGCGGAAAGCTGGCGTCGTCCAGGCCGAGAACACAGATCACGCGGAAGCCCACGCCTTGCAGGCTGCCCAACCGGCGCACCTGTAGGTTGCCGTCACCGACCACGGAACGGCCAAGGTGACGGACGTGCGGCTGCAGCAGTGTGACGACATCGCCGCCGGTCAGTTCGATGTCGCTGGTGACGCCGCGCCAGCTGGCCAGCAGAGCGTTCAGCGCCTCGCCGGGCCAGGGATCCTGCGGATCGGTGGCGAGCAACTCGTCCGCGATGGCTGCGAGGCGGATGGCCCATTGTCGCAGCGGCGCCGGTTGGGCGGTCTCGATCAGCGCGTGACGCAGACGCGACACCAATTCGGCGAGTCCACCGATCAACTCCGCGTCAGCCGGACTGCTGCCGTCGTCGGTGGCGAGCGACACGACTAGGCGCTGCACACCGTCCAGCCAAGTGCCCTTGCGCACCGGCAGGCTGGCAGATTCCCGCTGCTTGGCGTCGATACCCCAGACGATGCCGGTTTGCGACACCAAATCGTCCATCCGATCCATGTCGCTGGCCGTCCAGCCGAAGCGACGGGCGATGGCGGGCTGGCGGCACCAGCTCAGCAGGTCGTCAGCCGTCGCACGCTTGTGTGTCAACTGCAGCAAATCGATCAGCGCTTGGATCATCTGGTTGCGACTGGGTGGCCTCACCCTCACCCGCAACTGGCCGGCGGGGTGCTGGCTGGACGGCGCGAAGGCGCTCCCGATCAGTGGCGCGTAGACGTCTGGATCGGGGCACAGCACCAACACCTCACGTGGTTCAAGATCGGGTAATTCGTCGAACACCGCACACAACACATCCCGCAGCACCTCGACTTGGCGGCTGGGGCCGTGGCTGGCGTGTATCTGGATTTGGGGCAGGCGGCGCCGCAGATCCACCGGTGCGATGTCGTCGTCAAGCCATGGCCAGTCGGGTCGGTAGCGCGACCAGATGTCGTCCGGGCCAGGCCGCCAGACCAGCACTGGCATCCCGGCTGACAGCATGGCGTCGAAAAGTGGCAGTTCCAGGGGATCGGGCGGGGTGGTCAGCACAGCCGCCAGGCGTCCCGGCCATTGCGGGATTAGGTCGGCTGATTGACGGACGGCGTCCACTGGAGACGGACGATCGCTGAACCGCTGGACCAGTGACCGCCACAGCTGTGGTTGCCAGGATTGGGCAGACGGCAGGGGAGTGCCATCCGGCCCGTCGTCGCGCCCGTCGTCCCAAGACAGCAGCATGCCGGGGCAGCGCTGCCAGTAACCGGTGAAGATGTCGGCCGTCTGGCGGGCGAAATCCAGCCGGCAGCCTGCCAGCAACTCCGGCATCCAATCGTGACCCTGTGCAGCGATGTCGGCGATGGCCAGCACCAGGTCGGGACCCTGCCATGGATTGTCGCCCTGACCTAGCAGATGGGCGACCAACTGCCGTGGCGCCAGCATCTCGATACCGGCGCACACGCCCAGCTTGCTGGCCAGGTGTTGGGCGATGTGCCGGCCATGACCGAACGACGGCACCACGATGACGTCCTGCCGGAACGGGTCGGCGGGCGTGCTGAAGACGTCGGCAAGCACACCCAGCAGTTGCTGCCAGGTGTTGCAGGACGTCGGGTTCTTCACGTCAACAACCATACGGCCCCGCACTGACAGATTTCGCGTCCGGTCAGAGTGGGCCCAAGAATAGGTGGACTAAGCCGCCAGTTTTTCTTCGACGGCCCTGCGCAGCCACCGGGACACGCTCATCCCGGACTGTTCAGCCGCACGACTTACCCTATCGCGAGTGTCTTTCGACACAACGAGGCGCAACACTGGCGAGCGACTGCCGTCACCAGAAAGGGACTTACCTCCCGGCTGGAGCCAAGGGCGCTCCCTCTTCGGGACTTTGACGCCCTTCATGGCATGGGCTTCCATGCGGTCGATCATCTCGGTGGTGACCCGTTGGCCATCAATGTAGGTTTCTTTATTTTCTGGGTCGAATCGTCTTATCGTCATCAGTTCCTTCTCCATCTCATAGGCATGGCGTGATAGGCGGTGATGGTGCGGGGCAAGAGCATGTGAGCGATGACCACCAAAGGCCACCTTTGTCGTCGGAACCGAGGAAATCGCCCGTGCGGATAACATGCTCGATCGCGTCGGGTGTGATCCCGTTCTTAGTCGCACTATCGGTGTAACTCAACTCCACAGTTATCAGTATATAGCATATGTTCATTTATATCACTTGTCCACACACGTCAGCAGATCTACTGGCGTGATGAACTCCCAACAGGCCAAGGGAATTGAGCGGCTGGGCAGCCATTGAGTGCCGTGATCCCGGCCTTGGCTGAATCTCGGTCCCTCGCCCTTGTCGTCAGCAAGCCGCAATTGGGGACGAAAGGGCGAGACTCCGAGCCGACCCCTCGGGACAGCGAGTCGTGTATGCTCAAGGTTATCGGGCGTTCCCGCCTCAGTCTTGAAGTAGGAGGTCGTCACCCATCGGGAGTCTCAATTTCTGTTCCAGATGGGCACCGCCTCATCACAGCAGGAGTCCACAGAACCGTCCAGCAAGCGATTCGTGAGTCACAGGAGAAACTATGATCACCCGGGCAGTTACCATAGAACGCGAGGGCGCTTATTGGCTCGTGCATGTCGACGGCACTAGGGGGCTAACACAGGCTCGCCACTATGGCGAGGTCGAGACTATGGCTCGTGAATATGTCTCTCTGGTTGGGGACGTGCCAATCGATGATGTGAACATCGGCTCCATATCGGTACTGGGCGCATCGGACCTCTTGTAGAACTGGGATGCAAAAACGCATAAACAACGGCATTCATTGGCTGAATGATCCAGAGTTTATGCGTTATATACGCTAGTCCAGCGGTTTTCTTGCACAAACATGCCCTACACCGTTGGGGGAGGCTCGATTGACGACGATATTTCTGATTTTTGTCCCAGACGGAGGCAGATTCGTTGAGTCAACAACGCGAATGGGCGTAGGCCTGCAGCGCGATGAACACCAATGTCCCCGACAATGGGAGCGTTCACGATGTCCCCATCCTGCTGTGCCAAATCGAAGCCCGCTGTCCAATGAAATCGGCTATTAGCCACCACCGAGGTCTCCACATTTGGTGTTCAATGGGTGTGGCTTGTTGCTCGACTTGGTGCTCGGCAGGCACCTAGTGGCGCGGTCCGAGAAATTGTCAGTGGGGGTCGTGGTGTGGTGGGTCGGTGGCTCTACCGCATAACGGACGAAGAGGTATCCAGATCGCCCTATCTTGTGGACACTACGGGGATCGTATTTACTCGTCATTGTCTCCTCGCCCCCCAGCGTAGTGCATAGATTGAGTGGTCTGCTGTCCTGGTGCTCGCCTTCAATCAAACATGACGGTCGGACACCAGGCAGACACGCTCCGCCGAATGGTCTGTTGTGGCACTGTCTCCCGATCCTCAACTTCTTCACAACCCAGCACGGTAGCTGCCGAACGTCTGGTATGCTGTAAGCACTTGGGCTGGTCAAAGACCCGGGCCCACATCATGGCGGGGGGAACCCCCCGCCATTTCTATGCCCACCGGGAGTGCTATGACTCAGCTCAGTATCTTTGTCGATGAGTCTGGCGATTTCGGCACCCAATCTGACTATTACGTTGTCGCGCTTGTCTTACACGAGCAGATTCACGATATCAGCCACGACATTGACCATCTGACGGCAAAGTTGCAAGCCGGAGGCTTTGATCCTTTCCACCCGATCCACTCCGGTGCAGCCATCAGGGGTGAAGACGAGTATCGCGGTCTCCCACTAGAACCTGGATTCCCGAGGTGTTATGACGTGGGTGGGTTGATGTTGAGGGTGGTGTAGATTTCGGCTTGTTTCTTGGTGACGTGCATTAGCGTGGGTTTGCGGCCTTTGTGTTGGTATTGTTCGA
>Ga0123357_10000154_pt1 | contig 61166 bp, 49 predicted proteins | sample TergutEmb28metaG_FD_89873 | JGI IMG/M metagenome (GOLD analysis project Ga0123357, IMG submission 89873) | Embiratermes neotenicus P4 segment gut microbial communities from Petit-Saut dam, French Guiana - Emb289 P4 | ecosystem: Host-associated > Arthropoda: Insects > Digestive system > Gut ...
ATAAAGTGCGGAATTGTGCTGTGATTGTTCTTGGGTACCTCAGCGGTAAGACCGTCTCCGTTCTGGATTATGACGGTGTCGCCTTCTTCGCGTATTACCTGATACGGAAAAGACGGATTCATCCAGTAATTTCCGCCAAGACCGCCGAAAACGTCGAAAGAGAAAAACTGGTTTGCCTCCCATTCGTTTGTTATGCCGTTGTTGACGAACAAATCCCATTGCGTATAATTTTCGTCCCAGTAGCCGAATTCTATATTAACCGTCCGGTCAAACGGTTTATAGTGCATCTGCGCGTTAAAACGGTCGCGCTGCGTCATTGTGCCTTTCCAGGGCTTTTTCATCGGTATTATTTCTTTTGCCATTTTTGCTGACTCCTTTATGATTTAATTAAAATTATTATAATATTTATAATTATGTGATTTAATCGTTAGCTGATACCTGATTGTATATCTTATCGAGTTTTGTCTGCGCGGCAGTGCTTTTTTTCTCATACGATATTGATTTCGTAGGTTATATCCAAATCGTATACGCCGCCGGCGTATATTATGTTAAGCATTTCGATCGAATCTTCGTCGCGGGTAAGTTTTACGTTCATTCATGCCCTCCCTTACCGCAATATTATGAATATTTTATTCCCAATTTAAATTATCGTGTTTTAATTATAAATATAAAAATTTTTTATAATGAGTTTGAGTTAAAACAACCACATCGGTCGGTTGCTCGCTTTTACTGCTCTGCGCCAGAGTTCCCGAAGTTCCGCCGCAGTTTATAATCGTGAACAAAATTGCAGTCAGCAAAACTCCGGTTATTATCTTTTTTATATTTTTCATCTCTGTCATTTCTTTATTTTATCGAAACCGTAACAATACTGCCTTTTTTTAGAAATACTTTTTTAAAGCCCGCGAGATTTTTGCACTGAACGCCGTTCAGTATTGGGATATATTCATAGCGCAAAACAGTATAATTGACGTCATAATCGCCAGTATTCGTAAGTTCTACAATATTCGCATCAATCCAGTTTTCTTTTATGTCGCAGTACGTAAGTCCGTAACCAAATTCATATAAAGGTTTTCCATGGAAAAATTTGTATGTGCGGTTTTCCATGGAATAATCGTTGAACGGCGGCAAATCCGCTGTACTTCTATAAAATGTCACGGGGAGCCTGCCGCATGGGGATTCTTTGCCGAAAATAATGTCTGCCAACGCTCCGCCGCCCTCCGCGCCGGGATAAAAACACTGGACGACAGCCGCGCATTTTTCGTCCTGTGCCGTCAGATTTACGCAGCTGCCGCTGACGTTTATAAAAATCACAGGTTTACCGGTTTTTATTATCTCGTCAAACAATTTTTTCTGTATTTCAGGAAGTTCGATATCTCGTTTGTCGCCGCTGATTGAACCGTTATACGCGTCGCCTTCTTCGCCTTCCATTGACGGGTTTAACCCCATAATCATAATTACAGCGTCAGATTTGTCTGCCGCGATAATCGCTTCGCGCGTCGGCTGTTCCGCCCAATCGTGCGCCGCATCGCCGAATATATCGCACCCTCTGGCATAATAAACTTTTTGATTATTTTCTTTTGCGGCTTCCTGAATCCCGCGTAAAAGCGTCGTATATGACGACGGCGTTCCGTTGTAATTTCCGAGCAGTACGGATTTATCGTCTGCATTTGGACCGATGACGGCGATTTTTTTGATTTTATCGCTTTTAATCGGCAGAATATTGTTGTTTTTGAGCAAAACGATACTTTCACGCGCCATTTTTCTGCTGAGACCGTGATGTTTTTCACAGTCCACAACGTCGTAAGATATCTTGTCGTATTCGCAGTCATTATCGAACATTCCAAGTCTGAACCGTGCTGTGAACAAACGCTCAACCGTCTCGGTTATTTTTTCTTCAGTTATATAACCCTCGGCAACTGCAACTTTCAGATACGGATACGAACAGCCGCAATTCAAATCGCAACCGTTGTTGACTGCGAGAGCCGCGCTTTCCGCTTCGTTTTTCGTTATTTTGTGTCCGCTGTTGATGTCGTTGATCGCACCGCAGTCGGATACGACATAACCGTCGAAAGCGAATTCGCCGCGCAGAATATCTGTCAGCAAAGTTTTGCTCGCGCAGCACGCCTCGCCGTTTACGCGGTTGTATGCGCCCATGACCGCCGACGGGTCGGCGTTTTCGACGCAATATTTAAACGCTGCGAGATATGTTTCGTACAAATCTTTTTTACTTACGACCGCGTCGAAACTGTGACGTTCGGACTCCGGACCGCTGTGTACTGCGTAATGCTTGATTGTTGCGTCAAGTTTCCTGTATTTGCCGCTGCCCTGAAGTCCTCTTATAAACGCCGTTCCCATTTTCCCCGTAAGATACGGGTCTTCCCCATAAGTTTCGTGACCCCTGCCCCAGCGCGGGTCTCTGAAAATATTTATATTTGGCGACCAGTATGTGAGTCCCTGATAAATCAGGGTATTCCCGAACTTTTTGTACTCGTTGTATTTTGCCCTAGCTTCGTCGGATATGGCGGTCGCGACTTCATACATCAATTCTTCGTCGAAACTCGCCGCCATAGCTATCGCCTGCGGAAATACAGTCGCGGTACCCGCCCGTGCAACTCCGTGCAGACATTCGTTCCACCAGTTGTACGCGGGGACGCCCAACCGTTCGATTGCCATTGATTCATGCGTCATCTGCGAAATTTTTTCCGCGAGCGTCATTTTCGACACAAGTTCTTTTGCTCTTTCTTTGAAATCCGTATTATTCATATTTTGGCACCTCTTGTTTATATTTTATAATATTTTACTTAGGGTTCATACATAAATCTATAAATTTTTTCATTGACGGAGTAAGATATTTATTTTTATGATAAGCAATTTTAAAAGTGCGGCAAAAACGCATTCCTTCGATAGTTTTTGCACACAGTTTCTCAAAATCAACTTCTTTCCGAACCGCGATTTTTGATATGACAGATACGCCTAATCCAGCCATAACCGCTTCTTTAATAGTATCCGTATTATTGCATACCCATTTGGCGTTCCAAGAAATTTGATAAGCCGACATAACATCCTCAAATGTTTTTCTGGTTCCGCTTCCGGGTTCGCGGATAATAAAATCTTCTTTTTCGAGCTCGTGAGATTCTATAACAGGCATCGAGGCAAATCTGTGTTTTACGCCGCAAATAAGCGTCAGTTCGTCGTCCGCAAAAGACATAGTTATAATATCAGGCGATATGATTTCGCCCTCCACTAATCCTAAATCTGTTTTATCCGACAATAACCGTTCTTCAATCTTTACCGTATTGTCTTCAAAAACCGTTATGTCAATCTGAGGATTGGACTGTTTGAAAGACGCAACAAGGGCGGGCAGGACATTCGCGCCTACCGTGACGCTCGCGCCGAGCCTTATTGAACCGCTTTCTTTCAAAGCCTTCATTTCTTTCTCGATGTCCGCGTTCATTCCTATGATGTGCTGCGCATAACTGTACAGTTTTTCCCCAGCCGGCGTGAGATAAAGTTTGCGCGAAAGGCGTTCAAACAGACGGACGTCATAATATTTTTCGAGGTCGTTTACCGCCTGACTGATTGCGGACTGCGATATGAAAAGCTGTTCTGCCGCTGCAGTCATGCGCATAGTATTACAGACGGCGACAAAGATTTCAAAATAACGGAGCGTCAAAACAATCACCTTTTATAAATTAGTTTTAACTTATGTATATAATAAGATTATAATATTTGACTTATAATATATTGTGTGCTATAATTTAAACACGCAATAAATATATTACGAAAGGATTGGTTATTACAATGGCTGCCTCAAAGTGGTATCATATTATACCGGGTATAATGCTGTGTTTCGTGCTGGCTGTGCCGTCATGGCTTCTCGGCAAAACGTTCCCGATTATAGGAGGTCCTGTTTTTGCGATTGTCATCGGTATATTAATTTCCTTGTTTTTCCCAAAGCTAACTGTTTATAAGTTTAAGAAAACGCTGACATTTGAACACGGCGTCAAGTATACGTCAAAAAAATTACTTCAATACTCTATTGTCCTTTTAGGATTTGAAATGAATCTCTACAACGTTATAAACGTGGGGGGACAGTCTTTGCTTGTAATGCTTTTTACGCTTTCCGCGGCGTTTCTGACAGCGTTTTTCGTAGGCAAAGCGTTAAAACTTCCGGGCGACGCCACCACTCTAATTGGGGTCGGGACGTCCATATGCGGCGGTTCGGCGATCGCCGCAACCGCTCCGATAATCCGCGCTAAGGACGAAGACGTAAGCCAGGCGATTTCCACAATATTTCTGTTCAATATAATCGCCGTCTTTATTTTCCCCATATTGGGCAGACTAATGCACATGAGCGACATCGGATTCGGTATGTGGGCTGGAACCGCCGTCAATGATACATCGTCCGTCGTTGCGGCAGGCACGTCATGGAGCAACGCCGTCGGCAACAATACCGCGCTCCAGTTTGCGACAATCGTGAAACTCACGCGGACGCTTATGATAGTCCCGGTTACGCTTGCTCTGGCTGTCTATACCACGCGCAAACGCGACCGTAAAATCGAACAGGACGGAGGCGGGAATTTTAGTTTTGTAAAAGTCTTTCCGTGGTTTGTAATTTTTTTCGTCATTGCCGCCGTATTAAACACATTTGCCGGGATTCCAGCGCAATGGTCGTCTGTATTGACAGAAATAGGCAAATTTGTGATTATAATGGCTATGGGCGCAATCGGACTGAACACAAACCTGAAAAAACTTGTCTCAAACGGAATAAAACCGATTTTACTCGGACTTTCCTGTTGGTTTGCGGTTGCCGCCGTCTCGCTGATAGTTCAAAATGTAATGGGGATTTGAAGTCTTTATTTTTATTATTCTGTTCTGAGTGCGACGACAGGGTCTTTCTTCGCCGCCATTTTAGACGGTATAAGACCTGCGATAAACGTCAAAATCATGCTGATTATTATCAGCGCAATCCCGCCGAGCAGCGGGAGAGCCGCAACTCCCGATATTTTCGTCAGAGCTTTTATTATAATATTCGCCGGAATACATAACAGCAGCGTCACACCTATCCCGATTAATCCGGCAACAAATCCGACAATTAAAGTCTCCGCGTTGAACACTCTCGATATATCTCCCTTTGCCGCTCCGATACTGCGCAGGATTCCGATTTCTTTTGTGCGTTCGAGAACTGAAATGTATGTGATAATTCCAATCATAATTGAAGAAACCACAAGCGATATTGCTACAAACGCGATTAAAATATAACTTATTGTTTTGATTATATTGCTTACCGACGACATCATCAGCCCTACATAATCTGTGTAATGTATAACGTATTTGTCATTTCCCGCCGCAGTCATGCTGTTATTATAATCGTCTATTATTTTTATTATTTTATCTTTTGACGCAAAATCCGCCGGATATATGCTTATGCTCGTCGGATTGTTCAAGTCTGAAACTCCCAGAGTTGTCATATTTCCGTCGTATGTCGCGTCAGATTTGTTATTCGCCAAGTAATTTTGTATTAATGCCGAACGTTCGTCGTCTGTGAGCGTCGCCAAATATGCCTGCTGGTCTGCAGGAAGAACGCTGTAGTCGAAAGTGGACGGGTCAACCGGCTGAGTGCTATCGGAAAAAGGCAGACCGGTGAATATATCCGCGTTCGGGTTAGCTTCCTGAGCCTTTACTATTTCGCTGTTGTTTACTTCATCTATCAGGTGATTCATTAATGCGGTCGTATAACCTATATACCCGCCGGTCTGATTCATATTTGTGGCGGAGGTGTCCGCCGGTTTTACAATGCCGACTACTTTTAGCATTTCACCGTTGTCTACAACCTGTTTCATAAATATATCGTCGTCTTTTTTACTTTCCCATTTTGTATCGCTGTCTTTTTGGTAAAAAGCTGTATTCAGCACAAGTTTAAAAGTGAGGGACAGCAAGTCGTCATAAGTATATACGGACTGATCTTCGTTGAGCATGATTTTCTGGTCGGAGCCTATATTGTTTACGGCGTCGGTTAAAGCCGTCGTGTCTTTCAATCCGAGAGAATATAAAGTGTAATCTGTAATTTCGTTTTTATCATTTACGACTAACATGACTTCGTCATACGCTTCAGGGAACCGTCCGGCGATTATATTGTACTGCTCTTTCAATACATCGGGATTATCCAAAAGCTGCTGCCAAATATCTGTGTTTGTCATGCCGCTGCTCATGATACCGCCGCCCATGCCTCTCACGCCGAGCGAGCGCAGTAAATTACTTGGATTTACCTGCACAATATCTGCAGACGTATCGGTTTTATATATATTTAAAGTAGTGCCGTAGCCGTACTGAATATCGCTAGAAAGACTTTTAATGCTATCTTTGTCCTGCTGACTTTCCGTCTCTATATAATTTTTAAAATTTTGCAAATCGTTTGTGGAAACCTGCGATATCATTGTATTAAGCATTTTTTCCATCACGTTATTTGAGTATATTTTATCGAGAGGGTGGTCTGTCTGGGATTTGCTCATTCCCATAGACGCACTAACAAGCGCGCTTACGTCAACTGCGCTCTGCTGTATTGTAATCGGGTAGCTTGAAAGGGTGTCATGCTCGACTCTGGTAATATAATTCTGCGCCCCGTTGGACAGCGACATAATCAAGGCAATTCCGATAATTCCTATGCTTCCGGCAAAAGACGTAAGGATAGTTCTCGCCTTTTTTGTCATAAGATTCGTAAGGCTCAGAGATAAAGCCGTAAAGAACGACATATAAGTCTTTTTTTTCTTACCGGTCTTTTCTTCTTTTTTCTGTTCTTCTTCGGAATAGGGATTCGAATCGCTTATGACTGTGCCATCCAATAATCTGATAATTCTGGTGGAATATTTTTCGGCTAAATCTGGATTGTGAGTAACCATGATAACGAGCCTGTCTTTTGCGATTTCTTTAAGTATCTCCATAATCTGCACGCTCGTTTCGGAATCCAAAGCCCCTGTAGGCTCGTCTGCGAGAACTATCTCGGGGTCGTTGACAAGAGCTCTGGCGATTGCGACTCTCTGCATTTGCCCGCCGGATAACTGATTTGGCTTTTTGTGTATCTGGTCGCCGAGACCTACCTGATTTAACACTTCTACGGCGTGCTGGCGGCGTTTTGACTTCGATACGCCGGATAATGTCATGGCGAGTTCAACGTTTGCAAGAACAGTCTGGTGGGATATTAAATTATATGTCTGAAACACAAATCCTATAGAATTATTTCTGTAAGCATCCCAGTCGCCGTCTTTGAATTCTTTTGTGGAAATTCCGTCCACAGACAAATCGCCGCTTGTATATCTGTCAAGACCGCCGATTATATTGAGCATAGTCGTTTTTCCGCATCCCGACGGTCCGAGAACGGAAACAAACTCGCTTTTTCTGAACTCTAAATTTATTCCTCTGAGTGCCTGAACGACAGTATCGCCTGTGACATAGTGTTTGACGATATTTTTCAACAATAACATTTAATATGAAAATCTCCTTTTAACTTTTATAACTTTTGCCTTTTTAACTATATAAAACTATATATTTTTTTATTATATGCTTTTAATATAAACTAAATTTAAACTAATATTTGTATAATATAAACTTTTTTGTGATGAATTTAACAAATACACAGTAAAAGACGGCGCGACAGCCGTCTTTTTGGAGTTTTATTTGTAATGCTTAATTATCTAATCGACAGCTTTCAGTCCGCAAACCGAAAGCCGCCGTCGTTTTAATCTTTAAATTCAACCATTCTTTTTCTGAAATGCATATAGTCGTTAAAATCCACTTCCTCCGGCACACCATGGTCGCATACCGGAATATATCCCCCGCGCTTCTTCATAACCGGCATAATCCTGTCGATTTCGCGGTCGATTGCGTCTTTTCCCGCCGCCAAAATACGCTTGTCTATTCCGCCGCGTATTTTCAAATCCGGGTACTTTTTCCCGACTTCCACAACATCGCAGCCAGCCGCGACTTCAAACGGCGACATATGATCAAGTCCGATTTCCTCGTACAAATCTATAATCGGGTAAACAAATCCGTCGGTTGCGAGATGAAAAAATAAATGCCGCGATTTGTCTGTCTGCCGCGATTTTGTATTGTTTATCAACTGCCGATAATAGGGAAACAAAAATTCATGAATCATATCGGACGAAATAAGCGGTCCGTTTTTATAACATATATCTTCATCAAATATAAGTTCATCTAATACAACATATTTCTGCTGTTCGGCTATAATTCTGTCCGCAAGTTCGAACCATGTTTTCATACAGTCATGTATAAGCTCCGGCTCGTCGTAGAATTTATATAAAACACCCTCGGGTCCCATGAGGCTTCGCAGATACATGTAACCGCCCACTAAATACTGCTGGATTACGCACCCTTCTTCTTCCCTGTCTATTGCAGGTTTTATATTTTTTTCAAAATTCGCATATCTTTCCGGCGAATTAGGGTTCATACGCCATTTGCAGTTTTCTTCCCACGATTTCATATCTTTGACAGGGTGATCGACATATTCGGGCATAAATCCGTTTCTGCGACCTTTAAAATACAGCACGCGCCGACCCGCGAAATCCTGAACTAATTCGTAATCGCCTCTGTCTTCCAAAATTTTTTCCTCAAAATACGGACAGAACGCAGCTTCGCACCCGCCGAGCCCTCCTAGCGTGGTGCACCCGGCATCTTCATACATAAATAATTCGTTTAAATTCGTGCCGTCGGATATATATCCCTGACTTTTCCACTTATCAAGGCAGTAAAATCCGAATTCTGTCTGGATTATTCCCGAATCCGGCTTTATCGCGTAAAAATCGCGTACTTTTTTTGCCGCGGACGTCATTTTTTTATAATCTGTCATTATTTTATCACGCCCTTTCACTGCGCTTATTATCTTGTATTATTAATTCCCCGGCACGGCAACAGTTGTATCTGGAACCTCTGTTGTGTCTGGAATATTTGCCATTCCGGTCGTATCCGCCGAATTTGACGTATCTGTAGTATCCGGCACATCGGCGGGTTTTTCAAGAACCATTTTCCCGTTGTCGAACCATCCCGAATATGTTCTGCCGCTTGTCCAGTAATATGTCCCCCACCCGTGCATGGTGTTGTGCATAAAATCCCCCTCATAGTATTCGCCCGAAGCCCATGTATATTTGCCTGTCCCGTTATACGAATCATTTTCAAAATTGCCCTCGTACACGTCTCCGTTCGCCCATGCGTACTTGCCTTCGCCCTGTTTTACATCGTTCACATAGTTTCCGTCATATACGGACCCGTCTGCGAAAACATTCACTCCATGTCCGTTTTTCATATTATTTTTAAAACTCCCGGTATAAGAAGTACCGTCGCTCCATGTGAATACACCGTCGCCTTCTTTTTGACCGTTTAATATGTTTCCGACATAACTGTCGCCCTGAGCAAATAAAAATTCGCACTTCCCGGTTTTTTCGTCCGCGGCAAAATCGCCGTAATATATATCTCCGCTTTTATAATAATACAAGCCTTTGCCGTCTTTCTGAATATTGCTGTTTATCGCTCCGATATACAAATCTTCCGCGTGGCCGCCTTTTTCGTAATATATTCTGTATATGTCATACGCAGGGTATAAATTTATTATATTGCCGCTGGCAAGCGTGAAAGTCGCAAAAGTTATCTGTTCGCTGTTTACAAACTGCAAAACGTCGCCTTTGTACACTTTTGATTTATCGTCCTGCTGCGACACGTCAAAATCCACATATGACGATGTATTTGTTTTTGTAGCCACTAAAATCCACACTTTTCCGTCAGACGTGTGAATTTCGCCGTATTTTATGTTATTCTTATCGGATTGATAATTTTTTATCAAAGTGCCGAAATCTTCTTTATGAAACATTATTCTGTCGTCCGAAGTGTTAAATATAAAATTGTTCATCGGAAAATAATCCGTCATTTCTTTCGGCAAAGTATCGTTTATAATTTTTAAAACGTCGTCTGCGGGCGTAAGATTCAGAATTTTAAGCTGCCCGGCAAGATTCTTGTCTTTGATTTCTACCGTATAAAATTTCTGCAGACCGATACTCGCAACGGTATCTTCAAACCACATACTGCCGTTTGCTATATTGCCGCTTTTGTCTACGCTGCCGAAATATTTTATTCCGGTATCCGCAGTTTTCATGTATCTTAAACCGGATTGATATATTATAATCACAACCGCTATTATACAAATAATGGCGGCAATAAATATTGAAAGTATTATCGCGCCCGTTCTGTGATATTTTCTTTTCATATAAATATTTTAACACCCTTATTAATTTATTAAACTCAGCCGCCGTTATTAGTGCCGAACATATTGCTGAAAACTGTAGACGCGTAATTTAAAAGAGACGGCAAATAAAGCAATACTAACGCAGAGAATATAAAAAAAACTATGATTACAGCGGCAAGCATTAATACATCTACATCTTTTCCGCCGTACATTCTGCCTGCCCTGTATAATTTATCTTCGGGAATATAATATGCGCCGGCAATATTATTATGGGTATTGCCTATTATTTGCCCATCGCTGTCTACGTCTAAAACATTGTCTTTGCGCTCCAAAACGATTTTACGCAAAGTTCCTCTATTTCTCAGAGCAAAAGAAATAAATATATTTTTCCTGATTTTTAAATCTTCAAAAGTCTTAGCAAACGCAGGATGAACCGCTTCGGCTTTTATAAGAGCTTTAACAAATCTGCCTATAACAAGTTTATTATATCCGACAACTAAGACTGCGACTATAACCCCTGCGAATATTCCCTGTAAAATGTAATCGAGAGAAAGCATTTATACACACACCGGTCCTTTCTATCATAAATTATAATATATAATAATCAAACTTAACAAATCTAAAAATGTTTCACGTGAAACATTTTACCGCATCATTTTTTCCTTTTTTCGATTAAAGTCTGACCGCCCATATACGGTCTCAAGACTTCCGGAATCGTGACCGTACCGTCCGCATTTTGATAATTTTCAAGAATACACGCTGTTGTTCTCCCGACAGCTACACCGGAGCCGTTCAATGTGTGGATAAACTGCGCCTTGTCTTTCTGGTTTCTTTTATATCTGATATTTGCCCGCCGCGCCTGAAAATCTTCGTAGTTGGAACATGACGAAATTTCCACGTAACGCTCATATGACGGCATATAGACTTCCAAGTCGTACGTCTTTGCGCTGCCGAAACCGACATCGCCCGTGCATAACAGCGAAACCCTGTATGCAAATCCCAATCCTTGCAAAACTTTTTCGGCATCAGCCGTGAGCTTTTCGTGTTCTTCATATGAATTTTCAGGCAGCGCAAATTTTACAAGCTCGACTTTATTAAACTGGTGCTGTCTTACAAGACCCCTTGTGTCTCTGCCCGCGCTCCCAGCTTCGGATCTGAAACACGCCGTATACGCGCAGTATTTTATCGGCTCGGCGTTTTCAAACATCAATATCTCATTTGCGTGATAATTTGTAACTGGGACTTCTGCAGTCGGCGCCAAAAAATAATCTGTGCCGCTTAACTTAAACGCGTCTTCTTCAAATTTCGGAAGCTGCCCCGTGCCAATCATGGAATTTCTGTTGACAATAAAAGGCGGAAGGATTTCCGTATATCCCGATTTTGCATGAGTGTCGAGAAAATAATTAATAACAGCCCTTTCCAGTCTCGCGCCGTCGCCTATATAAAAATGAAATCTCGCTCCCGTAACTTTAGCGGCGTTTTCGGGGTCGAGAATACCGAGCTTCTCCCCTATTTCCCAGTGCGGAAGCGGAGCAAAATCAAATTTTCGCGGTTCGCCTATAATTCTGACGACCGGATTTTCTTTGTCGTCTTTGCCAACCGGCACTGATTTGTGCGGCAGATTTGGGATTCCGTAAAGTATATTATCTATTTTACCGTCGATTTCTTTGATTATAATATCGGCTTCTTTTATTTTATCCGCAATCTCTTTCATTTGATTTAAAAGGTCCGACGTATCTTTTCCCTCTTTTTTGAGTGCGGGTATTTCTTTTGACACCTGATTTTGTTTTGCTTTCATTTGTTCTGCGTTATATATCAGTTCGTTGCGTTTAGTATATAATTCGACAGCCCGATTTATTTCGCTGTCGAAATTTTTGCTATTGCGTTCGTTCAGTCTTGTTTTAACAAAATCTGTATTGTCTTTGATAAACTTTATGTCAAGCATGATTTTCCTCCAAAATTATATAAACAATCTTAAAAATGTTTCACGTGAAACATTTATCTGTGTTTTATATCTCATTTTCTTCAAATATATTTTCCCCGCATAAAACTTTTATTATACTCTCAAGTTCGTCGTTGTCTTTATATTCTATTTCGAGCTTACCGTGATTGGCCCCCTGTTTCTTTGCCTTATTTATCACTACTTTTCTGCCAAACACTTCGGAAATTTTTTGCTGAAGATTTTTTATGTAGACGGCTTCTTGACTTTTTGCGTTTTCGCTGTCGTTTCTCTCTCTTATATCTTCGTCCGACGATTCGAATACGCTTTCAAGCGATGAGCTTTTTCTCATTTTGACAATTTTTTCGGTATCTCTTACAGATAAGTCATTTTTAATTATACGCTGGGAAATCATAACCTGCTCGTCCGGACTGTCTATTGCTAGTAACGCTCTCGCGTGCCCCGCCGACAATTCGTTGCTCTCAATATATTTCAATATTTCATCCGGCAAAGAGAGCAATCTTAAAGCGTTTGCGACGACCGAACGACTCTTTGCAACCTGACGCGATATTTCTTCCTGCGTCATATCGTAATGGTCGGCAAGATATTTATATCCCATAGCTTCTTCTATAGGATTCAAATCTTCTCTTTGCAAATTTTCTACCATAGTCATTTCGGTCGCGGTTAAATCGTCCACGTTTTTTATAACTACAGGCACTTCGTCCAGCCCCGCCATTTTTGCGGCGCGCCAGCGTCTCTCCCCCGCTATTATCTGATAATAGCCGTTCGGTTGACTTCTGACGACTATCGGCTGAATTATGCCGTGTTTCGCAATAGAATCCGCAAGTTCTGCCAGAGCTTCTTTATTAAAATCTTTTCTCGGCTGCGTTTTCTTGGGTTCTATATGCGTAGTGCGCATAACCGTTATATCCCTGTTATCGATTGTCATATCTATAGAATTGTCGGCAAACAAAGCGGCGATTCCGTTCCCCAATCCCGTCTTTTTAGCCATATATTTTTATACCCCTTTCATACATATCCTATCAATTTCTTTTGCCAAATCCATGTAACAGTCATTGACTTTCGACGCTTTATCGTAATAATAAATTGGCATTCCCTGAGTTTGCGATTCGCCTAATTTTACCGTTCGCGGCACTAATGTTTTTAATATTTGGTCCGGGAAGATTTTTTTCAATTCTTCGAGCATTTGTATAGAGAGGTTTAATCTGCCGTCGTACATCGTAATTAATATGCCTGCGATAGCAATCTTGGGATTATATAACTGTTTAACCCGTCTGATTGTTTGGGTGAGCATCGCAAGTCCTTCCAAAGCAAAAAATTCGCACTGCAGCGGCACAACTATATAATCGCTTGCCACTAGCGCATTTATTGTCAGAACCCCAAGAGACGGCTGACAGTCTATTATAATATAATCGAAATCTTTTTCCGCAGTCAAAACGGTATTCTTAAATCTGAAATGTCTTTCAGAGACAGATACAGTTTCGTCCTCGACAAATTCAATCTCAGCTCCCGCCAAGTTTAAATTCGACGGCAGCAGCCAGAGATTTTCATATTTCGTTTTTAATTTTGCTTCATCAACAGAACTTCTCCCTATAATCACGTCGTATATTGAGAGCGATAAACTTCTTTTATCCTGAAATCCAACGCCGCTTGTAGTATTAGACTGCGGGTCCAGGTCGCACAGCAAGACTTTTTTACCAAGAACTCCGAGAGACGCCGCAATGTTGATTGCCGATGTAGTTTTGCCGACCCCGCCTTTTTGGTTTGCGAATGATATTACCATAGTATTCAATGTCCTTTTTTTATTTATATTTGATACTGTGTTTTATTATACCAACATAAACAAAAAAAGTCAATATATTTGCTTCAAATTTTATACTAAATCTTATATTCGTTTGCGATTTGTTAAAACATATAAATGTTTCACGTGAAACATTTTTGGCATACTCCCATTTTTGTTTCACGTGAAACATTCTGTTTTTATATTTTTCTATGCTTTCCTTTTCGGAACAGTCAGACAGATTTCTATATATTCTCCTTTATCTGTTTTTTCGCTCTTTATATCTATTCCGCTCTGCGCAACTGTGTCCACGGCTTTATCTATCGTATTTAAAAATAAACGTATATCTTTTACTATAATCGTCTGTCTCGGATTTTTTTCACGCGTAATTTCTTTTTCTTTTCCGGCGATAATTTTGTCTATATATTTATCTGTGGACGATACGTTCATAGCCCGTTTTATCACAGTGTTTAATACATTTTTACGTTCTTCGTCGTCTTGTATCCTAATTACCGACCGCGCATGCCTTTCTGTTAATCCGTATTCTGTAATTAGATTTTGTTCTTCTTTCGAAAGCTTCAAAATCCTGAGTTTATTCGCTATATAAGACTGACTGACTGATAATCTTCTCGCGGTCTGCTCCTGAGTATAACCGAACATTTCGATTAATTTCTGCACCGCTCGCGCCTGCTCGAAAAAATTCAAATCTTCTCTTTGCAGATTTTCTATTATAGCCATTTCGGCGGAAATCTGTCTGTCTGCATTGATTATAACGCATGGAACAGTTTCCATAAATAAAAGTACCGCCGCTCTCAACCTTCTTTCCCCGGAAATGAGTTCGTAAACCGGTTGATTATCCCCGCTCTCGGTCACGGATTCACGATTCGCTAATCTGACCGACAACGGCTGTATTATACCATAGTCTTTTATACTCTGCGCAAGTCCGTAAAGGGAACGTTCGTCAAATTCTCTTCTCGGCTGATTGGGATTCGGCGCTATATTTTTAATTGGGATATTGTATATCAGGTTTTGAATATTTTGAATTTTCGTCAACTGTTCTTCTTCCCTGTTTACTGTATTAATTGTATTTGTCCGCGTATTGCTGCTGACGATAGTTTTTTCTTTTTTGTTTACATCTGTTTTAAATAAATTGAGCATATGTATTTCCACAACCCTCTCGTTACATCATTTTTCTTTATATATTATTTTATAAATTTACTGTCTGTATATTATCATATTTTTTCGCATATTATTGTCGTATTGCGCATAAAAAAAACATAAAATAATAATATAAAACACAAAAAATCCCGTTTATAAGGGATTTTTTGATATATTAGAAAAACTTCTCGGATATTTTGGCGATGTCTTTTTTAATTTTTTTATTTTTATTAAAATTCTTTTATTATCTTCTTCTTGTGAAATATTAAAATTTACAGTTTCTGTTATATGCAGGTCTAAAACTTTAATGGCATTTTCGGATTCTTTTATTTCTTCACCGGAATTTTTGCTTTTGTACGAGATAAAATATCCGCCGGATTTTATAAACGGAACCGCAAGCTCGCATAGAATATTCAATTTAGCCACTGCCCGCGAAACGGCGAAATCATATTTTTCTCTGAACTCTATATCTTTTCCCGTATCTTCTGCCCTGCTGCAAATAAATACGTTTTCATGTTTGCATTCTAATTTATTTAAAACATTTTTTATGAAGTTTATCTTTTTATTTGAACTGTCAAGAAAAGTTATACTCAAATCATTGCGCATTATATATAAAGGCACGGACGGAAATCCCGCCCCTGCTCCTATATCAATAAGCGACGAATTTTCCGGTAAGTCAAAATATTTTAAAACAGAAACGGAATCTATATAATGCTTTTGAATCATATCGTCTATATCCGTTATTGCGGTCAGATTATATTTTTCGTTTTCGCATATAAGATATTCTGTAAAAATATAAAAATCCCGAAGTATTTTTTCGTCGAATGTAATCCCGAAATTTGTGAAATAATATGTAAACTTTCCTTTGAATACATCAAAATCAATCATAATTTTTCAACTCCGATATAAGATTTTCTATGTCTTTGTAATATCCGAATTCCGTTTTTATATTAAACTTTTCATCGCATTTTTCGTCTAAGTCGATTAATATATTATATAATTTCCCAATCACTTTATTTATATATCCAGGGTGTTTTATATTTTTCCCGGCGATTATTTCTATTGGTTTCGGTTCATAATATTTTCCGATAAATACGGCGCATATTATATTATACAGCCTGTTTTCATCTTCGACAACATTCTCTTTTGTTAAATCAAACCCGCTTTTATATAAAAATTCCCGCAGAAATTCAACTTTTGTATTCGGCTGTAAAATAAAATTAATATTTTCCATATTGTCTGTTTCTATATTTTTTATTATCTGTGAAATATTTTCCCCGCCTATACCTGCGATAACTATATCCGTGACTTCATACAATTCTGCAAGCCCCAAAAGTCCGTCAGATAAAACCGGTATAATTATATTTTCGGATATATCATATTTTTTTAAATTCTTTTTTATTTTCGTTATCGAATTTACGCTTATATCAAGCGCATATGCTTTTTTTATCTTTTTATTTTGCCACAGCCAGATTGGCAAATATGCGTGGTCGCTTCCTACGTCGGCAATTATGTCTCCCGCTATCATTTCTGCGATCGCCTTTAATCTGCTATCTATAGATATATTTATATTCCGATTCACCTCGTTATTCGTAGGGGGCGACTTCACGAACGTGTTCGTGCTATGGTCGTCCCCTACGAATTTTTCTATATTTTACGCTTTTCTAAGCGAGTTTTCGATTATCTTGAAAATCCTGTCTTTTTGCGGATGAGATACATAATAAACATAATTCCCGTAACTGCGCACTTCCGCATTGTTTGCAGTTTCTAAAAAATTGATGTTGTTTCTGCTATTCATATTTTTTACATTTTCTTTTTGCATTTCCTGCTTTTTAGAGATTCTTTTACTCATAAAGTCTTTTATATAATCCGCATTCACTCTGTCATATAATTTAAATATTCCGATTTCGACAGCAGGATTTTCTTTTGACTGCCTTACAGAATACTTTTCTATTTTAGACAAATCTATCACACTGTCATCATTTTTTTTATTTGACTCCGAATATAATTCTTTCGCAGTTTTTTCTGATAATTCTTTTGCTTTTATTCCGCTTTTATACACAATACAATCTGATGATTTTACTGCATCGTGTTCCGAATCGGAAAAATCGGCAAGTATTTTTTTCATTATGTCGTCAGGATTAGCTTCAACCGCCGGTTCCTTTTTTTCACAGGAATAAAGGCATGATATAAATATTATAATAACTGTTATATTAATAAGAAAGTTTATAATCTTTTTTGGTTTAATATTCCGCATTTTTTAACATCACCTTTTTTAATTTGCATACCGTTTTGAATATACTTAATATTTTCCGCATTTTTTCATATTTTATGCCTTTCCGGATTTGTCAGTTCTATCAACAGATTGACATCGTCGTCATTTGCCGCGCGATTTCGGACTTTCGTCCCGCACCTTCTGCATTTGAACGTAATTACATACCCTTTTTTTAAATCCGCGCTTGGTTCAGACGAAATTGGCTCCAACATTCCTCCGCATGAATTTTCCCTGTCGCCGGGCATTATATCAACGTGAAGCGAAAAAAGGCAATGCGGACAATGGTTTCTTGAAGTATATTTCAACGGTTTAACTTCTTTCTCGCAATTTTTGCACGTAAATCCGGCGTCGTTTTTCGTAAATCTTTTATTTTTAAATTTATTAATATCCATTCCATAATAACCATTTATTAAATATTATTCAATTTTTTTAGATTTTTTTTACCTGCTCTTATATTTTAATACATTTACTGTAATATTTATTTTCATAAATAAGCAATTTTCAAAAATCATAGCATAACTTACATTATATTCTTCGTTTATGAAGTAATTATTACGGAGATACTACATTCAGGTTATAAATTTTATTATCTCAATTTTATTTTTACATGATTTATATATAAAATAAATTTATAATCGGAAGTTAAAATAAAAGATAAAAAAAACAAGGATTAAAAATTTAAGGAGAAAATAAAAATTATGAATAAGAAAATAAACAAAAAACCATCAATGTTTATTTTGACTTTCATAGCCTGTATAACTGTTTTTTCTTTTGCCTTTTCTACTGTATCAAGCGTTGCGGCATATGCATACACTTCGCCGACACCCGGCGGAATTTCTAACAGCGCCACAACCAGAGGCTTGATTGACAACAGAACAGGCGGCGGCAGTTTATATGACAATTACAGAACATTAAGCGGAGTCCCTACAAATTATAACAATTACAGAAGCGGCGGCGTATACACTCCTCCGGGCAATAACTTTGCTGCAAATTCTGCAAATTACGGAACCACTGTAAATCCTGCCAACAATTTAAATAATAATTACGGCGGATATAGAGGTTTTACCGGAACAACCGGAACAATCGGTTTAAACGACACAATGTACAGATCTAATATGAACGCTACAAATTCTTACACCAATATGAATATCCCCAATATAAACAATTATCCTCATAATCCCAGCAATTTGGGTACGGCTGTAAATACGGACTACTATGCACGCGGCGCATACAATATGTACAGAAGCAACAATAATTATAATAATTCTTTAGGTATGCCTTACGGATACAATAATACCAACACCCCCGGTATGTACAATTATTCCGGCAGTCTTAATAACGCAAACACCGCTAATAACAATATTAATAATGCTACAGCGATGAATCAAAATCAGGGCATAACTCCTACGCGTAACAACAATACAGCAGTAAATAATAACAATATGTTTGGCAGAAACAATAATACAATGATGAACAACACTGCCGGCGGAAATATGAATTCCACTTTCAGAAGCGGCACAACAGCTAACAATGTAAATCGTAATACTACTGCGGCTCAAACTCCTGCAGCCAACAGAGGCTCTATGATGACTTCAACTCCAGCAGCAACTAACAGAGCTAATTCTGCAGCCGCAGCAGGACATTCAAGAACAACAACATTCAGATCTGCAAAAGTTAATTCAATTAACCCGACTACACAAGCTGCAACAAGTAAAGCAACTACCACTAAATCAACAATGAAAGCAGCTCCCGCAACAGCGGCAAATACAAATACTGCTACAAAAGCGAACCCGTCTAAAACTCATACGACAAGAGCCAATGCGGCGGCAACTCATAATAAAGCAATAACCACAAGAAATCATACAGCCGTACAACAGCACGCAACAGGTTCGACAGCAAGACACGGCTACAGAACAAATGCAAATGCGGATACCGGCTCAAAAGTTACCAATAACTACGTTTATAATTATTATAACAGTGCATCTGACGGCAACGCTTACAGAAGCGGCAGAAATAACGCTGTAAACAGCTCAAGCAATATGAATAACGATATGCACTCTACAAGATACGCTTTCAAAAATAACATGGCAGGACAGGATAACAGCTACGGTCATAATACCAGAAATTCTATATCCAACAGAACCGGCAGAAATAATGTCGTAAACAGCGCGAACAATATGACTGGATATAATAACAATAATTACGGCAGAAACTATAGATACAACGACAACAATTCTATGTATAGCAGAAATGACAATTACGCCAATTACAGAACCGGAAGCAATTATCAAACCGGCAATTACAGAGCCAATAATCACGGTACAGCAGGTACGGCAGGAGCTTACGGCAACACTTTCAGAAGCGCAACTCCTTCAGCAACCGCTAACAATAATATAAATCAAGTTGCGCCTGCGAACAGAACAACAAAAATGACAAACGCTCCCGCTACAAGAAACGTTGTAAATAATAACAGAACAGCGGCGACAAGATACAGAGACACAGTCACCGAAAACAGAAACGCTACAATCACATTCGTCATACTCTTAGTCGCAATAGCTGCTTTGCTCGCACTTGCAATATATGCTTTGATGCGTCCTCGCCACGACAGAATTTCAGACAATGACAGCGCGCAAAGAAGACGTTAATATAACAATATAAATTAAAACACAGTAGTACAGGCGGGAAAATCCCGCCTGTACATATATTTTTTATTTCACAGTTTGCTTGTTCCGACTTTGAAACTCTCTTTTTATAATTTTTTATATAAAAATAAAATTTGTTTTATTTACAAGCGGCTTGAATATATCACGGCACCACCAATCCATTTTATTAGGAAACCATTCCCATTCTTTTGCCATTTCGTATTGAGATGAAAGAAACAATATAATTATAAAAGCAAAATATGCTTCAATATAACGAGGATTTATTTCACATTTTCGAACTCTTTTATATTCTTCTATCATAGATTTACTGTCGCCGTCAACATGATTGAGACCGTATATACCGGCTATGTCCATATAAAAATGACTATATCCGCAAAGACCGAAGTCTATCGGTGCTAAATGTCCGTCAACGCCCATAATTACATTTGATTTTCCTAAATCAGCATGAACAATATGCTTTTCCTGCATATTATCAAGTTCGTCCAACCGACGCTGTATTTCGTAAAGAGATTTAATGATAATATCCGCTTGTTTTTCGGTTATCGCTCTAATCCGCATGGCGTTTTCAATTCGTTCTGCAATTTTTGGTAATATTGACTGGTCGAAGTTATATCTTTTATACAATTTATTTAATTCTGTTTTTTTATAAAAAAAAGAATGTATTTCAGCCATTAATTTTCCACTTTTTATAAGTATCTTCGGAGTCATTATAATATTTTCAAGAGTTTGCCCCTCAACCCATTCAAGCAGAGTAACAGGGGTATTATCCGAAAAAGTCTGTACAAGATCGCCATTTATTCCATACACAGGCATTTGAATAGGTAGATTCGTCCCGTTTTTCAAAGACGAAATTATTTCGAGTTCAGCTTGTACCATTTCGATACGGCTGTAACCTTTATTTAAAAAATCATATGAAAATCCTTCAATAGACTTGTGTATACGCAGCATATACTTTTTTTCTGCGTCGGTAATTTTGTATGTCATATTTTCACTGTGGCGCAAAAGTTCTGCATGCGGATGTTTAAAATCGTAAAATTTCAATGCTTGATTTAAAAACTGTTCGTTTATCATTTTACACCATTCGTTTACGCTTTTTGTATTATAGAAAATTTATTTAACGGCGGATTTTATTTGTACTTTCCTCACCATTTTAAGATCCGCTATAATAACAACAAAATACAGCAATATAGGGACATAATAAACTGTCCCTATATGTTTCGCATAATTTAATTTCTTATTATTTTATTATTATTTTTCAGATGCCAAATAATCGTTTATTTTTTCTAAAAGTTCGTTGACGTCTACATCGTGTACTTCGCACGCTTCTTCAAGCGATTCGCCTCTTGAAGCTGGACAGCCTAAACAGTGCATACCGATTTCTAAAAGATATTGCGCTATTCCCATATCAATATCGAGTATTTCTCCGATTAACATGTCTTTTGTTATTGTTGTAGCAGGTGCAGCCATTTTATATTACTCCTTCTATTATTTAAAATAATTATTTTTAAATATAACAAATCATTAAATTTATTATATAGTTATTATAACATATAAAAATTAAAAATTCAACTGAAATATAAAATTTTACAGAGGTATCCGCATAATTTTTTCAGGAATTATAAGAATTATATAAAGCTAAAAGATAACATATAGGTATTTTTTGAGACACAAAATTTTTTTCGTATTCCGTTTGAACATTTCCGTTCAAAAATTCGCTGTTATATAAATCGTAAGTCGAATTTTCCACATTAAATCCGTTCGACGATAAATTTCTGATTGAGAAGTCAAAAAAATCCTGATTGTCTGTTTTCAATTCAATTTTAGATTTGGGTTTAAGAATCTTTTTGTAGACTTCAAGGAATAACGGGTGAGTCAAACGTTTATTATGCTGATAGCGTTTGTTCCACGGGTCGGAGAAATTCAGATATATTCCGGAGATTGAAGAATTGTTTATATAACTTTCAAGTTCCTTGGCGTCGGCGATCATGAATTTAACATTGGATAAATTTAGATTTTTTGCTTTTTCCATTGCTATGACGATAACGTCCGAAATTTTTTCTACGGCGATAAAATTCGCGTCGGGATATTTCTGCGCCATATCGCATATAAAATTCCCTTTGCCGCACCCGATTTCCAAATACACCGGTTTGCCGTCTTCGAACATATCGTTCCAGCGCATATAATCCATACACTCCTGTATTCTTTTGTCAGCGTGTTTCTTTTTGCGCATTCTCATATTCTTTTATTTATACTCCAAGTTTTATTTGTTTGTTTCTTTATACAAAATGTTTCACGTGAAACATTATTTTATATTAAACAGTTCAATCGCAGACTCCAGTGTATCCGCGTCCTGAATATTTGTGATCCGCGCGTTTTTGCATGTGCGTTTCACAAGCCCGGATAACACCTTCCCCGCTCCGATTTCTATAAATAACCCACAGCCGTCCGATTCTAAATTTTCAAGTTCTTTCCTGAATTTTACAGGGTTTGACATCTGTTTTGGTATATAATCTATCATAAATGATTTTATATTTCTGTCAAAAATAAATTTTTCTCCTGTTAAGTTCGAGTACAAATCTATTTTCGGAGCATTGAAATTTAATGTCCCGAGAAATTTTATTAGTTCGTCCTGTTTATATTGCATAAGGCTGCTGTGAAAGGCTCCTGCGACATTTAATTTCATTGCTCTTATTTTTTTCTCTGAGAATATCCTGACAGCCGTTTCGACCGCCTCAGTTTCGCCGCTTATCACAACCTGTCCCGGACAGTTATAATTCGCCGGGATTACATATCCTCCCCCGCTTGATAATACGCCTGTGCAGACTTCTTCGACAGCGTCGTCCGCCGCTCCGATTACGCTGTACATCAGTCCCGGTTTGTATTCGCATGCCGCTTGCATAACTCCGCCGCGTACTTTTATTAAATCCAATGTGTCTTTGAAAGTCAGAATTTCCGAAACGCATAGAGAGGTCATTTCGCCAAGCGAAAATCCCGCGATAAAATCAGGCTTGATATTATATTCGTCAGCTAAGAGTTTATATATCCCGTAAGATACGGCAAAAATTGCCGACTGCGCATTGTTCGTTTTTGATAATTCCTGTATATCGCCGCAAATATCTATTAAGTTTATTTTTAAATGTTCGCTCGCTTCGTCAAATATTTGTTTAAAAGCATTATACTTTTCGTATAAATCCTTTCCCATTCCCGCATACTGCGCTCCTTGTCCTGTAAACAGAAACGTCGTTTTACATATATTTTCGCTCATATTATTTATTCCCCTTTTATTTAATTTTTTCTGTCTGTAGATTATTATACAATATATTTTCAAATTAAGCAATATGATTTGTTATTTATTCAATTTTTGCTAACATATTATGTTTATAATAAGATTAAAATATCATAGAAAGGGCTGAGGGCATATCATATGAAAAACATAAATTCTGTCATAACCGGAACCGGATCATATCTTCCGGAGTTTGTTTTGGACAACAAAATGCTGGAACAAACAGTAGAAACATACAACGACTGGATTGTCTCAAGAACCGGAATAAAAGAAAGACGAATGGAACAGGAGAAACTGACTTTTGAAATGATAGGCGAAGCGTGCAAATGCGCCCTGAACAACGCAGGACTTACTCCTGATAAGATAGATATGATAATCGTCAGCACAATTACATCGGATTACAGCTTCCCATCCACAGCGTGTCTTGTGCAGAATTATATACAGGCGGATAACGCCTCGTCATTCGATGTTGCGGCGGCATGCGCGGGATTTATATTTGTGCTTGACATGGCCGACGCATATATAAAAGCCGGCAGGGCGAAGAATATCCTGATTGCTTCCGGCGATGTGCTCACCCGCACAGTCAATTATTTTGACAGAAGCAACTGTATTTTATTCGGAGACGGAGCGGGCGCGGCAGTTGTCTCTGCGTCGGAAGAACCGGAGAGGGGCGTCATAGCAAGTTATACGGCGAGCGAATGTGACGGGTTAAAGCCGTTTTTTATTCAGGCGGAGTTATATAAACCCTCTCAGATTTTCGATAAAGAAACTAAATTATTCAAGGGTAACGTTGATAAAGTGCGCAACAGTTATATTACGCAGAACGGGCGTGAAGTCATGCAGTTTGTGACAAAGGTCGTGCCCAAAGCCTTAGACGAGGTTTTAAGAAGAGCGAATAAAAATATGGCTGATTTAAAATATATAATTCTTCATCAGGCAAACAAGAGAATAATAGACCATGTTGTTGACAAGTGCCAGATAGACCGCGAGAAAGTGCCGCTGACTATAGATAAATATGGCAATACTTCAAGTTCTACTGTGCCTATACTTTTACACGAATTAAACGAACAGAATTTAATACGCCGAGGGGATTTAATCGCCCTTGCAGGATTCGGTTCGGGTCTCGTATACGGTGCGGTTTTAGTCAAATGGTAATTATTTGAATAAAAAATTTTTAAAGCGCTCAATAATTTGGCTTCCTCAATCGTTTTAATAAGGGGGCAACATATGGAACAGAAAAAATTCATGGCTAAAGAAAATTTTTACGAAGTAATTCAGGAAATACGGGAAATAGTTAAAGACCCGGAAAACCTGAGATGCACATGTCCGAATACATTCTGCGAGTGGTACGGCAAATGCAGGGAATGTGTTGCCCAGCACAGATATTTCGGGAAACATCTGCCGGTATGTTTACAGCCGATACTAAAAGATAAAATCAACGCTTTAGCCGAAACGGCTGAACTGTATACAGACGCAAAAGAGCGTTCTACTATAGAAGATTGGCAGTATGTCAGCGAAAGAGATAATTTAAATAAACAAAACGGTGATAATAAATAATGACGGAATATATTTTTAAAAGCGAAATTTCAGGAAAGGCTTCATGGGCAAAAATTTATCAGTCTATTGAGATATGGGAGCCCTTGATTAATTTTATTTTGGAGAAAGAGAATTTGCCCGTATCAAAAATCGAAAACCTTTCGCCCGGAACAAACGCCGTATTTAAATCCGGCGGATATGTTGTAAAGATATTTTCTCCCATAGAAGCCGACTACGGCGGCGAAGCGGAGTATAAATCTGAAAGTTACGCGTTATCTTTTGCGCAGTCGCACGGAGTTTCGGTTCCGAAAGTGATTGCAAACGGAGAAATTGACGATAAATATCATTTCCTGTATATGATTATGAAATATATAGAGGGCGTAGAATTCAACGAAGCCTCGGCAAAATTTACAGACGATGAAAAATTCGCGTTCGCAAAGCGTTTGCGGGAATTTACGGATTTAATGAATATACCGTGTGAAGATTTTAACGGAATAGATGCTATACGCGACCCATGCAGACATAAACGCTGGGATGAATATTCTGAAAATTTTAAGAAAGAACGCCTTGAATATCTCAACACTCACGATTTCGGCGAAAAGGTTCTTGTTCACGGTGATTTAGGCAACGATAATATGTTGATTGATAATGCAGGTAATATTTATATTATAGATTTCGCAGATTCTATTGTTGCACCGCAAAGTTATGAACATGCTTATTTGATAAGTGTGCTATTTAAGTTTGACAAATCATATTTGCAAGGTTATTTCGGCGAATATAAAGCAAGCGAACTTGTTGACATCTGTTTTGACGGAATATTGATACATGATTTCGGCGGATGGATTGTCGAGGAGATAGGCAAAACCGAAGAAATAAATTGTCTGAAAGATTTACGGGATAGATTATACGATAAAATAAAATGAATTACATAAAGAGGTGTTTTAAATTATGAATAAAAAAGCTGTTTTAATCACAGGAGCCGCCGGAGGAATCGGCGCGTGTGTCGCGGAAACTCTTGCGGGCGAAAGATACAATATAATAATAACAGACGTAATTCCCGAAGAAAAGGCAGAGAATACTATAAATAAATGCAAGGAAAAAGGCGCGGAAGTTTTGTATATACAAAGCGATGTCTCGTCTTATTCTTCGTGCGAAGAAGCAGTGAAACAATCCGTCGAAAAATTCGGCGGGATATACGGACTTGTAAATAACGCGGGAATTATAAAAGACGCTCTTTTAATGCGTATGACTGAAGAACAATGGGATAATGTTATATCAGTAAATTTAAAGGGTGTTTTTAATATGTCACACCATGTCGTTCCTCATATGGTAAAAGCAAAAGCGGGCAGGATTGTAAGTCTTTCGTCAGTCGCGGGAATATACGGCAACGCCGGACAGACAAATTATTCGTCAACTAAAGCGGGAATTATCGGATTTACAAAATCGCTCGCCAAAGAAGTCGGAGCCAGAGGTATAACCGTAAACGCAGTCGCTCCGGGATTCATAGAAACGCCTATGACTGCAAATTTGCCTCAAAAGGCTGTTGAGGAAGCAACATCGAGAATCTCTCTGAAATCGTTCGGCTCCGCGCAGGACATCGCAAATGCAGTATCATTTTTGATAAGCGACAAAGCTTCATATATAAGCGGACATGTTCTTTCAGTCGACGGCGGCATGAGTCTATAATTAACAAATTTAACAAATATTAGATAACAATTTATAATTACATTATACGCAAAGGAGAAAAAATACAATAATGAGCAGCAGAGTTGTCGTTACCGGAATAGGCATGATAACATCCGCCGGAAAAAATGTAAATGAAAGCTGGCAAAGAGTTTTAAGCGGCGATACCGCTATTGATAATATCACAAGATTTGATACTTCAAATTTTAAAGTTAAGCTCGCCGCAGAAATAAAAGATTTTGACCCTGCGCCTTTTGTCGAGGACAGAAAAGATATAAGACGGCTTGACAGGTTTGCGCAGTATGCGCTTGCCGCAGTCCACGAAGCCGTAACGTCGTCCGGGATTGATTTCAAAAACGACGCCGGTTTGGATAAAAGACGGTGCGGGATTATATTCGGTTCCGGAATCGGCGGTATCGAAACATTGGAAACAGAAATTATGAAATATCAGAATAACGGAGAGAAAGGCGCGTCAAGGGTTTCTCCTCTCTATATTCCCATGCTGATCGCAAATATAGCGGCGGGACATATATCGATAAAATACGGGCTCGAAGGACACGGTTTTTGTCCGGTCACAGCCTGCGCGACAAGCGCGCACGCTGTAGGCGAAGCGTTCAGGGCAATAAAGCACGGCTACGCGGATATAATAATAGCAGGCGGAAGCGAATCCGCTATAACTCCTACGGCTATCGCAGGGTTCCAGAATACGACCACAATGTCAACTTCGGCTGATAAAAACGCGGCGTTGCTCGCATTTGACAAACGCAGAGACGGGTTTATCATGGGCGAGGGTTCGGGAGCGTTGATTATGGAGAATTACGAGAGCGCAAAAAAACGCGGCGCGGTTATATACGGCGAGGTCGTCGGGTATTGCGCAAACTTTGACGCGTTTCATATCACAAGTCCCGAACAGACAGGAAAAGGCGCGGCTAATGCGATTTTAGGAGCAATTGACGACGCAAAGATTGACATGAATCAAATCGGCTATATAAACGCTCACGGCACAGGCACCGCGATAAACGATAAAACCGAAACGCTCGCGCTCAAACGCGCTTTCGGCGAAAACGCGTATAATATCCCCGTGTCTTCCACAAAAGGAGTCACAGGGCATATGCTCGGAGCTACCGGAGCGGTCGAGTCAATATTCTGCATTAAAACAATAAACGACGGCATACTTCCGCCCACCGCAAATCTGCGGGAAATCGACCCGGAGTGCGATCTGGACTATATTCCGTTAAACGCACGGGAGAAAAAGATAGATTATGCGTTATCAACTTCTTTGGGATTCGGTTCGACTAACGCCGTGCTTATTATAAAGAAATTTATGTGATTGCAAAATTATTCCAATGTGTAGGGGCGGGGTTTTCCCGCCCGCGAAATAACACCAATGTAGATTCAAGGGCGGGAAAACCCCGCCCCTACGAACAAAATGATTCACAGGGAGGAAACATATGGCAGTAATTAAAAAATTTGATAGTTTTGAAAACAAAGATGATATTTTTGAACTCATAGATAAATTTGATAAAAGTTCGCTGTTTGAGTTAGACATTTCGATTGCTTATCCAACTGATGTTTTTCAGGTTGAACGGGAAGTAAAAATAAAAATGATGAAAACGTCGGGCGCAAGGAATAATTATTGGGATACGCACAGAGATATTGATGAAGAAGATGATGAGGATAATTTCGATGATGTTGACGACAACCGGAAAGAGAATGCGAAAACTATAAAAATGACAAAATCGGAAAAACCTGCGGATGCAAATTCTGTCGCAGACAGTATAATAAAAGCGCCGTTAATCGGGACTTTTTACGCGTCGCCGTCGCCGGATTCGGAAGCGTATGTAAAAGTGGGCGATAAGGTTGAAAAAGGCATGGTTTTATGTATAATCGAAGCGATGAAAATCATGAACGAAATAGAGAGCGAAACAAACGGAGAAATCGCCGAAATTCTGGCGAAAACAGGCGATGTTGTGGAATACGGACAGCCTCTGTTCAGATTAAAATAGATTGAAAATAAACGGAGATATATAAATGTTGTATAATCAGGAGCAGATAAAAGCGGTAATACCACACAGAGATCCATTTTTACTTATAGATGAAATTGAGGAATATGTAGAAAAAGAGAGTGTCACCGCGATAAAGCATGTAACAGGCGAAGAAGATTTTTTCAGAGGACATTTTCCGGAATATAAAGTTATGCCGGGAGTATTAATTCTTGAAGCGTTGGCACAGGCGGGAGCGTTTATTGTTTTAAACATTGAAGAATACAAGGGTAAAATCGCGTTTTTCGCGGGAGCGGACGATGTCAAATGGCGTAAACAGGTCAAGCCGGGCGACACTCTTAGATTATGTGTAAAAGTCGATAAATTCAAACTCGGCATAGGAATCGCGGACGCAGTCGCGTATGTCGGACAAGACGCCGTATGCACGGCGAAGATAAAATTCGCAGTGCAGAGATAAATATAGAAATATTGTAGGGCGTGGCATCCCTGACACGCCGCAAATGTACACCAATGCGGGGGTTTCACACGGCGCGTATAGGAATCCGCGCCCTATAAATATTACGTTTTAATTGTAATATATACAATATAAATTTCAAAGGTTATATAATAATATGTTCAAGAAAATACTGATTGCAAACAGAGGCGAAATCGCCGTAAGAATTATAAGAGCGTGCAGGGACATGGGAATAATAAGCGTCGCTGTCTATTCCGAAGCGGACAGGGATTCTATGCACGCCAATATCGCCGACGAAAGTCTGTGTATCGGCGGAGCAGCCGCGAAAGACAGCTATCTCAATATGCGCGCGATTATTACAGCCGCGCAGATTTGCGGAGCCGACGCAATACACCCGGGTTACGGTTTTTTGTCTGAAAATACGCTTTTCGTCAAATTGTGCGAAGAAAATGGGATAAAATTTATAGGACCGAGCGCGAAATCAATCGCGCTCATGGGCAATAAAGCCGAAGCGAAAATTATGATGACAAAAGCAGGCGTCCCGACAATCCCCGGTTCAGACGGAGCGGTTCACAGCCTTAAAGAAGCTGATGAAGTATGCGGTCAGATACAATATCCCGTGATGATAAAAGCCTCCAGCGGAGGCGGCGGGCGGGGAATAAGAAAAGTTGCAGATTTTGATGAGTTAAAAAATGCGTATGATATGTGCAGAGCCGAAGCCCAGGCATCTTTCGGGGACGATTCTGTTTATATAGAAAAATTTATAGAAAATCCAAGACATATAGAAATACAGATACTTGCCGACGAATACGGCAACACTATACATCTGTTTGAGCGCGACTGTTCTCTCCAGAGACGTCACCAGAAAATTATGGAAGAAGCTCCGTCAACTTTTATGGACCCTGAGCTTCGCCAAAAAATGGGGGACGCGGCGGTCAAAGCGGCAAAAGCGGCAAATTACGCGAACGCCGGGACGATTGAGTTTTTAGTTGACAAAGACAAAAATTTTTATTTTATGGAAATGAACACAAGAATACAGGTCGAACACCCTGTAACTGAATTTATCACGGGAATAGATATAGCGGCGCAGCAAATCAAAATAGCGAACGGGGAACCGCTCGGATTGTCGCAGAGCGATATAAAACTTCTCGGGCACGCTATAGAGTGCAGAATAAACGCGGAAAACCCGGATAAAAATTTCGCTCCGTCGCCGGGTATCATAAAAGAACTGAACGTTCCGGGCGGTCCGGGGGTGCGCGTTGACAGCGCGGTATATCAGGGGTATAATATACCGCCGTATTATGATTCTATGATTTCAAAGTTAATCGTATTCGGAAACAACAGAGAAGAGGCAATCGCGAGAATGAGGCGCGCGCTTGCAGAGTATTTATTCGATGGAATAATAACGAACGTGGATTATCAGATAGAACTTTTATCGACCGAAGAGTTTCAGACGGGCAATTTCCACAACAATTTTGTGGACGAGTATAATAAACGCAGGAACAGATAGATTTGCGTGGGAAATAAATAGATTATGTTGAGTAGTCATGTATTTGTTAGCGGGTACGGAAGTAATACTATGTTTTCTGTATCGGTAATGATTTTAATATTTTTTGTAATTTTTATAGGCATTTTTATATTTATAATTGTGCGGGGGCTTATAAGTTGGCATAAAAATAATACTTCGCCGATAATCTCTGTCGGCGCAAGTATTGTCGCAAAACGCATGAGAGTAAGCGGAGGAGCGGAGATGTCAAACCAAATGCACACTCCGCCGTCAACGATATACTATGTGACTTTTGAATTTTTATCTGGGAGCAGACAGGAATTTCATGTTCATGGAAAAGAATACGGATTGCTTGCCGAGGGTGACAGCGGCATTTTGACGTTTCAGGGAACAAGATACATAAGTTTTGAAAGAAAGTAAAATATATAAAATAAAATCAGGTGAATAAAAAATGCTGAAAGATTTGTTTAAAAAAGCGAAATATATCTCCGTCCCCATAGCCAAACGCGCTATAAACGAAATGGGTGACAGCGATAATATTCAGGACTTTATTGTGTGTTCAAAATGTGAAAAGAAGATTTCCGCCGAAAAATACGAAAGCCTCCAGAAAGTCTGCCCGTCATGCGGGTATCATACGAGACTGAGTGCGTTTGAGCGGATTGAATATACAATAGACGGCGAAAGTTTTGTCGAAAAATACAATAATATTCATACTGTAAATCCGATAGAGTTTGAAGGTTATCTCGAAAAAATAGAGAAATTACAGAGAATGACCGGTGTTGACGAAGCTGTTGTCACTGGATTCGGCAAAATCGACGGGATTGAAACGGGTATCGGCATAATGGACAGTTCATTTTTTATGGCGACTATGGGGTCTGTAGTCGGCGAAAAAATAACGCGCCTTTTTGAGGAAGCAATAGAAAAAAGACTGCCTGTCATTATATTTGCGGCGTCCGGCGGCGCGAGAATGCAGGAAGGGATAATCTCTCTAATGCAAATGGCAAAAGTGTCGGCGGCTGTGGGTAAACATTCGGACGCAGGATTATTGTACGTCACAGTTATAACAGACCCGACAACCGGCGGTGTAACCGCGTCTTTCGCAAGTTTGGGCGATATAATATTGGCGGAACCCGGCGCGATTTACGGATTTACCGGACGGCGGGTTATAGAGGGTACAATCGGGTCAAAACTGCCGGACGATTTCCAGACAGCGGAATTTTTATTGGAGCACGGTTATATCGACAGTATTGTGCCGCGCAACGAGATGAAACAAATGCTGGCATTGCTGCTGAAAATGCACGTATGATTTTTGCGTAAGTAATGCAGAAAATTTATATTTTGTGAGATTAGAATAATTCAACTATTGTTAGAAATCAATTCTAATATTACGTTATTGAATCCTACAAATTTTCATGATATACTAAACACAAACGAGCTTGTTAATAAAATTTTTAGGGGGATATACATGAATATTTATATAAGCGAAAATATAAAACGTCTGCGACGAGAAAAAAATCTTACGCAGGAAGCACTTGCGGATTTTATCGGGATTAGCTTTCAGGCTGTGTCAAAATGGGAGTGCGGCGACGCATACCCCGACATCACACTATTACCTACGCTTGCGAACTTTTTTGAAGTAACGCTTGATGAACTTGTGGGCATGAACGAAATAAAAAACGCGAAAAAACTTGATGAAATCAAAGAACAGTATAGAAAATTTAATACCAACAAGACACATAAAGAAGTTAGAGAATTATTGCGCGGCGGTCTTAAAATTTTCCCGAATGATTATTGGTTGCTTTCAGAACTTGCGTTTAATTTATCTTTTCAAGACAACGGCGAAACAGATGAGGAATGTAATAAAAATAATGAAGAAGCTGTTAAGATTTCGGAGCGCATTCTTGAATTTTGCACCGATTCGGAAATCCGCAATAGAGTACAGGCTAATATGTGTCTTAGTTTATGGAAAATGGGAGAAAAAGACAAAGCCGTTGAACTCGCGAAAAAGTTGCCGAAAATTAATGAAACGAGCGAACGCACATTAACTTTTATTCAGGACGATGGAAAAGAAAAAATAAAACTGCGTCAGGACAATGTTTTAACGTTTACAGCGGAATTAGAGGATAATATACGGGGTCTTGCACAAACCGACCATTATACAGACGATGAAAAGTTTAAATTATATCAAAAAGCCATAGATATTTACAAAATTATCTATGAAGAAAGAAATTATGACATAGGTCACGTATATTTGTGCGATATTTATATAAACATGGCGAAGATTTATATAAAACGTGATAATAAAAACGAAGCTGTGAAAAGTCTGGAAGAAGCGGCAAAAAATATAATTGCTTATTTAAATCGTATCGACTCACCGCTTGAAATAGGCAAATCTTTGCTTATAAATTCTATCGGAAAAACAACAACCATGAAAGGAGTGAATCATGCAAGAGATACAAAAAATCGGATTGACGGAGAACCTTTTGAATCAATCAGAGAACGGGAAGAAATCAAAAACATATTGACTGAACTTGATAAATACGCAAATTAATATGTTTATTTAATTGCACAAATTAAGCATTTTCTTCAGTCGCAAAATCAATAAAACATACTAAAAAAGGATAAATAATTATGGCAAACGAAATACCTGAATTAACAAAAGACGAAATGATAATAAAAAGATATGAAATATCAATGCACAAAAACCGCCCGACAATACGCGACTATATCCCCAATATTTTCGACGATTTTATAGAGCTTCACGGAGACAGGGGATTTGCCGACGACAAGGCTATTTTATGCGGACTTGCGCATTTTAACGGAATCCCTGTGACTGTAATCGGACATGTCAAAGGCAGAAATACAAAAGAGAATATCGCCTCAAATTACGGTATGCCAAACCCGGAGGGATACAGGAAAGCGTTGCGCTTCATGAAACAGGCGGACAAGTTTCACCGTCCGATTATAACTTTTGTCGATACTCCCGGCGCGTACTGCGGGGTCGGCGCAGAAGAAAGAGGCGAGGGGGAAGCTATAGCAAAAAACCTCATGGAGATGTCCCGTCTGAGAACTCCCGTTATCGCGGTAATAACCGGCGAGGGCAGAAGCGGCGGAGCTTTGGGAATCGCGCAGGCAAACTGCGTTTTAATGCTCGAAAACGCGACATATTCGGTTATATCGGCAAAAGGGTTTGCCAGTTTGCTGTGGAAAGACCCGAAACGCGAAAAAGAAGCGATTATCAAACAGCGTATGACTGCGGACGATTTGCTCGAACTCGGAGGAGTAATAGACGGGATAATTCCCGAACCGCCGGAGGGCGCGCACAAAGACCCTGTATTGACTGCGCTCACGATTAAAACCGCTCTGGAAAATAAGTTAGGAGTTTTGTTGGATATGTCGCCGGATGAAATATATAACCAGAGGTATAAAAAATTCAGGGAAATCGGATTTTTCAGCGAGTTTTGATTAATGCTGATTAACAAAATGTAAATTTATCGCTGAAAATATTTACTTTTGCAGATATTTTATGTATTATTAAATATATAAAATTATATAATAATTTTAATAAACTATAAATTTTGGAGGATTCTGTCATGATAGAACAAATAAGCAAAATAATAGCCGAACAGCTTTGTATAGACGTAAGCGAAGTAAAACCGGAATCGCACATAATGGAAGATTTGAACGCTGATTCTCTTGCCGTTGTGGAGATTTTAATGGCAATCGAAGAACAGTTCGGCATTAAAGTCCCCGACGAGGAAGTCCCGTCGCTGAAAACAGTTAAAGATATATCAGACTATGTGGAAAGTCATTCGGTGTAATTAATATTTTTTGTAAACATAAAACAGCAGGAGTATTTGCTCCCGCTGTTATTTTTATTATATTTTAATAATTATTGTTGAATCTGGTCGAATTGAGCGATAGTTTTCTCCATAGCCGTAGTTATTTTCGCTTCGTTTTTGTCCCAGTACGACGCCATTGTATTTGTGCCTTTGTTTAACGAGTTGAAGAAATCGGTGACATTGCCCCAGTTGTAAACCTGAGCTATATCATATAATCTGCTGGCAAAAATGAGGTCGAGCATTTCCTGCGATTCATTGTCGCGCGCAAATTTTGTTTTCAGCGATATATCGTAATATGCCGGAAGAAGAGTATATTGGCTTTCCGCAGTCAGGGCTTCGAGTATTATTCCGGTCCGGTCTTTATCCGTCACAGTGACGGGAATGGCGACGCTGCTTGTGCATCCCACTTCGACGCTCGGATAATATCCGTCCTGCTGTTCATCGTATTTCGGCGGCGGAATTATCCCGAAATCAGTCGCCATATCGCGCAGAAGAGTTACCCTGTTCATTCCCGCGTAATAAAACATTGCTCTGTTTGTGTTGAATACGACAAGCTGCATGCCGTCCCATACTGTATCGTTGGGATATTTTGACGCATAATCGTCGGCGTTTATCGTTATCTGTTTATCGGACTGTAACTGAAGTATTTTATCGCATATATCAACTGCGCGCTGGCTGAACATAGTAAGTTCGGGCTCGCCTGTCGATTGATTGACTTTTGCTATATACTCCCCCGCTCCGTTGTAGAACGCCATCGCGTTTCTGTACTGGCTGACAAGCCCCCACTGATCTGTCTGGTCCATTACTCCGTCGCCGTTCAGGTCTTTTGCGACGGCTTTTATCATGTCGAGCATTTTACCCATAGTCCATGTGCCGTCTTTGACTAACTGATACGGGTCGTCAAGATTATAGTCTTTCTGAACCTGTTTGTTGAACATAAGTATCCATGTCGCGTCCTTATCGGTTATAAGATAATTGCTGACTGTCGCGAACAATCTGCCGTCCATTGTCAACTGTTCGGCGGCTTTCTGGTCCCACCACGGCTTGGTTAAATCAAGATACGGGAACGTTTTAAGGTCATATAAATATCCTCCGGTCATAAGCGTAGTTATTTGTGATAAACCATGGCACATGAGGTCAAACGCGTCGTCCCCGGCTTTTATGGATTTTGACGCTCTCGGTGTCAAATCCCCGTTTTCGGGAAGATTCACGATTTTTATGTTGTATTTGTCTTCTATTGTCTTATTTCTCAGATAAACCGCGTCGTTTATAGGGTCTCCGTTTTCCTGTTCGGCATATATATCTTTTGCGTACCAGTGAACATTATACGACGGTCCCCTGCTTAAAATCCTGAACTCATATCCGTTGTAATCTTCCTGTGGCAACCCGGGGTCAATGCGGGCGACTGTTGTCGTCTGGTCGGATACTGTACTGTCAATGTTTGTCTCTCCTGAATTTGCGGTTGTTGTGTTTTCGGTATTGTCCGCATTTTTCGCGTCGCTATTGCTTTTCGCGCAACCCGAACTTATCCACGCGGAAAATATAATAATACACGCCAATAACAGAAATAATAAAATTGTATTGAGCTTTTTTATTTTTTTAACCATTTTAATTTCGCCTCCTATATAAAATAATTTTATATTTATACTTACATGAAAAAAATGATTATTCGGTACGTTTAGAATATAAAAAATTATCTATTTCGTCCGCACGCTCAAATCGCCCAAGTTTTCTATAGGCTGAACTTTCATAGGAAAGATTCAATACAGGTAATTTCATATTTTTATAAACTATTTGTTCTATAAACGGGCGTAAGTCAATTATATCTTCCCAAATATCATTGCATTTCTTTTGAATATCTCCCATTACTTCAATTTCCACTCCATTGATTGCAAAATATCCGATATGTGACCGTACTTTTTCTATTGCTGAAAATAAAACAGGTCTTACAACATAATTCTTTAATAACTCATTAATCTCATATGCTCCCGCTTTATTTGTTTGAATATCAATATCGCGGGGGGTTAATTTCATCCCCTGAATTGTAAACGATGTACTTCCAGTTAGTACCCAAATTATTTCTCGCTGATTTAAATAATTGTATATAGTAACCAAAGCCGAATCTTGATTTAAACTTAACATCTTGCTATCTCCGAATATAAACTTTCCACGTTTAAATAATAATTTAAAACTATTTAATAATATAAGTATAACATATCGCTTATAATTCGTCAATGAAATAATCATTATTTTTCAAAAATTTATAAATATAAAATAAAAAAATATGCCATGTATTTTATTACACGGCATATTTCTTTCAATTAAAGCATTAATACAAAAACAGTCCCAAGTAATCGCATATCTCTTTAAATATCGCGGCAGATTGTACGTTTTCCGTTACGCCGCCTTCCGCAATCACGGCAATTGAGTATAACGCCCCGTTAGCGTCAGTGTTTGCAGGATAATATCCGGCAAACCAGCTGTGCACTATCTGCTGCGTCGTGACTGTTCCGTCGTCTCCAACAACCTGCTCGTACTGCCCTGATTCCGCGCTCGACGTCTTGCCTCCTGCAACTCCGTATTCCGGCTGAGCCGGCGACCCTGTTCCGTGGTCGACACACGCTTTTGTCATTTCAAGCAGATATTCGACCGTCTGGTCGCTTAAGACTTTTTCAGATTCGGCGTTCTGTACGTTTACCGTTTCATTTTCGAAATCTAAGGATTTCACGATAGATAGTTCCGGCATAATTCCGTTGTTTGCTATACAGCAGAAAATCCTCGAAATTTCGAGCGGGGTTACCAACAGTTCGCCCTGCCCTATAGCAGTGTTTGCAATCATAGCGGGCGGCGGGTCGTCGACTTGCGGGATATTCCCGTGCTGAACAGACAGTCCGTCCAAATCGGTCATTTCGCCTATGCCGAGTTTTTTTGCCATGGCGTATATTTTATCGTAGCCTATATGCAAGGCGAGGTTCATAAAATAAGTGTTGCAGCTGTGCGCATACGCCTCGCACATATCCATTTCCCCGTGTCCCCAGCCGCCGCGGCATGTAAAAGTTTTGCCGTCAACGTCAATATATCCTGTGCAGTCATAAGTATAATTATAATAATTCTCATCTTCTTCAAGAGCCGCCGCCGCAACTACCGTTTTAAATATAGAACCGGGAGTAAACGTGCTGAAAGCCCTGTTTATAAATTCCCCGTTTGTGCTGTTTATATAATCGGCTAAATTATCCGGCGAATATGTCGGACGGCTGACGCTTGCGAGTATTTCACCGGTAGATACGGACGTCACGACAATCGCGCCTTTTTTCATATATTTAGCGGCTATTTCCTCAACCTTTTTCTGCAAATCCAAATCTATAGTCAGGGATATGCCGGTTTGCGCATTATATCCGTAATCTATTGTCCTGATAGGAGAACCTTTCAAACTCTTTTCCAACGCGTCGGAATCATATACAGCCTCTATTTTTGAACCTGTTTTAGTCAGAAAATCGTTATACGCCGCTTCAATTCCGGTTACGCCGTTTCCTGTTTTGTCGACGTAACCCACAATATGCAGAGCCGGGAAACTCTCCCCGTCGTTTCTTTTGTATGTTCTGTAGGATTGCATGTATGCGTTGTTAATATTTTCGTTTATGCGGATTACAAACGGCTTTCCCTGCGTTATTTCATTTAATACATCATCCTGTTTTAAACCGCTGACTTGCGCGATACTTTTTGCCGCGTCGTCATATGTTTCCGTACTCAAATCTATTTTTGACGGGTCAACGAGACAGTTGTACGCATCCGGAAAACCGGCGACTATATTGCCGTTTCGGTCAAATATGAATCCCCTGCGTTGAACCACGTCTAATTTTCTCGTATATTGATCCGCAAGAGCCGGCATAACTTCTTTATAATCGCTTGTGGACACGGTATATAACTTAAAAAATATAAAACCTGTTATAATTATAATAACAACATATAAACCGACTGTTTTTCTTTCGTTAATTGACAGCATTGAAATTTAATCTCCTATAGAAATATAATATTTATATTTTTATTATGGATTTATTTCCCATACTTTATTCTGTGAAAATATATAAAAAAGCAATTAATCATTGCTTTATTTTAGATATTTTTTAGTGTATAATATTAAGCAAACAAATATAAAAAATATAAATTAAATAAATTCGAGGTGTAATCATATGTTTAACATAAGAAAATTCGGGGCATATATATCAAAACTGCGTAAACATGCGGATATGACGCAGTCTGTTCTGGGAGAAAAATTAAACGTCACGAGACAGGCTGTGTCAAGATACGAAAACGGCGACAGTTTCCCGGATATATCTATATTGGTTCTGCTTTCAGAAATTTTTAACGTTTCTGTCGACGATTTAATAAAAGCCGGAGAACCCACAAAAGCCGAGGCAATTTTATTGCAAAGCGATATAAAACAATCTGAAATTCCTCAAGAAATATTTAAAGAAAAAACAATAACTGACGATATATTAAATATAGCCTCTCTGTTAAAACCCAGCTTGTTGGACAAAATAGCAAAAGGATTCGAAAAACACGATATAGATATATCAAAACTTACAAATCTTGCCGAATATCTGTCGGATGAAACTTTTGTTTCCATGCTCGAAAACTCCTCTTTTGAAACGCTCGACAAAAATATTTTAGAAAAATTTGTACCGTTTTTAGACGATAATTCGAGGGGCAACATATTTAAGCAGGTTATCGACGGAGAGCTTGATTATAACTTTTTGGAATTGCTCGCGCCTTATGTAGACCCGTATTATTTTTCCACGCAGGTTGAAGCCGCGGTCGTTTACGGCGTTCTGCCGGCTGAGGCTTTAAAAACATTGGAGAAATTACATTGGCCTGCATAGTGAAAAACATGTGTAAAAAAATTAACATTTTAATTTGTTAAATTTTCAAAAAAGACTTGTATTTATAAAAAATTTATGATATTATATGAAACAGTATTTTATTAAGGTAATTTTAAGGCAAATAATAGAACCACAGGAAAAAAATAAAAAAGGAAAGTAAAAAATCGTTGTATTTATAAAACGGAGGATGTATTAGAAATGAAAAGGAAAAAAAGAAGTTTAGCAGCAAAAATGATTTCTATCATGGTGGTAATCTGTATTGTCGGAGTGGCGGCAATCGTCACGACGGGCACAATATTATCCGGGAATTCGGTATTTCAGGAAACTTTAGATAAAGTGCAAAACAGCACGGCGGTTAAAGCCGAAGACATAGAATCATGGGTAACCAGTGAAACCGCTTATTTAGATTCTATTGACCACAGTCTGGCTTTTATAACGGATCAGTCGAAAGACAATATGCAAAATATTTTCAATTCATATGTCCAGGCTCACCCTATATATTATTCTTTATATACGGGTATGCCCGACGGCAGCGCGGTATTCAACGACGGGTGGATTCCGGGCGCAGGCTGGGTGCCGTCTGACAGAGAATGGTATAAAGGAGCCGCTGCAGACAAGTCTTCGGTCTATATCTCGTCAGTATATACCGACGCAGAAAGCGGAAAATTGTGCACTTCTATTTCAAAAGCAATCATTGACGAATCAACCGGGGAATTTAAAGGCGTATTGAGCGCGGATATATTTATTGACGACATCACAAAAATGGTAATTGAAACAAATATCGCAAAAGGCAGTTACGCATTTGTTGCAGACGCGCAGGGAAATATTTTAATGCATCCGGATGCAAACTATCAGCCGGTTTACGATGCGGCTAACGACACAGATACATTTAAAAATCTCAGTACGGTAGACAACGGCTCTTTGGCAAATATGTGGAGGGAATCAACCCAAAGCGGCGACCCTGTAAAGGCTGTGGGTCCCGATGGTATCGCAAAATTTTACACCATGGCTGCGATTCCGTCCACCGGATGGATAATGTATATCGCCGTCCCGACAAGCGTGATATACGCTCCAGTATATCAGCTGCTCTATGTAACTGTGCCGATATGCTTGGTTCTTTTGATTATACTCGTAATAGTTGCGGTAAGCATAGTTAAGTCTATAGACAAAGTACTGAAGCAAGCCGCAGTTCAGCTCCAGCAGTCCACGGGCGATATAATAAACACAGCCGCAGAACTTACAGAGACGTCAAATAATCTCGCTCAAAGCGGCAGCCAGCAGGCGGCGTCAATCGAGGAAACGTCAGCAACTATGAATCAAACCGCGAGCATGGTGGAACAAAATACAAGAAGCACGCATCACGCATTGACGCTGACAAAAGAAACGTCTGAAGAAACGTCTAACGGAGCGCAGAAAATATCAAGTCTGATAAACTTTATGGACGAGCTTTCAAAATCGAGCCATGCCATATCAAACGTTATAAACACTATTTCAGGCATAGCTTCGCAGACCAATATACTTGCGCTCAACGCGTCAGTAGAATCCGCAAGAGCGGGAGAAGCGGGGAAAGCGTTCTCCGTAGTATCAGAAGAAGTGCGCGCGCTCGCGCAAAAATGTAACGACGCAGTCAGAAGCACTTCGGAAATAATCGAAAACAACGCGCGTCTGACTGAATTGAGCATAGATAATTCTCACGAAGTCAGCAGGGCGTTCGATGCCATATCGAATAAAATCGACAAAGTAAATCAAATAATGGAAGAGATAACAACCGCGAGCGAAGAACAGTCAAAAGGCGTCAAATATGTAAACGAGACGCTGAGCCAAATGGAAAAGCTCACCCAGTCAAACGCGGCGATTTCGGAAGAATCCGCCGCCGCCGCAACCGAACTGAAATCGCAGTCTGATATATTGCAGGAACTCACAGACAATTTAAATCGTCTCGTCGGGCATGATTACTCCCAAACAGATGAAATTCAAACAAAATCAGCCGGCGCGAGACAGTTCAACACCAATTCCCCTCTTGCCATGAACGAGCGATAGATTAAAACAAAAATAATAAATAAAAAAGGGCGATGAAAACTGTTTCGTTTCATCGCCCTTTTTGGGTTTTATATATATTTATAAATCTATTGATTCGTCTTATCGCACAAATCAATGCTGTATTCCATGAATTTTTCGAGTTCTTCCGCAGTTAATTCACGCTTGCTTATCAGCGAAAGCATATAAATATATCTTGCCGTTTCTTTATTCTTTGTGTTCATGAGTTTTTGTATAAGAGAGTTGTTTGAATTAATTATGAGCGTTTCTTCGTAATCCATGTCTGCCATACCCGCCATATTTGAATCTACCGCTTTATACTGTTTCATCATATCGGCAATTCTTCTTGACTGTTCGGATAAAGTCAGCAAAGCCGGTATTTTATCGTCGCTGAGTTTGCTCACTTCCATTTTGAGATTTTTGAATTTATCTGGATTTTCCGTCATGCCTATCGCGTCTTTGAATAAGTCGATAAGTCCTTGATTTTCAGGACTTTCTTCTTTTTTATCTTTATTATTTTTATCGTCTTTTTTGTCTGCTGTTTCGTTTAAATCGGAATCTACTCTGACAAATTTTACTTTAGGCTTGTCCTTATCTCCCCCGCCGCGCATTTCCACAAGACTTATAAACTGCGTCTCTATTATGTTTTCGAGAATTAAAACTTCTCTGCCCGCTCTCTGATGCATAGACACATATACAGCCTGCGCGGACGGGTTGTTTGTATAATATATGCTGACTTCTTTTTTATCTTTACTGTCTTTAATTTCTGCATTATCTTTTGACATGGCATTTATATATTCGTCTAAAGTTTTATATTCGCCCTGCGTATTTTTATATATTATAATGTCTTTCAGTCTGTCGTAGAATTTTTGGTCGCGCAGACAGCCGTATAATATAAAAGTCTTTATATCCTGCCAGAATCCCTCATATTCTTTGCGTTCGGTGTTAAACAGCGACGTGAGTTTATCTCCCACTTTTTTCACGATATGCGCCGAAATTCTGGAAACATACCCGCTGTTTTGCAAATAGCTTCTCGAAACGTTCAGGGGAAGTTCCGGGCAGTCGATAACGCCTTTCAGCATCAAAAGATATTCCGGGATAACTTCTTTTATATTATCCGCGACAAAGACCTGATTATAATACAGTTTCACCTGACCCTCAAGGCTGTCAAACTGTGTGTTTATTTTCGGGAAATATAAAATCCCTTTAAAATTAAGCGGATAATCCGCATTTATGTGGATATAGAACAGCGGTTCTTTAAAATCTTTAAAGACTTTTCTGTAAAATTCCGAATATTCTTCTTTTGTGCAGGACGACGGATTTTTCGTCCAAAGCGGCGAAATGTCGTTTATGGGTTTTTCTACCTCTGTCGTCTCTATCATGTCTTCCTCTTCGCTATGTTCGTGGTCGTGATGCTCATGTCCGTCGTTTTCATCATGTTCATGTTTCTTATTTACGTCTGTAAAATATATCGGAACAGGCATAAAAGCGCAGTATTTGTCGAGTATATCTTTTATTTTATACTCGCTCATAAATTCTTTGTTTTCGTCGTTTATGTGAAGAATGACTTCGGTTCCCATGTCTGTTTTTTCGGGAGCGTATATGCCGGACGCGTCCGGCGAATCCCCTTCGTAAAGTTCAAAATTGCCGTCGTCCGTACACGTCCAGAACACGCCCGGACTCCCGGCATATGATTTTGTTCTGATATCGACTTTATCAGAAACCATAAACGCCGAATAAAATCCCAATCCGAAATGACCGATTATGCCGTTTTTAGCGGTGTCTTCTTTTAAATTTTTATCGGTTTCACCGGACTTATCCGAATTTTCCTGACTGTCGTTGGATTCATATTTTTCGATAAAATCCAACGCCCCTGAAAGCGCGATTTGGTTTATATATTTTTTAACTTCTTCGGCGTTCATTCCGATACCATTGTCTGTTACTTTAAGCGTATTTTCCTCGGAATTAAGCTCGACGGTAATTTTAAATTCCGTGTTTTTGATATCCTCCGATTGTATTTCCCCAAGAGATATTAATCTTTTTATTTTAGTTACTGCGTCGCATGAATTTGAGACAATTTCCCTCAAAAATATTTCTTTGTCAGAGTAAAGCCACCTTTTAATTATAGGAAATATATGTCTGGTTTCTACTGATATTCCGCCTTTTTCAAGCATAGATTCAACAATCCTCCTTTTGTTTTTGCTTTTGTTTAATATATAATTTTATAATATTATAACATAATATTATAATAAAATCAATCAATTACAAAAAATTTTTATTGACATCTAATAAAAAATATGATATAATATTTAAACATGAATAATTTCAAGCGCACTTTTGATTTTTATAATTGTTATCTGTTAATTGAATATGGTGGGTGTGGCTCAGTTGGTTAGAGCGCCAGGTTGTGGCCCTGGATGTCGCCGGTTCAAATCCGGTCATTCACCCTATGGAAAAAATCCCGATATATTACGATATATCGGGATTTTTGTTTTTATGCTGTGTTTACCTGTCTTAAATTATGTTTACTGTAAATCTACAGAAGCATTAAGTATATCCTCGAACGCCCAGTGATTTGCAGACAAGTCATTATATAAACTCCGTAAACTGTCAGGAATTTTATCAAGGCTTGGTCTGCCAAGTATACGATTGACAATTACCACGCATTCGGCGCGCGTAATATTCGCCTCAGGTCTGAATGTATTGTCCGGATAGCCGGACAGCCATCCTTTGGCGTATGCTGATGCAATGCTTTCGTATGCCCAGTAGTCTTTTGAAATATCTGTGAATGGTATAGTTGCGTCGTCTAAAATATCATAAAAACGTGATGCAATTACTACAAATTCTGCTCTTGTGATGGGTTCGTTGGCTCTGAATGTATCGTCCGCGTAGCCTCTCAGTATGCCTTTTGAAGCTAAATATGTCACCGCTTGCGCGTACCATTCGTTGCCGGTTATATCGCTGAATGGGTTGACAATAATATCATTTTTACTGCCGTCTTTTACCAAACGGAAGAATATCATAGCAACTTCAGCGCGAGTAATCGCAATGTCCGGTTTTACGCTTCCGTCCCCGTAGCCGCTGATATACTTTTTGCCTGTTTCAAATGGATTGCTATTATTTGTTATAATATTACCTAAAGCTTGCGGTACAGAATTATCTGGAATGTCTTTGGTTTCTTCTCCTGATGCCGTCGTTTCAGCTCCGTTGGTTCCTGTGCCGCCGTTGTTACCGCCGGTTCCGGTACCGCTGTAGTCAGGGTGAGGCGTAACAGGAGCAGGAGGAGCAGGTGTAACGTTAATCGCACCGTTCACGCCGTTCAATGGAAATGGATTTTCTATATCGTTGGCTGAAGCCGCCTGAGCGGTAACTGTTAATGATATTGTATCAGTCGTAACACCGTTCGCTATTTTGAAACTAAGAACAGCCAATTTGCCATTTACATTGCTATCTTTTAAACCGTCGTTAGACGCAGTAACTGTAACACTCCCTTGTTTATTCGCTACATCGGACTTAGTTGATACAAACGCTACTGTTTCTGCAAATACATCAAATTGTTGTGCACATCCTAAGTACGTTAATTTTGTATTGTCATAGCTAACATCAAATTCATATCCTGCGATACCTGTGTTACCCGATAATTCCACCGGCACGCTCACCGTGTCGCCTGCTTTACCTGTTACCGTACCTACCGTTATTGTCGGGCTGGCGGCTAAAACCACCATAGGCAGCATACTTATCACCATCATAACTATAATAATCAGACAAAATGTTTTTATTAATTTTTTCATTGCATGTCCTCCGTTTTTTTATATTTTTTATTTTTTAACGTTTATAACATTATTTTAACGAATATGCCGTAGTGAATTCCCTGAAAGCAAGCGTGTCATCCTCAATGTCGCCTGTAACTCCCAATGCCAACTGCCGCGCCGCGCCAAGCTCATCAAGGTTCTTGTCGCCGTAATATCGGGAGAATATCATGAAATCCTTAAAATTCAAATCCCCGTCGCCGTTCAAATCAAACTTGACTACAACTGTTTTCGTGTCTTTATTATCGCCGTTCTCCAAAATAATTACCATTCCTGTGCCAAGCAGAGTATCCGGGTCTGTGATTTCATTGCCTTTACGGTCATATACTTTTATATTGTCGTGGTTATTCGCAAGTTCGTTCAGCAGGTCGCCGACTGTTGTTCCGTCTCCTGCTATAGAGCCGGTTATGAATCCGTTCTCAATATTGAAGTGCGACCCGCCTTTCAGGGTTATTCCCAACGGTTCATATATCGCCGTAACAGTCAAGTCACCTTCGATGTCGCTGAAATCAGTTACCTTAGTGTTCGAATCAGTGAACCAGCCCGTGAATTTGTAACCTGGTACAGCCGGTGCCATGGGCGCAGTCGCAAATTCGCCGTACTTCACACTCTGTTCCTTTATCAAATTGCCGTCTTTATCGTTGAATATAACCGTATATGTGTTTTTATCGTATTGTGCTGTCACTGTAAGGTCTGATTTTATATTGCTGAAATCAGTGACTTTAGTGTTCAAATCAGTAAACCAACCTTTGAACGTATAACCTGTCCTCGTCGGATTTGTCGCCGGAGGCGTCGCTGACGTATTGTAGTCTACCATTTCACTTTTTAGCGTCGTACCATCCCAGTCTACGAATGTCACCTCGTAGCTGTTTATCTTATATTGTGCCGTAACTGTGAGGTCGCCTTTGATATCTTCGAAAGAGTTGTCCCAACCTGTGAACGTGTAGCCTGTTACTGCCGGTGCTGTAGGCGCTGTTGCCGATTCGCCGTATTTCACCGTCTGCGTATCGCCAATCGGGTTGCCGTCAAAGCCTATGAACGTAACCATGAAAGTAGGAACGGTTATTTTAATCCAACCGTCGCTTTTTGTGATGTCGGAAATCGGAACCTCGTCTGAACCAAGAAGAACGGAATCAAGCGATAAATCTACTTTAGCATATGTTACTGCGTCATCTTTTATTTTGAATTCAAGAGTAAACATAGTTCCGTCACCGGAGAAAACCGAAGAACCATTATCTGCAGTAACCCAAAACTTTCCGGCTGCATTTATCTCATTCAAAAAACCTGGCATAAACCTTCCGTCTCCGGCGGCAACGCTATCGGCAAATACGTCACTTTGCTCACAGCCTACATACTCTAATTTTGTATTGTCGAATGTTATTTCGACTGTATATGTTACGATACCCGGGTTTTCCGTCAATGTAACCGGCACCTTTACCGTGTCGCCGGCTTTGCCTGTTGCCGTACCTACCGTTACTGTCGGATTATTTGTTGAAATCAGTTCCCACTCCGCCGTCAACTCTACGTCTGACGTAATCGGCGTGCTGAAATCGAACGCGGATCCCTCGTCGTCAGAATACCAATAGCAGAAATTGCAGCCGTCTTTAACTGGATCTGGCATTGGTCTGTCTACATAGTCGCCATTTGTCACTGGCACTGTGGTTGGATCGGTTCCATTGTCTGCGTCGAATGTAACGGTATAGATTATTGCCGGTACTTCTTCCCATTGTGCCGTCACGGTCGTGGGTTCGGTGATATTGCTGTAATCTCCAACCCAGCCAATGAACGTGTAACCCGCTTTCGTCAGATTTGTCGGAGGCGTCGCCGTTTCGCCGTATGGAACGCTGTCAGTTCCGAGTACAGTAGTGCCGTCGCTGTCTACAAATGTAACATTTATATTATACTGCGCTGTCACAGTTGTGGGTTCGATGATTTGGCTGAAATCTTCGGGGTCCCAGCCTGTGAACGTATAGCCTGTCCTCGTCGGATTTGTCACCGGAGGCGTCGCTGACGTATTGTAGTCTACCATTTCACTTTTTAGCGTCGTACCATCCCAGTCTACGAATGTCACTTCATAGCTGTCTATCTTATATTGTGCTATTATGGTGAGGTCGCCTTTGATATCTTCGAAAGAGTTGTCCCAACCTGTGAATGTATAACCTGTTCTCGTTGGATCACTCGGAGCTTTCGCATTGCCGCCTTCTGCCACGCTCTGCTGTTCGCCAATCTTATCGCCGTTCCAGTCTTGGAATATTACCGTGTAGTATGTCGTTACCGGAACCGCCGTCCACTGTGCTATAAGCGTTACATCTGATGTGATCGCCACACCGAAATCAAACAACGTAGCTCCGCCGTAGCTCCAGCCGTCGAATGTGTATCCGTCTTTACTTGGGTCTGCGGGCTGTTTAGCCTTACCGCCGTCTGCCACTGTCTGACTGTCTGCCAGAGTTGTTGTGCCGTCGCTGTCGAAAAATGTTACTTTGTGGGTAACTGTAGGAGTTGTTCCGTCTGGAATAAACACAACGTCCCTTAAATAATTGTGACCGAGCGATACGGCTGGATATGTACCATATGCGGAGTAAACCCCTGTTTGCTTCGGATACGAAAGATTACTGCCATTATCTCCCGCACTTTCGGGATTGTTTGAGATCGCCGCATAATTCCCAGCCGCGTCGGTGGAAACGGAAACGGTGTAGCTGACATCGGCTTTAACAGGCGTAGATGTTATTGGTAGGTATACCCAACCGTCATTGCCGTCAAAACTTACAGTGTCCTCGTAAATTGCCTCACCAGTGCTGTTGTTGTATATTGCCACATGATGGTCTCCGGTTTCTTCCGCATACGCGAACACCCTAATATATGTTATCGTTCCGTCTACTGATGGAGTGAATATTGTTCCCAGTTCACATGTTCCCGAGTTTGTGCATAGAATAATTCCGTCATCCGTGCTCAGATCGCCCCAAATTGTTTCGGCGTTGTCCGGTAGAACGAAGTCGCCGCTCGCTTTTACGGTTATTCTGACCGTATAGCTCGCTTCGTTCGTTCCGTCTGTCGCGGTGAACGTCACGGAATATATTCCGTGTTGTCCGACGTCAGGCGTCCAACCGAACTTCTGAGTATCAGAGTCAAAACTTGCGCCGCCAGGCAGATTAGCCGCAGAGTAAGTCAAGTCTCTGTCACTGACCGCGTGTACTGTGAAGCTGAGGCTGTTCCCCTCCGCTACGGTTTTATCTGCTATCGCGTCAAATATTGGAGTGTTATCCACCTCTGCCGCGTTGACCGTAACGTCAAAGCTCGTGGTTTTGGTTACTCCATTTTCGGTGTAGCTCACTGTCACAGTCTGAGTGCCTTCGGTATCGAGTTTTGAACCCTCAGCCGGATTCGTTTTGTAGCCGCTGACTGCCTTGCTATCTTCGCTGCTGTAGGTCGCCGTTACCACCATACCTGTAAGGTCAAGGACATCGCCTACGGTATATTCTATCGTTTTCGGCGGGGTTGTGACGGCTAACTTATCCAGTGTCACCATTGGCGGCTCTACGCCATCGGGAATGAAGACAACATCACGAAGGTAATTACAGCCGTATGTGTCCGTAGGGCGTGCCGTGAACGTTAAGTCTGTGTTAGCTACACCAAAATTATCTGGATAGTAAAGGCACCCGCCGTTGTTCCCACTGACCGAGGCATGTTGGATGGCTGGATAAGCCGTTGCGTCGTCCGTGCCAGTTGAAACAGAGACGGTGTAGTAGACGTCAGCGTCGATATGAAGCGGACTATCTAAATTATAATACTCCCATTTATTTGCTCCGGTATAGTCAAACACTTCCGGTCCGAAGACTAGGTCCCCGTCATTGTTCCATATTGTGATTGTGTGCTCACCTGTTTCCCCTGGGATTCCGTATACCCTTACGGATGTTATGTTACCCGGTTCGGATGAATAGAACACAGTCCCTAAGTTATATGAAACGCCGTCTCCCTGGAATGCCCCTATGTCGGCTGTTTCATCGATATTGCCCCAGATGGTTTCCTCGCCGCCCTGCGGGACAACAGTTGCGGTTACGGTTATTGTTATTGTTTTGTTGCTGACCATTACCCCGTCGTCCGCCGTAAATTTTACGTTATACACACCGGACTGTCCGACGCTCGGCGTCCACTTGAATTCGCCTGTCTGCGCATTAAGAGTCGCGCCGTCGGGCAGCACATCCGCCGAATATGTAACCTGTCCGTTTTCGCTTGTTGCGAGTACGGTAAAACTGAGGCTTTCGCCTTCCTTCACGGTTTGATCAGTCAAGTCAGAAAAGGTCGGAGCCTTGACCGCGCCGTCGTTCGGCACGAATACTACATCACGCAGATAGTTGTTATGATATTGATTATCCATGGGCTGCGTGCCTAAGTCGCCGTATACCCCGGCATATGCAGGATAAATGAGGTTCTTCCCATTGTTGCCCGCAGTTGCCGGCGAATTGTTGATCGACGCGTATAAATACGGGTCACTCAATTGGGTGGAGACAGAGACGGTGTAGTAATGTCCGGCTTGAACCTGCACAGGTTCGGGTAATTCTATATAGACCCACTCGTTATCGCCCGTATATGTAGCAGTACCGCTGTAAATTTGCGTTCCGGGCACGAAAGCCGCGTCGCTTTCCCAAATGGATACGTTGTGAGTACCGGTTTCCTGCCCAGAGATATTCGCGTCGCCGTATACCCCACTGAACCCGAATATTTTGACGTGGGTTATCTCACCGTCAACGATCGGGGAAAACACCGTCCCAAGCTCGTACGCCCCGCCGTAACCCGCCGTTATGCCTTTTACGGAGGTACCCCAAATGGATTCGGAGTTATCCGGCAGGTTGTAAAAGCTTTTCACGGTTATCGTGATGGTCACGCTGTCGAGGCTCAGCTTGTCGCTCGCGGTGAACGTTATGTTGTATACGCCGTATTGCCCGACACTCGGCGTCCACTTGAATTCGCCTGTCTGCGCGTTAAGGGTCGCGCTGTCTGGCAGTTTGTCCGCCGAAAAGGTTATCGGGACCAAAACCTCATTGCCGCCGTTATCCGCTGACAGCGTAAATCCTATCTGATCCTTTTCCGTTACGGTTATGGAATTCCCATCCACGTTGGACTGTATTGTCACCGCGGGGATGGCGTCGTTGGAATACTCAGCCGTAAATAAATCGCCGTCGTGCGCAGTGACGAACGCGTATCCGTTGCCTTTGACGGTTTCAACATCATAGCCGCTGGCCGGAACGCCATTTATGCTTTCCAGAATATGCCCATCATAAAAAGCTGGAATCATCGCGGTTAGGTTCCCGTAACCCTGACCCTGCGCTGGGGAAGAGACATTGAACGTCAGGACGCTCGTATTATTGTCCCAAGCTATGTTTTTGAAGCTTGCGCTGTCGCGCATGTTAGTGAAATTGTACATATCCCTGCCGCTGCAGATGGGGATGCCGTTGCTTTTAGAATAAGCCAATACTTGTACGGCTTCGCTCTTATAGCCGCTTCCGTCTCCGTTAAGCCAGCCTGCGGGATGGAAGTTGGCGGTCAGCCAGGCATAGTCCTCATTATTAAGGGCGTTGTCAAGCATTGTTTTATAATTTGCGGCTATAGTATAGTGGAAATATTCGTCCGGAAGCTGGGTGTCGTTCTGGTATATGTCCAGCACCTCGCCCTTGCTTGTGGAGAACTTCATGGGCATACCGCTTCCGTTCTCAAAGCCGGGGTTGCCGAGGTTCAGGAAGTCAAACACATTATAATAGTTGAAGTCCATCATAATGCCGTATTTCCGCTCTAACATTGCCTGAGCGGCGAACTCCGGCAATCCGTTTGAGTCTGTGCCGCACCATATCACACAGTGGTTGCGCACGGAAGTCGGTGACGGGCTGACACTGCCATATTTATTGTCGAAAATACTCTCAGCACTTGCGATAGTCGCGTCCGCAGACGCCCAAGACGGCTCAGATGCGTGCTCGAAATGGATCGCGAACTCATTACCTTCGTCAGTCCATGTCTTGATCTGCGCCGGCGAATCTATCATGTCGCTCACCCACGAATAAATGGATGCGTGACCGCCGTAACTCATAACGGTATTGAATTCGTCCGCAAAATTTTGCTGCGCGCCATCCGAATCGCCCGTAAAGACAGTCATCGCCTTTTTACCGTCGGGGAAGTACCACAAGCGCGGCAAAGGCATCGTGGAGGTGTTCATCCATTCGATTATGTGAGACAGAAGCCGCATTTGCTCATCCGCCTGTGGTATTTCGACTTTTGTGTTGTCGTTGTATGAACCGCCGTCTTTTTGGTACATTAAATCCCCCGCGCGGAGATAACCGTCATTGTTCGTATCCACACCTGCGTTGGCTGGATTCCCCTGCCTCGTATACACGATGCTTTTGCATAGATCGAATGAAAACGCGGCTGTTCTGCCTCCGCCGTATTCATTCGCCGCGACTGCGGCACTGCCGGAATCTGTAACGCTGTTGTTATATAAAGACGCTATTTTGCTGCCGGTTGTGAGTCCATATTTATCCGCGTCGCCATGGAATTTCATGGTTTCGGATATCAACCCCCGACCGATTTCAGTGGAAGTGTCAATTTTTATGTACCCTTCGGAAACTGCGCCGGATGTGCCTGAAATTCCGAATAGATTATAAAGCTGTGCGTCCGGCTGTATCCCGATTAAATTTCCGCCGTCATTCACATATTGCTCAAGCATTGCGCTCTGCTCTGACGTGACTGATGTTTCTGTCAGAATAACTACGTCAAACTGATTGAGGTAATCTTCTGATAGATTATTTATATCTTCTGTTTCAAATTCATTGAATCCTTCTTCTTTTAATATCTCGCCCATATACGCGCCAAACGTGTTTGCAGAGTTGCTGTTTACTACTAGAATAGGGTTTGATGAGCTTAGAGATGCCGAAGTATTTTCATCGGCTGCAAATATCGTAGTGGAAGGAAGAAGCCCGAATAACATACACACAAATAATACAAAAGCCAATAATTTTCTAAATTGATTTTTCATAATACACCTTCTATTATTTTGATTATATATTGTTTTTATTTATGCCTATTCAATCTTTGACATCCTTTAATTTTAACAATATTTTAAGAAACGTCCGTATTTTTTTATATCCAGTGTAATATGCGCACCTCGGAAATCTTAAATTTCCATATTTTTATAGATTTAACGCTACCGGCAATCACCTTCTCTTCATTTCAGACTTATGATTTACATTTTAATATTCTTAAGTTTATTTTAATAAAAGCATTGTACCATAATCGTCAAAAAAATGCAAGCGATTTCTTAAAATTTCCTTAACTATACGAATAATTAAAAAATAATTCATAAAATTTATATCGATTTTGCAAAATTCATTCAAAATAATGTCATATAACGTAAAAGTCGTGTTTGTAATATATTATTTTACTTTTATGCGGCATATCTTTGAAAAATAGATATTTTTAAATAAAAAGGCGATGAAATATTTATAAAAGTCAATGGAATTTATTATTTTTATGTATAATTTTGTTTGAATTTAATCTGTTCATATAATTCCAATTTGTCATTAAGTTTATTTGTTCTGTAAAAACGGTTTAATTTTCCGTTTGAATTTAAGCAAAATAAAAAAGCCCGTCATCGCCTATAACGGCAAAAGCGGACTTCTTTATTTTTTTATTTTGCGGATAACATCGGTCTTTACGGATCTATTGGCTGTTCTTCGTTTTAACTTTGTGTCGAAACCAAAAGAATATTAACGCCCCTATTGTTATAACTATAATTACAGTTATTATAATTATTACTTCCGCCGGTATTTGTTTTTGAATATCAGAAGCAGTCGCAGTCAATATTTCTGTCTTCGTTATCTCACTCGCAGGATTTGTGTTTGTTACCGGTGTTTCTATGCCGGCGACGGCGTTTTTATCATTGTTGGCAGAATTGACAAAATCCGCATCGTTGGCAGAAGTGACAACGACAATGACGGTGTTAGTGGGAACTTCCACGACAATGCTGCCATTTTCAAGATTGCGAGGGGGCAAAACCTTCGGCTCGTAATTGTTCGGAGCGACTTTGCCGCCATTCATCGAAATTTCTTCGTCAAAATAATATACCGTCGCCGATTTGCCGTTAAGATTATTTAAACGGTAATATCTGTCCGTCGTTTTCTTCGTATCAGCCAGTAAGACGATATCGGCATTGTCGTTTCTCCATGCGCACATGTCTATACGCTCGCCCATTGCCGTGTTTATCTCCGGGTCGTCCGTTTCAAGTAAAGCTACTTTGGAGCCGGGTACGGCATTTTTGTATATTATAGAGAGTAAGTTGTACTGCATACTCTTGTTTAACGTCGTGGTCCCGTTGCCTGACAGAAGCGTTTCCTGATTGGGAACGTTTATTTCGTACCCGGACGCAAAGGCAGTCCACCAGAACCAGTCGTTTATGCGGGCATTTACCATGTTGGAACTGAGCACTTCGGCGAGATCCATGGTTTTGGAAAGCATTGTAGGACTCGGCAGCCCTTCACCGGTGCAAAATTCCGTCATCCATGCTTGTTTTTCAGGATACAGCTCCAATGCTGCGCGCCAGTTGCGCACATCATTGTCGCTGGTCCACCCCGGATGAACATAAGCGTGAACAGCGACTATTGGAATCGCCGAATTTAATTCGGGGTCGGCGGCGAATTGACTGAATTTATTGCCAAAGAATTTTATATTCCTCAGGAAAACGTCTCCGATGCCAATCAAGGGAACATCAGTATAACCGGCGGCATCAAGCGTTTTGCGCATAAGTTTTGCAACCCGTACATATTGTTCCGGCGTGTATAAGCACGACTGATAATCAGCGACATTTTCCGGTTCATTCTGCAAATCGAAAGCATATGGCTTGGGCAATCCCAAATCTTTAGTAAAGTAATCAAGACACTTCACGATGTAGTCGCAGTAGTCCTGTTCATTTTCGACTTTGAGCGAAGCGTCAGTTCCGTCGGCGTTCAGTCCGCTTATTGAATTATTTGTTTTAAATTCCGGCGGCGGCGTCCATACGCTTAACAGGTACTTCTTGATTCCATACTCGCAACCGCTTTTTATAGCGCTTGCAACCTGATTCAACCGGTCATAGTCGAGCGTTTTGTTCGGACCGCCGCATTCGCCGTATAATTCAATACGGTAATTCGTTATGCCCATGTCTTTAAATACGGCATCTTTAAGCAGCGTTCTGCCGTCTGTTCCCGAGCTGTCCGAACCGAAAAATACTCCCCAGTCGGTAATCTCCTGCTGCAGTTCTCCTGTAAGGGTAATATTGTATATATCAGGATTTACATACGGCTCTTGGGGAACTACAACAGTCTCGACAGTTTTGTAAGGCGGCGGTAAATTCGGGTCATTTGTCGCGGTAAGGGCGAAACCGGAACCCAACGCTTCCCATGCCTCGCCAAAATCTTTAGGCCACAAAACCTTTATGTATTTGGAATTTATCCCCGTTAAAGTATATATTCCGCGAACCCAGGCGGCGCCAAGATCCGTTGCGTCTTTAGTATAATGGTCAAATTCTGTCCAGGGACCGTCCGGATTGTCGGATACTTCAAAACTGAAATCAACATCGAAAGTAGGATGCTTGACGGCTTTCCATACCAACGCCGTTATTTTGTCGTCAGGATAAGCCGCGCCGGGATATAAAATCATACTGCTTTCGTCCGAAGCGTCGTAATTACCCGCGGGCTGGAAGCACTCTGTGTAATCGGAATCCGCATTCCAGTGTCCTGCCTGTACCTGATTGTATGAATAAATATTTTGGTCATCCATACCGCTGGCATCGCTTGCGCTTATATGCGCCGTTTCTGCAATCTGAGTTGGCGTTTCAGCCGCAAGAGCCTGTGAAGTTAAAGGCGTCATCATCGCGAAAAATAGCAAAAAAGAAATCACCTTGCCTTTCATAAAAAATAAACCCCCGAGTTATTATTTTTGCCTCAGTATTGTAATGTAATTTCTCTACCGTATTTATTCTAACATCATATAAATTTTTTGTCAAGCATATTTTCACTTAATTTTTAACACCACAGAAAATTCAGGAATATGATATATTAGATGTGTCCGGAAACCCCGATTTATGTAGGGGCGGATGGTAATCCGTCCGTGATTTTACGGGACGATTACTTAAATTCAACGAAGTTGAATTTGTGTCCCCTACAGTTTCCGGACAGATATATTGTATAAATTTCTTGGCTAAAAATAATAAAAAATTTAAGAAAAGAAGCGGAAAATATGAATAATACAGCAATATATCTTAGGCTTTCTTCGTCTGACGAGAACTACGGCGAAAGCAACAGCATCAAAAATCAGCGCGATTTACTGACGATGTTTGTCGCAAATCAGCCGGATTTACGCGAGACAAAAATCATAGAGGTATGCGACGATGGTTACAGCGGCACTAATTTTGACCGCCCCGGAGTGAAACGTCTGCTTGAACTCGTAAAAAACGGCGAAGTGAAGTGCATACTTGTCAAGGATTTTTCGCGTTTCGGCAGAAACTATATCGAAACCTGCGACTATATCGAGCAGATTTTCCCAAGCCTGGGAGTGCGGTTCATCAGCGTGAACGACGGTTATGACAGTGACAAAACAGATATGTCGGCAGGCAATCTCAACGTCGCGTTTATGAATCTGATTCATGATTTATACGCCAAAGATATATCCACAAAAATCAAAACCGCGCAAAGAGTCCGTTGGGAAAAAGGCGAAATATCAACCCCTTCCACGATTTTTGGCTATGCCAAATCACCTGACGACAAGCATAAAATTGTTATTGATAAGCCTGCGGCGGATATAGTCAAACAGGTATTTAACATGGCGGCAAATGGTTACGGAACTGCGGAGATAGCGCGATTTTTGAACGCGAATAATATACCCACGCCGGGTAAATATAAAAAACGCGCCGATAAAGTTAATAACGACTCGTCAATATTTTGGACTAATAGTATGGTGCGTAAAATTATAACGGACGAGAAATATACAGGCAAGGCGATATTCGGTAAAACCCGCAGAAAAGCCGTCGGCAGCAGACAAATTCTTGAAGTGAACAGAAACGAGTGGATAATAAAAGAAAACGCCTTTGAAGCGATTATTACGGAAGATATTTTTACCCGGGCGCAGAAAAAAGATTCAAGAGAAAGATTACCCGTTCATAAACAAAAAGAACAGCGCATAATATATGGGAAAGTCCGCTGTTATAACTGCGGGCGTCTCATGGACCGCCGGACTTATAAAAATCCCGTATATGTATGCGAAACACCGAAATTCATCAATTCGCCGGGCTGTGTCCGCGGGCATACTTCAGAGAGAGCGGCTGCGCACTGCCTGTTTGAGATGGTACGAATAAGATTAGAAATTTATTCAGATTCAGAAAATGACATATTGAAACGTAACGAAGCTGATTTATCAGAGAATAAACGCCGCCAAATATCGCTTAAAATACAAGAAACCCGGCGCTTGCTGCAGAAATTGTCGCAAAATCAAATATCGTTGTACGAGAGTTATCAGGATAAAAAAATAAGCCGCGAACAATATTCAACCGAACGCGAAACGTTCAATTCGCAGATTGAAAGCCTCGAAAATCAGTTACAGTTGTTAAGATCCGAACTTGAACTGACTGCGCTTCCTAAATCCGCGCCGCCTGAACAAACTTATATGCGGTCTGTGAACGGCACGGAACTATCGCGGAAAATGGTTGATTGCCTGATTGACGGCATTATCGCATACGGCGCAGACAGAATTAAGATTAACTGGAAAACGTCTGATGATTTGACCCTCATTGAAAAAAAGCGGTAAATAAAATATCATTTTTAGTTTCCTGTATTAACTGCACTATTTTTTTATATCGTGCATATTCTTTTTCAGAGCCTTCTTTTGCCGTGCTGCAGACCGCCGTTTCAGAGTATTTGCGGAGTTCTCCAACTTCTATTTCCATAAGCTCGTTTAATTTTGTTAAAAGTTTGTTTTCATCCAATGTAATCATAGTTTTCGCTTCCTTATCATTTACTATAAAGTATTTATGTTATTATTATATCATAAACAAAATATGATTGCAATAGTTATATCAAATTTCAATATTAAATTTCAAATGCTTTCAAGGCATATATTATAGACTATAATATATATATCAAATTACGAGGTGATTTTATATGCCTGAATTCAATCCCCAAAAGATAGAAAAAATAGCGATTACTCTTCGACTTGAGGAATCTACAATAGAGAAATTAGATAAATTATCAATTAAACGCGATTTATCTCGAAATGAGTTGATGGTTCAATGTATTGATTTTGCACTAAAACATATAATTGATGATGAAGAAAAAGAAAATAAACTGTAAACAGATTGCTAATATTTCAGTAAATTAGTATATTAGCATATTAAAATATATTTATAAGCAAGGTGAATTGTACAAACTATGTTATATCGCGAAAATCAAAGAAACGGGGATAAACTTTCCCAGCTCGGATTCGGCTGTATGAGGCTTCCCCGAAAAGGCGTGGGAATAGATATTTCCCGCTCGGCTGATATGGTGCATTCCGCAATAGAAAAAGGCGTAAATTATTTTGATACTGCGTATGTTTATCCAGGAAGCGAAAACGCTTTAGGTCAGATACTTTCAGGCGGGTGGCGCGAAAAAGTTAATATTGCGACTAAAATGCCGCTTTTCTTAGTGCGCTCCGCCAATGATTTCGACAAGTTCTTTTCCCAGCAATTAGAACATCTCAAAACCGGTTTTATAGACTATTATCTGCTTCATATGCTGACAGATTTTGAGTATTTCGACAAACTGCGCAGTCTCGGAATAGAAGACTGGATAAAAAAAGAAAAAGCAAGCGGCAGAATACGAAATATGGGATTTTCTTTTCACGGCAGATACGATTCGTTCGCGAAGATTATCGACGCGTATGACTGGGACTTTTGCATGATTCAGTATAATTATTTAGACGAAAATCATCAAGCCGGAACAGCCGGTTTAAAATACGCGAACTCAAAGAATCTGCCGGTTATAATCATGGAGCCCCTGAGAGGCGGCAAACTCGCCGCCGGACTTCCCGACGAAGCTATGCGGGAATTCCGCGCGGTAAATAACGACAGAACTCCCGCCGACTGGGGACTGCGATGGGTCTGGAATCACCCGGAAGCGACGGTCGTTTTATCCGGTATGAACAGCGAAACGCAGTGCGAACAGAATATTGCGACAGCGTCCGAAGTAGCCGCCAACAGTATGACTGAAGAAGAATCAGAGGCTGTAAAAAAAGTCACGGCGATCATGAAATCGAAAATAAAAATAAACTGCACAGGTTGCGGATACTGTATGCCGTGTCCGCACAGCGTAGATATACCGGGGACTTTCAGCAGTTACAGCAACAGCTATATTTTTGACCGTATGCATATAATTACAAATTATATGATGACTACCGGAGTGCTCGCGGAAAAACCGGGATTTGCGTCGCAGTGCAAAAAATGCGGAAAGTGCGAGAAGCACTGTCCGCAGAATATAAAAATCATGGACGAGCTTGAAAATGCGTCGAAATATTTGGAACCGTTCTGGGTTAAAGCGGCGGCGAAAGTTATGCGCCGGTTCACTATCGGCGGCGTAAAGAACAAAAATAAAACAGATACGCAGAGAAATTAACGTTATTATTCTGTAGGGGCGGAATCTATTTCCGCCCGAGACCTAATTTTGCTGAAAAACGGGCGGATATGGAATCCGCCCCTACAATTTTTCCGCTCAATTTAACATTGCGTCGCTTATTTTATCCCCTGCGCCAATAAAACCATAAGCCTGTTTAAAACGGTCGCGGCTTCCGCTCTTGTAAGAGTTTTCGCGGGCATAAACATGCCGTTTGAACCTTGTAAAAGTCCTAAATTTGTGCAGGTCCTCACGTCGTTTGTATATACCGGATTTATGGAGTTCAAATCGGAATAGTTAAGCGCGGGCGTAATAAATTTTGACGTGTCGATTCCCGCATATTCCGCGGCTCTCGCTATCATATACGCCATTTCCTCGCGCGTGACCGCTTTGTTCGGATTATAGTCAAGCCCCGTCGCATATCCGTTAAGCCCCATTGTATCGCCGGTTTGAATGTCGTTATAAAACCAATCCGAAGATTTTACGTCGCTGTAAGTCTTTGCAGTTTTCGGCGCGGGCGCGTTATATATATTTGACAAAACCCTTGTCAGCATTGCGCAGAATTCCGCGCGCGTCAAAGTGCCGTCGGGTTGATAAGTTCCGTCCGTATAACCGTTTACTATAAACGAGTTCGCGGCGTTTAATATATCGGTTTTTGCCCAATGATTTGATATGTCGCTGAAGCTCGCGTTTCTCTGCGCTATCCAGTATGTGACTGCGCTTCTCGGCAGTTTTATTTTTATTACGCCGCCGGATTTAACCTGAGGAATCGGGAAAGCCGGGCTGCTCGTTATAAATCTGTAACTGTCGTCTTTTACGGGAACGCTTAAATAAACGTTGTCAGGGAATTTACCGTTCAAATAAGCGGAACCTACACTATTGCCCGATTTGTCGTATACGGTGAAAGCGATGAAGTACAGAAACTGCTGAGACGTGTCCATTTTAACCGCGAGATTATAATCCCCGGTCAGATAATCGCTTTTCAAGCCGTTTGCATAACTGAACGGAACGTCCAAATATCCGCCCGCAGTGAAATTAAATCTGAAAACTCCGTTGTTATATTGTTTGCAGAGGTCGGACATTGTCTTTGCGTTTATCAGACAGGTATAAACTCCGGTTTTGATATTGTAACTGTAAATCCCGTTGTTTATATTGCTTATATTGTCCTGAACGTCAAACTTATCGATAATTGCGCCGGTCGAGTCAATTACGGTGAAGTTTATATTCGGGGTTTTTACCGGAACTGCCGTATTTTTCGTCGAGAACGTTGTTATGCCTGTCGTCTGTCCGGCGATTGTAACGATGCACGACAAAGTTATGGTTACATTATTTATCGTTATGTCAACCATATATCTTCCGGAGTAACCTTCTGAAGCATTGTTTATTACAAGAGTGTCTCCCGTAGCGTTTGATATTAAAGTGCCTTTGGAATACCATTGATATTGTACAGAAGAATTGTTTTTATCGCTTACGTCAACTGAAAGCTCCAAATCTATGCCCGCCGCAGCATATATATTTGACGGAACTTTATGAAAATTCCACTCCACTTTTCTGAAATTACTGAACACGGAACTGTCGTATCCCGCTGCGTCCGACGGGATTATAAACACGCAGTTTGACGGAACCCCGGCAAACGCGCTGCTTACTGCATTGTAAGCTGCGCCGTTTGAATTGAACGCCACCACTGTTTTAAGTCCGGCGCAGTTTGCAAAGGCATTTTCGCTTATGCTTGTCAAATACTGCGGAAGCGCAACGCTGTCGAGAACGTAACAGTTTGAAAAAGCGTTCGCGCCGATTGTCTGCACATACGGGCTTATACTAACGTTTAAAAGAGAGTAGCAGTTCGCAAACGCGCTGTCCCCTATCGCGGTTACGCTCATCGGAATAGCTATGCTCTGTAAACCTGCGCAATTCTGAAACGCTCCGTCGGGAATTTTATTGTCTTTGAATGTCGCGTCTGTGAGATTAAGAGATATAATATTCGGCAGAGTTTTTATAAAATCACAGTCGGCTTTTGTGATTTGTCCGTTTCCGGTTATAGTCAGCACATAAACGCCTGTGTCGTTTGAACCAAACGCGGTTTCAAAATCCGCGTCGGAGCTGCTGTAATTCACCGTAAGATAAGCCGACGCCGCCGATATGGCGATATTCATAACCGGCACAATCAGAAATACCGCAATCAACAGAGATAATGCTTTTTTTAATTTATTTTTCATATTTACCATATTACATTTAATCCTTTCTGTTATTTAATAATTATTTTTATATAAAACGCTTATTTTTATACAAAATCGAAAATACCGCAAAATGCTATGTCCGCCAAACGCTTCAAACCGACTGCGCATTGTCCGGCTTTTTTTATATCGCCGAAAATCCCGAACAGAGCCGA
>Ga0123357_10000155_pt1 | contig 61105 bp, 52 predicted proteins | sample TergutEmb28metaG_FD_89873 | JGI IMG/M metagenome (GOLD analysis project Ga0123357, IMG submission 89873) | Embiratermes neotenicus P4 segment gut microbial communities from Petit-Saut dam, French Guiana - Emb289 P4 | ecosystem: Host-associated > Arthropoda: Insects > Digestive system > Gut ...
ACCACTTGCTTGCGCCGTTCGTGCAGTTGCTCCAGTGTCGAATATCTTGCGTCGTCTTTTTCCATCTCCACCACATGGGGATCAATCCAAATATTTCAAGTATTATCGTGCCGAGTCAATAATCACCATCGGCAAGGCATCCTGCGGGAATGGCTCGGTCTCGAATTTCGGGGTAATCGGTTTCGGTTCCGCCCAAGCGTCAGAATTACACGCTACGCTGTTTTTTCTCACGCCCGAAGGGGTAGGATTTGCCGCTTTCGTTTGGACGTTCAGCGCCCTTTCCGCCGCCTCTTCCAGTGATGGGCTATCGCTGCTTTTGGCGGCATTCTGAGTATCCAGAAACGCCGCCCCGCGCTCGATTGCTCGCATGGTCTTGTTGGCGTACGGTTCCGCGAATCCATCAATGCTCATAGCTCACCCCCGCAAGATTCAAGGCGTTCTGGATTCGCGCCACGGCAATAATCAAGCGCCCCCTATCGCTTGAAGAAAAAGGCGTTCCTGCCAGCAGCGCCGCGCCCGCCGTTGCCACGATCAAACCTTCAAACGCCACCCCTCGCAACACATCCGCCGCAGGGAATGGGCGGCGCTCTGGCGGATAGTGATGATCGGAAAGCCGCTCTGGGAAAAGATCGGTCATCGTCAAACCGATTGCGGAAAGCACTTCATGCGGTGAGCATTCCGCAAAGCAATGGAGCAATACTCGCCCGTCATTGACTTCACGAATCGAGAGAGTGCGGCCTTTGCTTCCATGCGAGGGGCATTTAGCCCGCCATGTTCCAGAGCCGGTTTGTTTTACCCCGTCAAGTCTTGAAAGAAGGGTATCAATGGCGGGGTTACGTGCTAGAATTTTCCCGTCAAAAGTAGTCTTTGAAGCCGCGCCGGGTGCCGAAGCCCGCGCGGCTTTTTCCTTTGGCCTTGTCATTACGCCCCGCCTTTCAGGCAGCAACTCCGGGGCCGTGATTCCGCCCAATCCAAAAGTTCAGATTCATCCCATGCGGAAATCCTCTCCCCGAGCTTCACGGGGCGCGGAAAAAGCCCATCGCCAATCAGTCGGTACAACGTCGAATTTGAAAGCCTGAATCGCTGTAAAACTTCCTTCCGCCGAAGATATACGAGCGGTTTGTCATTGCGGCTTTGGGGTGCGGAAGTCTTTTCTAATTGTGTTACGCGCGTCATGGTTTATTCCTCCTTGTCATAGAACGCCGGGGTATCCGGCGCGATGTCAAAGCACTATAGGAACTCGGATTTAATCCGTCAACCATAAAACATGAGCGGTTGTTTTGACTTAAATCAAAAAATTGCAAGTCTGTTATTATTTATTGGGAAAACACGGGATTTTCCGGGAAATTACAGGATTTTCCGGGAATGCGATTTTAGAGGGAAAAAATAATGTGTTTTTTTGTAAAGGAGCAACAAAAAACCCCGCCGAAGCGGGGTTTTCACCATCGAAAGCTAAAAAGCTATCCGGCCTTGGGTAGCGGGATGATTTCCGCCCCGCGCTTCAGTGTGTCGAGATAATCCGCCCATTCCCGCATCATCTTCTTGCGCTGCGGCAGAAACTTTGTCCGGTCATACGCAGGCCCCAAGGGGCCAGAAACCTTGTGCGCCAATTGATGCTCGATCACTTCCGGGGGGAAGTGCAATTCTTCCGCTATCAGCGTTCTTGCCATCGCCCGGAATCCGTGCATTGTGTGTTCTGTTTGCGTGTTGTACCCCATGCTTTGCAGTGCCCGATTCAGCGTCATATCACTAATAGCCCGCCCATGCCGCTCGCCGGGAAATACCAATTCCGCGCCGCCGGTCAGTGGTTGCAGATTCCGCAGGATTTCCACTGCTTGCCGTGCCAGCGGGACAAGGTGCCGCGTCTTTGTCTTGCTCGCCGTGTAGCGCCATTCCGCACAGTCAAGGTCAATGTCTGCCCAACGCGCTGCCCGTAGCTCGCCGGGGCGAACGAAAACCAAAGGCGCAAGGGCCAGCGCCGCCCGAACGATCACGGAACCGGAATATTGATCCATCGCCCGCAGCAATTCCCCCACCTTCACGCGGTCGATAATCGCCGCCATGTTCTTTGTCTGTACAGGTTTCAGCGCCCCCCGCAGGTCAGGGCATGGGTCGCGCTCTGCCAGCCCCTTGGCAATGGCGTAGCGCATCACCATTGAAATGCTTTCCTTGGCCTTGTGTGCGGTTTCAATCGCTCCCCGCGCTTCAATCTTCCGCAAAACGGCAAGAACCTTCGGCGCGTTCACTTCGGAGACGGGCACACCGCCAAGCATCGGGAAAACGTCCTTTCCCAGCCGCGCAATGACCTTGCAAGAATGACTTTCTGACCATCCCGATTTTCTGACGGAATGCCATTCCCGCGCCACCGCCTCAAAGTTGTTTTCCGCCGCCGCCTTGATTGCGGCCTTTTGAGCTTGCTTCACCGCGCCGGGGTCTTTGCCGTTCGCCAGCATCTTCCGGGCTTCCTCGCGCCGCTCGCGGGCGTCCTTGAGCGATACAGCAGGATACGCGCCAAGGGAAAGCAGCTTTTCCTTTCCCCCAAAGCGATATTTAAATCTCCAGAGTTTCCCGCCCGCCGGGGAAATCTCCACGTACAGCCCGCCGCCGTCAAACATTCGCATGGGCTTGTCTGCCGGTTTTGCGTTCCTGATTGCAGTATCAGCCAGCTTGTCCTTATGCCTCATGATTTTTTCCCATGCGTTTTGTCATCAAGATAACGGCCCGCTTTATCAGGCATGACGCCTCATGCAACAAGCCCCCCGCCGTATCAAGCAAATCCGCCGCGCCTTCAAGATTCTCTGCTTGCAAAACCAATGCACTCCCAACCTTTGCTTTCGCTTTCCGCGCCCCTTTCATCCCGCAAGGGTCTACGCCGCTTGCAAGGACGGCCTTGGCCTCTTCCCTTCGTTCACGGGCATCGAAAAGGGAAACACCGGGATACGCCCCGAAGGAAAGCGTTTTCCTCTTGCCATCATGCCAATAATTCAGCCGCCATAGCTTGCCGCCTGCCGTTGAAATATAGATATACAGCCCCCCGCCGTCGGCAATCTTATATGGCTTGTCCTTTGCCCTTGCCTCTTCTATGGCCCGACCCGAAAGTTTGTTTGTAGTCTTGCTCATAATGGACATACCCCCAAGAGATTTAACGAAACACCCCCAATTCTATACCCAAAAAGGCCGGATGCAATAGAACCGTATGGAACGAATACGGACAAGAAAAAGGCCAGAACCCTTGTAGAGTCTGGCCTTTCTGGATTGTATCGGATTGCTTTGGATTGGTTGTTGGTGCCCCCGCCCGGAATCGAACCAGGGCCTGATGCTTACAAGGCAACTGCACGACCTTCATGCTACGGGGGCGAAGCGGCGGATTATAGCGCAGCCCTCCGGGCAGGAGAAACGGACGGGGCGCTTGAAAGATCGAGCCATAAAACAGAACTACAATGAAAAGAGTATCGGCACTGGGTTTGTATCCCATTGTCCTGAATAGATGGATATTTCCATCCCCTCCCCCTCCCCGCTTGCTTCCTCGCTTAGCTTCCCATTTCCCTCCCCGTTCGTTTTCCGCTCATGCCAGCCCCTACCAGTCCCTTTGAAATTGCCCGCGAAACCTTGCGTTTGCTCGCTTCGCGGCGGATCGTTCCGACGCCGGATCATTACCGCACCCTCTACGACAAGATTGCCGGAAACGCTCCCGCGAGCGAACCCGCCGCGCGGGAGAACCCGCTCAAAACCCTGACTTCTGTCCTGCCTCGGGAGGCGCCGGAGCAACTGCGCCTTGCCCATGCGCTCGAAGTCGCCTGCACGGAAGGAGGCGAGGCGGAATACGGGCGGATCCTCTCCGAGTTCGTCAGCGAACAAAGCCGGATACGCCAGCTTCCGTGGGGAGATCTCATCAACGACCTCTTGCGCGAATGGGCAAGCAAACGCGCCAGCCTGACGCCGGGCAAAAAGCGCGAAATGCTCGATCGCGTCCTTTCCAGCTCCGCGAGCAACAGCGAATTATTGTTCACCCGCCTGAACGGGCTTTTGGGGGCGTGGGCCCAGAATGCCCAGGGAACGGGCGAGGCCGCGCTCACCGGCCCGGTTCCGGAAGAAGCGGAAGAACACGGAGGCGAAATCCTGCTGCCCTCGTCTTCTGCCGCCGCGCTGCTGATGGATCCTTCCGCCGAACTTGCGCCGAAGCTGCGCGAACTTTTCTCCTTCACCCTTGAAGAGGCCGTGGCTTCGCAATTGCTCGAACTGCCCGACCTGATCGAAGAAACGCGCCGGCTGGCCCGGGCCATCCGCGAGGCCGACAATCCGGACGCGCTGAATCATCTTCTTTCCGACCTCAAACGCCTGGCCTACCGCCTCGAACTCCTGGCCGACGAGCGCGCCGAACTCCGCGCCGGACTGATCCATCTTCTGCGGCTGATGCTGGAGAACATCGGCGAACTCGTGATGGATGACACCTGGCTGTACGGCCAGGTCGAAACCGTGCGCGAAATCATCGACAAACCGCTTGATCCCCGCGCCATGGATCATGCCGAGCGCTGCCTCAAGGAAATCATTTTCAAGCAGGGCCAGCTCAAGCAAAGCCTCATCGAAGCGCAGAACGCGCTCAAGAAAATGCTTTCCGGTTTTGTCGACCATCTGGCCGATTTCGCCACAAACACCATGCAGTATCACGACAAGATCGAAATCTGCGCCAAGAAGATCAGCGCTGCCGACAACATCTCGGCACTGGAAAATGTCTTGCAGGATGTCATGGGCGAAATGCGCCAAATCCAGGACAGCGCCAAGCATTCGCACAACGAACTCCGCGCCGCCCAACGCGAAATCGACGAAGCCAACCGCCACATCTCCAAACTGCGGGAAGAACTCGACCACACCAGCGCGCTCGTTCGCCACGACCAGGCCACCGGCGTCCTCAACCGGCGCGGCCTCGAAGAAATCCTCACCAAGGAAGTCGCCCGCAGCCGGCGGCGCAGCACCCCGCTCTGCATCGCCCTGCTCGACATCGACAACTTCAAGAAACTCAACGACTCCCTCGGCCACGCCGCAGGCGACGCAGCGCTCGTTCACCTGAGCGGCGTCGTACGCACCTGCCTGCGCCCGCAGGACAGCATTGCGCGCTACGGCGGCGAGGAATTCGTCCTGGTGCTGCCCGAAACCGGGCTTCAGGACGGCATTTCCGTGCTGGTGCGTTTGCAGCGCGAGCTGACGAAAAAATTCTTCCTGCACGAAAACCAGAAATTGCTGATCACCTTCAGCGGCGGCGTTACCCTGCTGAACGAAACCGACACCAACGAAAGCGCCATTAAACGCGCCGACGCCGCAATGTACCGGGCGAAAAAGGAGGGCAAGAACCGCGTCTACAGCGGATGAGCGCGGGCTCATTCCCCTTCTGTGGAGGGGCGCCCGAAGGGCGGGGTGCTTTTGGGGCGATGGACATCGTCCCCTGCCGCCTGCCTTGCAACTCAAACCCGTTTTTTCCCGAAAACCCCTATATCATCGAAACTCCTGCCTTCAAACCCGCCAAGGAACATCAAATGTCCTCCGAATTCGATAGCCTCTTGCCTCGCACCGGCTTTTCCCGTCGTGAATTCGTCGTTACCGCGCTCGGCGCCGGTTTTGCGTTGGCAACGCACCCGGTCATGGCCGACAGCGCGATTTCCACCCCCGCCGACGGCCTGCTCGCCGGCGAAGTCAAGATCCCTGCCGCAGGCGGCGAAATGCCCGCCTATCGGGCAGCCCCGGCAGAAAAGCCGAAGGACGGAACGCTCCCGCCCCTGATCCTTGTCGTGCAAGAAGTCTTCGGCGTCCATGAATACATCAAGGACATCTGCCGCCGCCTGGCGCGGCTCGGCTATTTTGCCGTCGCCCCCGAACTCTACGCCCGCCACGGCGACCCGCGCCTTTATCCGAACATTCAGGATCTCCTGGAAAAACTCGTCTCCAAAGTCCCCGACGCCGAAGTCCTCTCCGACCTCGATGCTGCCTTCGCCTGGGCAGGCAGCAACGGCGCGGATGCCAAACGAAGCGGCATCACCGGATTCTGCTGGGGCGGACGCATCGTCTGGCTCTATTGCGCGCGCAACCCGCAAATCCGCGCCGGCGTCGCTTGGTACGGACGGATCTCCGGCGCTTCTACGGAGCTGACCCCGCAACATCCCCTCGATATTGCCGCCGCCCTCAAGGCCCCGGTGCAGGGCCTTTACGCCGGGGAAGACCAGGGAATTCCCGCCTCCGATGTCGGAGCGATGCGCGTGGCGCTGGAACAAGCCGCCAAGGCCGGCAACACTGCCGCAGGGCAAAGCAGGATCCACCTCTACCCCGGCGTTCCCCACGCCTTCCACGCCGACTACCGCCCCAGCTACCGCAAACCCGAAGCCGAAGACGGCTGGCGGCGCATGATGGAATGGTTCGACCGGCATGGGCTGCCTTCGACTCCCCTGTAGGGGGAGCGTTATTCACCCGGCAATGAAGGCTTGATCTTCCGGGGGCTTCCAAACTCCCCTCTCCCTCTTATCCCTCCCCCGCACGGAGGAAGGGACGACCGGGCGGGGTCATTCCCCTCCGTGGAGGGGTGGCGGCGCAGCCGACGGGGTGGTTCACCTCCCTCTTCGGAGGGGAATTGAACAGCGGCGCTCTTCGGAGCGCCGTTTGTTTATGCGCAGGAAAGATGCCCGCAAGCTCCAGCCGCCTTTGCCATGAATTCCACACGAACTGCGTCATACGGAAAATGTAGCTTTCCGTCCGCCGTCTTGTTGATCAATCCGCACAGCACCAGTGCTTGTGCATCGGTATGTACACCCTTGACATCACGCGAAACACGCCGCGCCAGTTCGCGTACTCCGGTTGGCCCCGCACCGGTCAATGCCTCGATCAGCGCCCAGCGCCGCGCGCTCAGCGTATTCAGCAAATTTTCACGGGTAGTAAAGGTATAACGCGGCGAGGCGTCTGCCTTGCCCTTGAATGTTGCTTTCATCCGTTCTTTCACTTCGTCCGGGGTGGCAACGTCAATCCTCAGCATTTTTTCGTTCATGTGCGCCTCACAATTTTGTCAAATCGTCCCAGAAATCGTCCAATAGTGCATCCAGCGTGGTGAAGAGATAGGGGGCTTGCGCTTCGCCCATGTGCCGATGGTCTCCCTTGCCGGCCTCATTGTCATAACGCAACACACATATTTCGTCGATGACATACGCCAGTCTGTATTTGTAGCTGTGCACGCTTCCGGGCAAAGGAGACGGAAGCGCCCAGATGACGACTTCGGCAAAACGGTTGCCGGAGATGTGAATGCGTTCGCGTTTCAGCAGATCGGCCTTCATGTTGTAAGTTTTACATCGCCCTGAGGTGATGTCAATAGAACAACGCCTGGGAAGACAAGCTTGCGCCGCTTCGCTACGCTCCCCTGTGAAACGCCCGCCTGTACGAGGCTGGCGAAAGGGAAAAGGCCATTGCCATCATCAGCAGGGTGATGAGCGCCATCAATGTCCAGGCGTGGAGGAGGCTGGAGAAGGATTCGCGCAGGAGGCCGGCGATGAGGGGCATCAGGCTGGCGACGAGGTAGCCGCCGCCCTGGACGAAGGCGAGCAGGGCGCCGGCCTGGGCGGGGTCGTCGAAATGGTCAAGCGCGACGATGAGGGACAGGGGAAAGAACGCGCCGCCTCCCAGCCCGAGCAGGAGGCAGGCGGGCCAGGCGAGCGGGCCGGGGGCGGCGATGAGGAAGAAGAGGCCGAGCAGTTGCAGGAGGAGCGCAAGGATCGAGGGCAGGCGGCGATCCGGGAAGCGCGCGACGCAGGCCGATACGGTGAGACCGCCGATAACTCCCATCCCGGTGAACCCGCCAAGTAAGTGCCCGCTTTCGATAGCTTCGCGGCCCCGTTCGATGAAATAGGAAGGCAGCCAGGCGAGCACGAGAGTGTAGGCGCAGGTGCCGAGTCCGAAAAAGAGCATCAGCGTCCAGGCGCGCTGGCGGCGCCAGAAGGCGATTTCGCCGGGGATTCCGCGCGGGGGCGTTTCGGCTGCTTCGGATGGGTTTTGATTCGGGTCCGGGCACTCTCCCCCTCTCCCACCGGCGCTTCGCGCCACCTCCCTCAGGGAGGGAGGCTTGACTGGGCATTCCGGGCCAGATGTTTTTTGCACCCAGTTCCACATCGCAAACGCGGCGAGGGCGGGCAAGGCCCAGAGGCCGAGCGCTCCCGGCCAGCCGAAGGGAATGGCAATCCAGGCCGAGGAAATCGCCGCGATGACTCCGCCTGCCATGATCGCGGTGCTGTAATAACCCATGATGACGCTGCTCCGTCCGGAGAAGCGGCGTTTGACGTATTCGGGCAGGAGCGCCTGGACGAAGGCGATTCCGGTTCCGGCAAGCACAGCGGTGAGGATGAGCGCTTTCCACTCCGGAACGAGCCACCGTCCGGCGCAGCCCAGCGCGATCAGCAAGGCTCCGAGCGGGATTCCGCGCCTGCCGCCCATCGAGCGCTGTAGCCCGCCGCCGCCCAGCACGACGATTCCCATCACGAACATGGGAAGCGCAGTGAGGAGACTGGCTCCGGCATTCCCAAGCCCTGTCTGCGCCTGGATCGCATCGAGCACGGGGCCAATCGCGGCCAGCGCCGGACGCAGGTTGAGTCCGAGCAGGACGATGGAAAGAATCGCCAGGGTCGAAGCGGTTTCGTTTGTTTTCATGAAAGGGCCCGTCGCCAATTTCCCGATGATCCCGGAAAATCGCAAGAATCACCATAGGCGGGACAAGATCGCCTTACAATGTTTTTTTTGATGCCCGGGTTCGCCCCTTGTTCCCTTGTCTCCTCTTACAACACCTCCCGTCGTTGTTTTCGCTTGCGGCAATCTGAGTCGCGGCGATGACGCGCTCGGCCCGCGCCTGCTGGAACGGCTCGAACAATGGCTGGAAACGGAAGGACGGCAGGAGTCCTTTGAGCTGATCTACGATTATCAGTTGCAACTGGAACATGCGCTCGATCTCGAAGGGCGGGCCCTGGCGCTGTTCATCGACGCCGGAGACAAGACACAGCCGCCTTTCCGCTTCTATCCGGCGCAGCCTTCTGTCTCCGTCGCCCATACCAGCCACGCATTGCCGCCCGAAGCGGTGCTCGGGGTCTGGTGCAGGATTTCGCCGGAACGCAGGCCGCCGCCTTCGTTCGTGCTCTGCGTGCGCGGCGAGCATTTCGGGCTGGGCGCGATGATGAGCCAGGAGGCCAGGACGCATGAGGACGCGGCCTTCTCCTTTTTACAGTCGCTGTGCCGCGCCCCGGACCCGGCTTCCTGGCAGGCTCTTTCTACGGAACATTCATGAACGCCAATTCCAAGGCTTCGGCAAATCCGGATCTGACCCGTTTCGCCTGGCTGTCGATCGCGGCGGCAGTGGCGACGATCTTGCTGAAGGGCTTCGCCTGGTGGATGAGCGGTTCGGTGGGCCTGCTCTCCGATGCGCTCGAATCCGGCGTCAATCTCGCCGGGGCAATCATGACGTTGGCAATGCTTGCGCTGGCCGCGCAACCGCCGGACGAGGAACACGCTTTCGGGCATGGCAAGGCGGAATATTTCGCCAGCGCCTTCGAGGGATTCCTGATCCTCATCGCCGCCGCGTTGATTGCGGTGGCTTCCGTCAAACGCCTGTTCTCGCCCCAGGAATTGACCCAGGTCGGCCCGGCAATCCTCGTCTCGATACTGGCAGCGCTGATCAATTACGCCGTGGCCCGTATTTTGTTCAAGGTCGGGCGCAAACATCATTCGATCGCGCTGGAAGCGGATGCGCATCATCTTTTGACCGATGTGTGGACTTCGTGCGGCGTCATCGTCGCCATTGCCGCCGTCTGGCTGACCAACTGGTTCTGGCTCGATCCAGCCATTGCGCTCCTGGTGGCATGCAATATCGTCTGGACCGGCTGGCGTCTCCTGGCGCGTTCGGCCGCCGGATTGATGGATTCGGCCCTGCCGCAGGAGCAGCACGCGAAACTCACGGCAATCCTCGAACGTTACCGGGAGCGCGGCGCTTCCTATCACGCGCTGCGCACAAAACAGTCCGGAAGCGGCGGCCTCGTCAGCGTGCATGTGCTGGTGCCCGGCCAGTGGTCGGTGCGCCGGGGACACGATCTGCTTCACGAGATCGAGGCCGATATTCACGCCGAGTTGCCGCATCTCGAAATCATCACGCATCTCGAACCGGTCGAAGATCCGGCTTCCTATGAGGGGACATGAAGGCAAATGAGCTGCGGCGGGGAAGATTCCGGCTCGCCGCTTTTTGCGCCGCCCTGTTGCTTGCTCCTCCGGCGATGGCCTGGAACGCCGCAGGCCATCGGATCATCGCCACGATTGCCTGGGAGCAGTCGGATGCGCAGACGCGAGACGCTGTCGACGCGCTGCTGTCGCAGCATCCGGATGCCGGACGCTGGAACCGGAAAGGGGCTGATTCCGATCATTCTTCCGCCTCTTCCCTGTGGCTGGCGGCTTCAACCTGGCCGGACGAAATCCGGCAGGACAGCCGCTTTTACGATCCCGACGAAAAACCGACGCCGCAGCAACCCGGCTTTCCGGACATGCTGCGGCACCGCGACTGGCATTACGCCGACCGCCCCGATAACGGCAATTGCCCGCCGGGCGGGCAACTCGAAAGCCAATGGCCCGTTCTCGCGGAAATGGCGCGGGACGCCAAACAGGATCCGGCACGACGCGCCCTTGCGCTGAGTTGGGCAATCCATCTTCTGGGCGACGCGCACCAGCCCCTGCACGCCGGAACGCGCTGCGACCGGGGCGGCAACCTGTTGCTGCTGGCAACGCCTTCCCACCCGCGTTTCGGGCAGATGAGCCTTCATGCCTTCTGGGACGATCTTCCCGGCCCGCCGTGGCTTTCCGGCACGGCGCTGGAAGAAACGGCGCAGCGCTGGCAACGCGAAATCCCCCCGCCCGCCCCCGGAGCGACGGTACGGAAATGGCTGGAAGAATCCCGGACGCTGGCGCGAGAGAGGGTCTACGAAGGGATTGATGAAGAAATTTCCGCCGCTGTCCAGGAGCGCGCCGCCGCCCTCGCCCGCCAGCGGATCGTCTACGCAGGTTACCGTCTGGCCGAATGGTTGCGGGTCATCACGGAAGGCAAAAGCCGCGCGGCAAAGGCTTCGGATTGAACGGGGCAGGGAGGTGTTTTCCGGTTGGTTTTTATGCCAATTTTCTAAATTACTGCAATAATTCTTTATTGAAAATCACTACTGTAGCGAAACATTCTTTAAGTAAATTTAGAAAATTTCCAAAAAATTCTCCCGGAAATTTTTTAGCGCCCCGATGCCATTGCCCGCAAGCGGGCGATGCGATCCGCAGCCGGAGGATGTGTCGCGAATAGCCCGCCAAGGCCATGTCCCGAAAGGGGATTGACGATCATCATCTGCGCGGTCTCCGGGTGCGCCTCGGCTGGAGCCAGCGGAACATTCCGCGCATAGGCGTCGATCTTCGCCAGCGCGTCGGCCAGCGCTCCGGGATCGCCCGAAATTTCAGCGCCTCCACGGTCGGCCTCGAATTCCCGCGCCCTCGAAATCGCCATCTGGATCAGCGAGGCGGCAATCGGGGCGAGAATCATCACCAGAATGCCGGCCAGCGGATTCGACGAGCGTCCCGAAGAATCGCGCCCGCCGAAAAACATCGCCATCTGGGCCAGCACCGAAATCGCCCCGGCCATCGTCGCCGAAACGGTCGAAGTCAGAATATCGCGGTGCCGCACATGCGCAAGTTCATGCGCCATCACGCCGCGCAGTTCGCGCTCGGAGAGCATCCCGAGAATGCCGCGCGTGGCTGCGACTGCGGCATGCTGCGGATTGCGTCCGGTGGCGAATGCGTTCGGCTGGGCTTCGTCGATGATGTAAACGCGCGGCATCGGCAGTCCGGCCCGGCCCGCGAGTTCCCGAACCATGCCGTAAAACTGGGGAGACGAGGCTTCGTCGACTTCCCGCGCCCGGTACATTTTCAGCACCACGGAATCGGAAAACCAATAGCTGAAAAAATTCATTCCCGCCGCCAGCAAAAGGGCGATCAGCATTCCCTGTTCTCCGCCAAGCCACAGGCCCACCGCGCCGAACAGCGCGACGACCGCCGCCATCAGGACAAAGGTCTTGATCTGGTTTCCAAGCATTTTTCTCTCCTTGATTCGATGTTTTCCGGCGCTTCCCGAGCACCCGCCTTCGGGCTTGCGTCAGGCAAAACGCATCCCGGGAGCGCATTTGTGCCCGGCCAGAAATTGGGCCGCCGTCAGGCGCTTGCCGCCGGGTTTTTGCAATTCTTCGATACGCAATGCCCCGTCGCCGCACGCGACGAGGATTCCGCTTTTGTCCGCTGCCAGCACTTCGCCCGGAACCCCGGAGGAAGGCGCTTCCAGCGGCACGGCACGCCAGACTTTCATCATGAGGCCGTCGAATTCCGCCACCGCTCCGGGAGCAGGATTGAAGGCGCGAACGCGGCGGTCGAGTTCCACGGCAAAATGCCGCCAGTCGAGCCGCGCTTCGCTTTTTTCGATTTTGCCCGCATAGCTCGCTCCTTCTTCCGGCTGCGGCGTCGCTGGCAAGGGCAGCCGCGCGAGGGTATCGACCATCAGCGCCGCGCCCTGCGCAGTCAGGCGGTCATGCAGGCTTTGCGCCGTGTCGTCGGAAGCGATCGGCGTTTCCTGGCAGGTCAGTATGCCGCCGGTATCCAATCCGGCATCCATTTGCATGATGCAGACGCCGGTTTTCGCATCCCCCGCGAGCAGCGCCCGCTGGATCGGCGCCGCGCCGCGCCAGCGAGGCAACAGGGAAGCATGGATGTTGAGACAGCCATGGCGGGGCAAATCCAGGATTTCCTGCGGCAGGATCAATCCATAAGCCGCGACGATCATTGCGTCGGCGGCCTTGGAGCGCAAGATTTCGAGTGTGTCCCGAATTTGGGCCTGCATCTGTGGCGTTTGCGCAACAGAGATTTTCAGGCGCGGCGGTTGCGCGACTTGCAAGCCCCGCTGCTCCGCCAGCCGCTTGACCGGAGAAGCCTGCGAGGCCATGCCCCGCCCGGCAGGCCGGTCCGGCTGCGTCAGCACCAGCAGGACTTCATGTCCGGCTTCGAGTATTGCATCCAGAGAACGTGCGGCAAACTCCGGCGTGCCGCAAAAAATCAGCTTCATGCGGTAATGCGCGCCTGCTTGGCAAGCTTGGCCTTGATCCGCGTCCGCTTCAGATTGGATAGGTGGTCGACGAAAACCTTGCCGTCCAGATGGTCGATTTCATGCTGAATGCACACCGCCAGCAGCCCTTCCGCCTCCACGGTCTGCTCCTTGCCGTCGAGGTCGAGATAACGGGCGGTGACTCGCTCGGCGCGCTCCACCTTGTCGTAGATCCCCGGCACCGAAAGACAGCCTTCCTCGCCGATCTGCGCGCCTTCGCCGGCGACGATTTCCGGGTTGATCAACACCCGCAGTTCGTCGCGGGCTTCCGAAACGTCGATCACGACCACACGCCAATGCACATCGACCTGCGTAGCCGCCAGACCAATGCCGGGCGCTGCGTACATCGTTTCCGCCATGTCCCGCGCCAGCGTGCGAATATCCTCACCGATCTTCCCGACGGGAAGGGCGATCGTTTTCAAACGGGAATCCGGGTAATGCAGGATGGGCAATAACGACATAAAAATCTTGATTTAATAAATAATTACGTGCAGAATCTAATGAAAAATCTCGGGGGGAAGGACGGTGAAAGAACTTTCCCGCCCACAGGCGCCGGAAACGAGACGCGGGAAACAACCGCCGATCTCTTGTCCAGCGTCGATGCGGCGAGAATTCCAACCCGGTTCCGATCCCGATATTTCCTTTCCCGTTTTAGTTTTCCGAGTATCGGACAAGACGCCAGAAGCAACGTTCCAGCGTTGCGCATGAAGACCGCACGAAGACAGCACGAGGGCAATTACGATGATCCGCACGACGATTCGTATTATATCCGCACTTCTATTGACCCAGGCCGCCATGACCGCCGTCGCCGCCGAACCTGCGGCCGTGACCCCCACGTCGCCGCCCATCTTGCCGCCGCCAGCCGAAACGCAGCCCGCAAAAACAGGCGCCGTGACCTTGGCGCCGAACGCGCCCCGGCAATATACCGTCCAGCGCGGCGACACCCTCTGGGGGATCGCCGAAAAATTCCTGCAACAGCCCTGGCGCTGGCCCGAAATCTGGCACATGAACAACGCCCAGATCAAGAATCCGCACCGCATCTATCCGGGCGATATCATCAATATCCAATTCGACCCGCAGGGTAATCCTCAACTGAACCTGGTGCGCAAACTTGAACCGCGCGCCCATGCAAGACCCTTGCAGGAAAGCATCCCGAGCATCCCCCCGAATGTCCTGGAACCCTTCACCTCCGAACCGCTCATCGTCGATGCCGATTCGCTCGACGATGCGCCACACATTGTCGCCACGCAGGAAGACCGCGTCTTCCTCGGTGGCGGCGACCGCGCCTATGTCGTCGGCGCCGGCCGTTTTCCGGATCAGGAATTGTGGCAAATCTACCGCCCGGCCAAACCGGTGCGGGATCCGCAAACTGACGAAATCCTCGGCTACGAGGCTTATTTCCTCGGAACCTTGCGCCAGATCGAACCCGGCGATCCCGCTGTCTTTGAAGTCGCCACCGCCAAGGAAGAAATCAACCGGGGCGACCGTCTGCTGCCCGCCATCCAGCCGCGCCTGATCAGCTACGCGCCGCACGCGCCGGGCGTGGATGTCAATTCGCGCATCGTTTCGATTTACGGCGGCGTCACCGAAGCCGGTCGTCTGTCGGTCGTCATCCTCAACCGTGGCGAAGCCGATGGGCTGGAAGTCGGACATGTGCTCGCGCTCTGGCGCAATCGCGCAGTCACCATACACAACCAGGATTCCGCCCCCGAGACCGTCACCCTGCCGCCCGAACGTTACGGCCTCGTCTTCGTCTTCCGCGTTTTCGACCGTCTCTCATATGGGCTGGTGGTGCAATCCTCCGGCTCGGTGCAGATGAACGACTTCGCCCGCACTCCCTGATTTGATGCGCCCCGCCGGCCGCCTTCGAGCGAACCGGCGGGTATTTGCCAGGCGGTTCGCGTGGATCAGAAAAACAACGAACATTTGCTCGCCGATTGGCTGCGCCTGACGCTGATTCCCGGCATCGGGGGACAAACACAACGAAAGCTCCTCGCCGCCTTTGGTTTGCCAACGGCGATCTTCAACGCCGGCCATGCTGCCGTCGAGCGAATCGCGGGGCCGAAAATCTCCCGCCTGCTGCTGGATACCGATTGCGCAGAAGCGATAGGCGCCGCGCTCGAATGGGCACGGAAAGAAAACCAGCAGATCCTGACGCTGGCCGATGACGCCTATCCCCAGACCCTGCTGCAACTTCCCGATCCGCCGTCCCTGATTTATGTGCGCGGACGTTCTGAATTGCTCAACCGCCCCGCACTGGCCATCGTCGGCAGCCGGAACGCCAGCGCCCAGGGGGCGGCCAACGCCGAAGCCTTCTCGGCAGCGCTTGCAAGGGAAGGATTTACCATCGTCAGCGGCCTGGCGCACGGAATCGACGCCGCAGCGCATCGCGGCGCATTGCGGGCCGGTGCGGATACCATCGCCGTTATCGGCACCGGCGCAGACCGTATTTACCCGGCGCGTAATCGTGATCTGGCGCTGGAAATCGCGCACAAGGGCCTTATCCTTTCCGAATTCCCCCTTGGAACTCCCGCAGTAGCGGCCAATTTCCCACGGCGCAACCGGATCATTTCCGGTCTGGCACAGGGAACGCTGGTCGTCGAGGCCGCGCTCGAAAGCGGCTCCCTGATTACGGCACGTCTGGCGGCGGAACAGGGAAAAGAGGTGTTTACGATCCCCGGTTCGATCCATTCCCCGTTGGCGCGCGGTTGCCATCATTTGATCAAACAGGGCGCCAAGCTGGTAGAAACGGCACAGGATATTCTGGAAGAATTGCGTGGATCCTTCACTCCGGACTTCCCGGGAAGAGAAAATCCTTCTTCTCCCCCCTCCCGAACTGTCGCAGACGACCCGAATACCCCGCTCCACGAAGATCCTCAAACAGCGTCAAGCGAGGCCGAACACCTGCTTTCCCACGTCGGTCATGATCCCTGCACCCTCGACGAGCTGGCCTCGCGCAGTAGTTTTCCCGCAGACAAACTTGCTACACTGCTACTGATGCTTGAGCTCAACGGACAAATAGCGACCCTTCCCGGAGGACGCTATCAACGCCTTGCCACAGGGCAATAAACGCCGGAAGGCGGGTACATGCAGTGAAGTAACCGTTACTGATTCGAGGGTTATATGCTATCTGCGATACGGCGCCGCCCCCTGGCACAACAAACCCTGCTCGGAGTCGTTCTGATCTGCGTTTTCGCCGCAGCGGGACTTTCCGTCACCCTGTCTTCACACACGCGGCAAGTGGCTCTCGATGAAAGCCGGAGCACGTTGAGAACACAGACCGACCTGATCGCCCGTACCCTCGAATACGCCGAGGAAAACATGAAGCGGGACGCTGTGACGGCAGAGGAACAATTTGAAAGCAGATTGCCTCCGGCGCGACTGACAGGACAAAAGGTTCCGATAGGCGGGACAGCACTGCCCGAACTTATGTTTGGAAACGCCATCAACGGGGTCGGCAACCAGAAATTCATTCTGGACTACAAAAAAACCAACCCGCTGAACGATCCTGCATTCCTGATAAAGAACGGGGATAAGCTTTTCCGGGGCACAACCTTGCTCAAAAGCGCGGACGGACAGTATCGCGACGGGGAACTGGTTTCCGACAGCTATGCGCAAACCGTGTTGTCCGGAAAACGCCATATTGGAACGATCCAGCGTTCCGGGAAGATCTACGCCCTGGCGGTCAACCCCCTCAAGGACGAACATGGACAGACAATCGCCGCGATCAGCATGCGGGTTGACGTCGGGCAGAATGTAGCGACCCTGAAAGAAAAGCTGAGTTCCATCACCATCGGCAAGTCAGGATATCCCTATATCATTGCCGAAGGCTCTGGAGACAACAAGGAACCGTATTTCGTCATGCACCCGACGCTGCAGGGCAAGCCGATCAGCGCAGTCGGGGAAGAATTGCAATCGTCCCTGAAGACGATCCTGAAGGAAAAAGAAGGCTTTCTTTCCCACTCCTGGATCACTGCGGATGGGAAGTCGCAACAGGATATTTCTGTGTTTCAGGAGATTCCGGCGCTCCAATGGATTGTTGTTGCTTCCGCACCGGAAGAGGAATTCACCGCTCCGTTCGACAATATTCGCCATTTACTCCTGATTGGCCTCATGGCCACGGTCGTGCTTCTCGTTTTATGCCTGGCCCTGCTTGTCCGCGCGCAACTGCGCCCACTCGATCGCGTCGCAGAGGGAGTAGCGCAGATAGGACAGGGAAATCTGAGCTACCACGTGGAAACCCACCCGAATTCACGTAACGAAATCGACCTTCTCGGTGCGCATGTCAACGAGACGCGGGACGAAATGAGAACCCTGGTCGGCGCAATCCGGGGGTCGGCGGACAAGGTCGCCAGCTCGGCTTCCGATGTTTTCGAGTCGATGCAGCAGCTCTCCGTCGGCATCGACGGCCTTTCCTCATCTTCGTTCGAGATCAGCAACAGCATTGCGAATCTTTCCACTTCGATCAATCATATTGCCGGGACATCGAATGCCGCGCACGGCTACGTCGGGGATGCCGTCGCCAAGGTCAAGCATGGAAAACAAGTCGTGGATGATGTAATCGATTCGATCCGGGTGATCGAAAACCGGGTGCAATCCTCGCTCTCCGAAGTCAAAACGCTAAGCGACCATTCGCAGCAGATCGAAAAGGTTGTCACCACAATCAGCGCGATCGCCGGACAAACCAACCTCCTCGCACTCAACGCGGCAATCGAAGCCGCGCGCGCAGGCGAAGTCGGGCGCAGTTTCGCTGTCGTCGCAGACGAAGTGCGCAAACTCGCCGAACAATCGGCACAATCGGCCAATGAAATCGGCGAGATTCTCGGGCACGTCACTTCCGGCGTCACCGCCGTTCAGGCATCCATCGCCGAAGTCGTCGTCGAAACCCGGAAAACGACGGAATCTTCCGGCGCCGCAGGGGCCGCCCTGGAGGAAATCGAAAATATCACGCACAGCATTGCCGATGCCGTGACTTCCATTGCCGACGCGACGCAGCGGCAATCCGAGGCGGCACAATCGGAAGTACAGCAAATAACCGCTTCGGCACAGGCGATCGAGAAAACCGAGGCCGTTACCCGCAACGTTTCGCAAAACGCCGCCGATTTGAAAGAAGAGGCCGAAAAGCTTGCCCGCCAGGCAGGGCATTTCGTTATTTGATCAACGAGCGGCGGCTTTCCCCGGGAATACTCGCTGTCGGCATGCGATTTCCTTGATGAATCCACCGCATCCTGCCGTTTATGCTTGCAGCGCGCGAAAAAGCTTTCTATTATCCGCAGCGTTTGGGAACCAACCTATTTTTTCCGACCCTTCAAAGATCGCCTTATGAGCAAAAAATTGATCATTGCCGAAAAACCCTCCGTCGCCGCCGATATCGCCAAGGCATTGGGAGGATTCGTCAAGCACGACGACTACTTCGAAAACGACGGATTCGTTCTTTCCTCGGCAGTTGGGCATCTGCTTGAGCTCGCGTGCCCCGAAGAATACGAAGTCAAGCGCGGCAAATGGTCCTTCACCCATCTGCCGGTAATCCCACCCCATTTCAGCCTGATGCCGATCGAAAAAACCGAACCGCGCCTGAAACTGCTTTTGCGGCTGATCAAACGCAAGGATGTCGGAGCCCTTATCAACGCCTGCGACGCGGGGCGCGAAGGCGAGCTTATTTTCAATTACATCGCCCAATACGCCAAAAGCGGCAAACCCGTCGAACGCCTGTGGCTGCAATCGATGACTGCCGCCGCGATTCGCGAGGGATTCCTGAAGCTGCGCCGGGGGGAAGAGATGCGTGGACTTGGCGACGCCGCCGTGTGCCGCTCCGAATCCGACTGGCTGGTCGGAATCAACGGAACCCGCGCCATGACCGCCTTCAACTCCAAAACAGGCGGTTTCCACCTCACAACGGTAGGCCGCGTGCAGACCCCCACCCTGGCGATTCTGGTCGAGCGCGAAAGCAAAATCCGCCGCTTCAGCCCGAAGGCCTACTGGGAACTCGAAGCAGGCTTTGCGTGCGCTTCCGGCCAATACAAAGGCAAATGGTTCGACGAGGAATGGAAAAAAGCCAGGGACGCGGAAAACGAACACGCCCGGGCCGACCGGATCTGGGACGAAGCCAGGGCGCAGGCGCTACAGGAGAAATGCCAGGGGCAGCCGGCCAGCGTGACGGAAGAAACGAAGCCCACGACCCAGATTCCACCCTTGCTTTTCGATCTCACCAGCCTGCAACGCGAGGCCAACAGCCGCTTCGGCTTTTCGGCAAAAAACACGCTGGCGTTGGCGCAGGCGCTCTACGAAAGGCACAAGGTACTCACCTATCCGCGTACCGACGCCCAGGCGCTGCCGGAGGATTATCTGGGCACGGTACAGTCCACCCTGTCGATGCTCTGCGGCACCGCCGCCGGAAAGGGGGAACATAACCTCTTGCTGGAGTCTTACGCTCCCTTTGCCGCCGCGATCCTGAAAAACAAATGGGTCGTTCCGAACCGGCGCATTTTCAATAACGCCAAGATTTCCGATCACTTCGCGATCATTCCGACTCTGCAGGCCCCAAAGCATCTTTCTGAACCTGAACAGAAGCTCTACGACATGGTGGTGCGGCGTTTTCTCGCCATTTTCCACCCGGCGGCAGAATTTCTCGTCACGACGCGAATTTCCCGCGTCGCCGGAGAACCGTTCAAAACCGAAGGCAAGATTCTCGTCTCCCCCGGCTGGCTCGCGGTCTATGGCCGTTCCAGCCAGGGAGAAGAAGATCTTCTGGTCCCGGTAACCCCCGATGAAAAGGTGGTCGCAGAAGAAGTGCAGGTCAAGGCCAACGAAACCCGCCCGCCGCCGCGCTACTCCGAAGCGACGCTGCTGACCGCGATGGAAGGCGCCGGAAAAATGGTCGAGGACGAGGACCTGCGCGCCGCAATGGCCGGACGCGGACTCGGCACGCCGGCAACCCGGGCGCAGATCATTGAAAACCTGATTGCCGAGCAGTACGTCCTGCGTGAAGGCAAGGAATTGATGCCTACCGCGAAGGCTTTTTCCCTGATGACCCTTCTGAGCGGCCTCGGTGTCAACGAACTGACCGCGCCGGAATTGACCGGCGAATGGGAGTGGAAATTGTCGCGCATGGAACGCGGGGAACTCTCGCGCGAGGAATTCATGCGGGAAATCGCCTCGATGACCGAACATATCGTGACGCGCGCCAAGACCTACGACAACGACACCATTCCCGGCGATTTCGGCGAACTGGCAACGCCGTGCCCGAAATGCGGCGGAAAGATCAAGGAGACCTACAAAAAATTCCAATGCCAGTCGTGCGACTACTCCCTGTGGAAAATCGTCGCTGGCCGCCAATTCGAGCCGAAGGAAATCGAAACGCTGCTCAGCGAGCGCAGCATCGGCCCCTTGACGGGCTTCCGCAACAAAATGGGGCGTCCCTTCGCCGCCATCATCAAGCTGAATCCGGAAAACATGCCCGAATTCGATTTCGGCCAGAATGACGAGAGCGGCGCGGCTGCCGAGGCTGTCGATTTCTCGGGACAGGAAGCTCTCGGCACATGCCCCAAGTGCCAGGCGCGCGTCTTTGAGCACGGATTGTCCTACGTCTGCGAAAAATCCGTCGGCCCGGAACGCTCCTGCAACTTCCGCTCCGGAAAGATCATCCTGCAACAGGAAATCAGCCGCGAACAAATGAACAAACTCTTGAGCGAGGGACGCACCGAACTGCTCCGGAATTTTGTCTCCGCGCGCACCAGGCGCAAGTTTTCGGCTTTCCTCGTCCGGGGAAGCGACGGCAAGGTCGGTTTTGAATTCGAAAAGCGGGAAGCCAAATCCGGAGCGACCTCCAAAACATCCCGCACGCCGGCAAAGGAAGAAAAACCCGCCGCTACCGCCAAATCCGCCGCCAAAAAAACAAAAACCTCCACAAACGCCGCCTGAACGACTTTTTTCCCTTCTCCAAGGCCGGCGTATTGACCAGCCATAAAAAAACCGCCGTAGGCACGATCCCTCCGGCGGTTTTTTCGTTTCACGTGAAACAGGTTTCACGTGAAACAGTGGAATCCGAAATCGCTGTCTTTTATTCCTCAAGCAAACTGCGCAGCATCCAGGCGTTTTTCTCGTGCACCTGCATCCGCTGGGTCAAGAGATCGGCGGTCGGCTGGTCGCCCACCTTTTCGGCAAGACTGAAAACCTTGCGCGCGGTACGCGTCACGGCTTCCTGTCCAGCGACCAACTGGCGGATCATGTCTTTTGCCTTCGGCACTCCGTTTTCTTCTTCGATCGAGGAAGGCGCAATAAGACCCTTGTAGGAACCCGGCGCAAAAACTCCCAAGGAACGGATCCGTTCGGCAATCTGATCGAGCGCAGCCCACAGCTCGGTGTAGTGCGTCTCAAACAGGACGTGCAGGGTCTGGAACATCGGCCCGGTCACATTCCAGTGAAATCCATGGGTCTTTACATAAAGAACGAAGCTGTCGGCCAGTAAATGCGCCAAGCCCTCGGAAATTTCCTTGCGGTCTTTCTCGCTGATTCCGATATCGATTTTGGTGCTCATGAATATCTCCTTTTCTGGAAACAAAATGGGCAAATCCGCAAAGCTGCCTGTTTCTTTCCGGAATCTGCCCATCGGGTGAGTATAGCAAAGCCGGAGTCAGGCGCTCCCTTATCGAGATACTGGCCTGCGCTGCGACAATTCGTCGCATTTCCTTCGCGCCCTCCACTCCCTAGAATCTGGCGTTTATCTTCGTATTCCGGGCAAAAAATACTCATTACTCTTGGAGAACCTTCATGCACCGTTTCGCGCGTCCCCTTCTTCCTGTTTTTTCCCTGCTCTCGCTTCCTGCGATGGCCCAGGAGTCGCCCGCATCTCAAACGCTCGACGAAGTTGTCGTTACCGCCGCGCGCGAAGCCGCGCCGCTCGTCGTCGAAGCCGACCCGAAACGCCCGCAGCAACCTTTGCCGGCACACGATGGCGCCGACTACCTGAAAACCTTCCCCGGCTTTTCGGTCATCCGCAAGGGAGGCAGCGGCGGCGACCCGGTGCTGCGTGGAATGGCCGGATCGAGGCTCAACATCCTGCTTGACGGGGAAAACATTTACGGCGGCTGCGGCGGACGGATGGATCCGCCGACCGCGTATGTCTATCCTTCCGCCTATGATCGCGTGACGGTCGTCAAAGGCCCGCAAAGCGTGCGCTTCGGGCCCGGCACCATCGCGGGAACGGTGCAATTCGAGCAAAAACGTCCTTCCTTCACCGAAGCCGGGGCCCGTTTTTCCGGCAGTCTCACAGGAGGAAGTTTTGGCCGCAACGACGAAATGATCGACGCCAGCGCGGGGAATCCGGAATTTTACGTTCGTGGCGTCGGCACCAATTCCCGTTCGGGCGATTACAAGGATGGCGATGGTCACGACATTCACTCGGCTTATCACCGCTGGAGCGCCAACGCCGCGATCGGCTGGACGCCGGATGCCAATACCTGGCTCGAACTCAGCGGCGCTTCCAGCGATGGAGAGGCCGCCTATGCCGACCGGGGGATGGACGGGGTAAAGTTCAAGCGGGAAAACCTCGGCCTTCGCTTCGAGAAAAAAAATATTTCCCCCTTCCTGCAAAAGATCGAGGCGCAGGTCTATCACAACTACATCGATCATGTGATGGACAACTACAGCTTGCGCGGCTTTACCCCCACTTCGATGATGCCCGGGCCTTCGGTCAATAATCCGGACCGCGTGACCGATGGCGCCCGGCTGGCATTCACCATGCTTCCGAGCGAACACATTGAACTCCTCGTCGGCTTTGACACCCAGTACAACCGGCATCGTCTGCGCACCACGAGCAACCAATGGAAAACCCCCTATTCCGACCTGCCCCGATCCGGCGATGCGCGTTTTTCCCAGTACGGCCTTTTTTCCGAACTGACGCTGTCCTTGTCCGAGCACGACCGCGTTCTCGGCGGACTGCGCGGCGACTGGTGGCGCGCGCAGGATGATCGCGCCGCGACAACGGGAGGAGGAATGGGAGGGATGGGCGCAATGGGCCCGGTTTCCGCCGGGCAGGTCCGCCACGACGCACTGACGAGCGGCTTTGTCCGCTACGAGCGCGACATCCAGGAAAGCTTCGGCACATTTACGCCCTACATCGGCCTCGGCCACGCCGAACGCTTTCCCGACTACTGGGAACTCATCTCGCAGAACAAGCAAAGCGAGAGCAGCAACAGCGCCTTTTCGACACGCCCGGAAAAAAACACCCAGCTCGATTTCGGCGTCCTGTGGAACCGCAAGGAAAAACTTTCCGCTTCGTTCTCGGGCTTCTACAGCCGGGTCAAGGACTATATCCTGATCGACACCAAAGTCGCAGGCAAACCGTCCGGCACGATAGTGACACGGAACATCGACGCCACCTTGTGGGGTTTTGAGGCCACCGCGTTATGGAATTTCGCCGAAAACTGGAAACTCGGCGGTTCACTCGCCTATGTGCGCGGAAACAACGACACCGACGGCACGCCACTGGCGCAAATGCCGCCACTCGAATCGCGTCTTTCGCTGACCTACGACAACCGCCTTTTCAGCGTCGGCGGCCTGATCCGGGCTGTCGCAGCGCAAAATCGCGTCGATCCGGGCCGGGGCAACATCGCCGGCCAGGACATCAGCCCAACTCCGGGATTTGCCACTTTCGCGCTGAACGGCAGTTATCGCCCAAGCAAGACGATCCTCATCAGCGCTGGCGTCGACAATCTGTTCAACAGAACCTACGCCGAGCATCTGGACAAGGGTTCAGCCGCGATCGCCGGTTACACCACCCAGCTCACAAAGATCAATGAGCCTGGCCGCACGCTCTGGATCAAGGCGGATATTGAGTTGAAATAAACGGGCAAGCCCGGTTTTTTCGTAGGGGCGGCATTCTGCCGCCCGCAATGGCCCGTTTGGAACAACCGGGCGGCAGAATGCCGCCCCTGCAAATCCGGCTCTATTTCCCGCTGCCGAGCGGCAATTTGCCGCGCGCAGTACATTCGGCCTTATAGACGGCCTTTCTGACGCTCTTGGAAGAATTGCGGAACAAGACCTTGGCGTAGCGCGACAGGCAGCGGCGCTCGAATGCGGGACGGCTGGTGCGGTTGGAAGTCGAAGCCATGAAAAAAACTCCTGTAAGAAAACGAGAAAACGGGAAGGCCTGAAATAAAAAATTCCGGCAGTCCCGGAAAGAGGCGGCAATCGCGGCGGAAAATGCCGCGCCGTGCCCTGACGGCGAACCTTGGATTCTAACTTTTCCTCTCGCGCGGCGCCAGTCTTCCCTGCCCTTCCAGAACGCCTTCCAGCGGAAAGGCCCTCACCTCCCCTTTCCCCTTGATCTGCGCGGTTTGGATCCCGGAAAAACGGAATCCCCGGCAAAGGCGGGAATGGGTCGCGGCATCGACGAGAATCGCTCCGGGCGCGGCATCGCTGGCGATGCGCCGGGCAAGGTTGACCGTATCGCCCCACAGATCGTAGGCCCGCCTCTTGCCCCCCATCACGCCCGCCGCCACTGCGCCGCTCGCGATTCCGATCCGCACTTGCAGGCGAATCCCGCCCAATCCGGCCTCAAGGCGCAAGCATTCGCGGATTTCCAGCGCCAGCGCAGCAATCGCCTCGGCATGGCAAGCCTGCTCGCCTGCCGGTTCCAACCCGCTCGCGGCCATGTAGGCATCGCCAATGGTCTTGATCGTTTCCACCCCGTATTTTTCCGCCAGCTCGTCGAAGGCAGAAAAAAGCCGGTTCAGCAATGAAAAAACCTTGGAAGGCGGCAGTGCGCCGGACAGCTCCGTAAAATCGACGACATCGACGAACATCACCGAAACTTCGGGAAAGTTCTCGACCGCCGCTTCCTCGCTGCCGTCCAGCCGTCCGGCAAGCCGCGAATCGGCGCCTTGTCTTTTCGCTGCCGCATAACGCAGCAGCAGATAAACCATCGTCGAGATGGCGGCAAAATTGAAGGAAAACAAAAGCAGGCTGGCGCGCACCGGTTCTTCCGATTCTTTCTGTCCCGTGAAGAAGGAAACGCCATCGTCCATCGCCCCCGAAAAAAGCATCAGCGCGAGATAAGCCAGAAACCAGAAGCGCGCCCCTTTCGCATCCAGGCACAGTGCCGCGTACACCGGCACGGACAAGCCCAGGAGCGCGACGCCTCCGGCAGCAAAAAAACCGCCTGCGCTCCACTGGGAAACAAAAGTCGCCGTCAGGAAAAGCGTCAACTGCGCATCGCGAAAGAATTCAAACTTTCCTGTTTTCAGATGAACGGCCAGATTGACCAGGATCAGCGCCAGAAAAACGCAAGGCGCCGCCATCGAGGCGTCCGGGCCGATGCTCCAGGAAATCGCGCACCACAGGAAAAAAGCCAGCCAGAACAGCCCGGAAGCAAACACCAGCAAGCTTTTTTGTAAACGCAATCCTTCCGGATCGCCGCCAGCAAGGCCCGCGCGGCGCGAGAAATTCAGGCAAAAATCGAATAAACGCATGAGGCCCATCTTACGCGCAAAAGCTGAAATCCAGCCCTGCTCCCGGAAGATCGTGAGAACAATTGCACTTGCCTGGGAAGCGGTGTAGAGTCTTATGGAATATCTATCCAAACAAATTCAAAGAAAATGCTCAAACAGCGGTGCAGGAATGCCCTGTTTCCGCATGAAAGGCCAATTGGAATGGGGGGTTCTCGTTCTGGCAGGCGTATTGCTGTAGCAATAACCCGCTTTCTTTTTCGTAAAGCAGGTTTTTTATCCAGATAAAGGAGACTTTTTATGAGACAAGTTGTTCAACACGCCCTGGGCGGCGCGGCCCTGGCCTTTTCGCTTTTCTTCGCGCCGGTCTCCGGGGCAATGGCCGGGCAAAGCATCGACATCACAAGCGATCGCAATGAAAACGTCTGCGGCAATTCGGATAACGGGGACTGTAGTTACCCTCATCTTTTCACCACCGATGACGCCCCGGACGGCAATACGGTCATCATCAGAGGCGGCGTTACCGTCAATGGAACCGTCGACGGCAAGAACTGTACAGAGTGCACCTCTGCCAATGACAATCGGGTTATCTCCAGCGGTGCTGTCAAGGGCAGCGTCTCTGGCGGATACGCCGGATGCACGGGCACGGACGGCATGCCCTCGAAAGGATGCACGGCCAATGGGAATTTCGTCTCGATAGAGGGCGGCGAGGCAGATGGCGCCAGTGGTGGAAGTGCTCATATAGCCTCGGATAATACGGTGTCGATCAGCGGCGGCCATATTACCGGGAATCTCTTCGGCGGCTCGGGCGACATCGTCCAGAACAACACCGTAGAGATCAAAGGGAACCCAATCATTGAGTCGTGGGTCGAACTTTTTGGCGGCGTCCCGTGGGACTCCAGGGACGGCACTTCCACCGGCAACACCCTGAAACTCTCTCTCCCCAGCCTGAGCGTGTCCAATATTCACTATTTCCAGAACATCAATTTCTATGTTCCCGCGAACAAGAAGAGCAATGCAAGGATGGCGGGCCGCTCCGGCGCTGGCGCCTTGCCCGAGGCCTTCGATATTTGCAGCATCGTTCCGGAGTATTGCCTGGGCGACGCCATGCTCACGCTTGTCAGCGACATCGATCTGACCGGCGTCAATATCTACGTCGAGTTTCCGGGGAACTACCAGCCTGGCGACCAGATCTACCTCATCAACGTGAGCCAGGGAAGAAAACTGACGGGCACTCCGACCATCACCGGCTCGGGTTATTCGCTGGTCGGGAGCGAGCTGGCGAACGGCAGGCTCATGATACAAGTCACCGGTGCTTCGGGTGGCGGCGGCGGAGTAACGCCTCCCTCCGGCGGCGGTTCGACGCCCGTCACCCCCGTCGTTTCGGGCGACAACGCCAAGCTGAATCTCGCCTGCCTGTTCCAGGCGCCGCAGAATGTCCAGGGATCGCTCAAGTCGATCTACCTTGCCGCAGCGCTTCCGGATTTCTCCGCAATCTTCTTCCTGACCGGCAGCGGCGACTGGCAGCCCTCCACCCAGAGCGGCTGGCCCGTCTGGCGCACCGAGCCGATGTCGGCATCCCCGTACAGCATCCCGGTTTCCAACGGCCTGGATGTCCGTGGCCTGCCGACGGGAACCATGATCCTGGTCGGCTGGGGCAACAACCCGACGGATGTCATGAACAGCGGCCAGTACTCGACCTGCTACACGATCAAGAATTGAACGCTGCGAAAAACGAGCTTCTTCCCGGCCCCGCGATTTTCGCGGGGCTTTTTTTCGGAATTATATACTTGACAAACCCAAAACCCCAAAGTCATATTGGGCCATGACAGGCCGATTATCGGTTATTTTGCGGGCTTGGTTGCCTTTTTCTTCGGTTTCTCGACGTGCGGCTTTGGCGGGGTGTTAAGCATCCGGCGCAACACCTCGTCTTCCATGGGCGAAGGTGTGGTTTTTGGCTTAGGCTTTGGTTTTTGCGTCATATCTATTTCCAACGCTTAAAAAGCCACCTTAGAAGCACAACAAACATGAAAGCAACAAAGGCTCTAGTCAATAGTGCCGTATCCATTCCTTATGTTCCTATTTATTGTTGCTAAACATAGGGGTTTACCCTAAAATGGAAAGAGCCGGAGATGCTGCAACATCCCCGGCGCAGTGCTTAGTCACTGAAGCATCCGCCGCAATACCGCAGTCCATCGCGTTGCCGCTCCGGTTTCAGGCGCTGCGGCTCTGCACATTGCTTGTAGCATTTTTACTCCTTTCTCGCTGATAAATCCGTCAGCGTCGGCTCTTAAAAACTATCGTCATCGAAGCCCCCAATTTCGGGGGCTTCTTCTTTTTCAACCAACCTATAAACACCCGGCTTACGACTTGCCAGAATGCCATCGGTTTTCAGGTTCATCAGAGTCGTTCGCAAATTTCCGATTGTCAGAGGATTTTGAACTTGTTGATTTAGCTTGCTAAGAATCTCATCCAGTTCAAGCTCATCGCCGCCCTCAAACACAGTCATTAAAGCCTTCTGAACGCTACCCCTTGGGTTCCTTGGCGATATGGGCAAAGGGGATTCCATTGCAGCTAGTTCTTGTTTGGAAAGCACAACGTCAAATTCATCCTGATCGTTAACGGAATTCAGAATGGATTGAGCCTCCTGAAGAGTGTCGATTTCGCGCTCCAGAGTTCTGACTTCGTGCTCCAGTTCATCAAGCGCGGTGCGGCTACGTTCCAGTTTGGCAATTTTCAAAGAAATAGCGATTTCGATTTCCATTTTCATAATGGCGAATTGTCCGAGATAGTTAATGCCGTGTCAACCACCTCGTTAATTATTTTTTATTCGCTTGTTATGCTGTTGTATTAGTCCGCCGATAGGTTAGGCGCTTCCCGGAGATATTCTTTAGGGCTTCCGCCATACGCTGAACATCGCTGAAGCCAAGTTTCTCGCGGGTATTCCATCTAAAATCAAACTCTGTCGCGTAGCGTTGCAGGTGTTTTTCGCTTACATGGTGGAAAGTACCGTACAGGCCGCGTTTCAGGATAGCGAAACTGGACTCTACCGTGTTGGTAGTAATGTCGCCCTTGGCGTATTCGCCGGATGAGTGATTTACAACGCCGTGCTGTGCGAACTCTTTACCTACTTTCGTATAGACGCTGGATTCATCCGTCATTAGCCGCGCCTTTTGCGCAATCTGCTCGCGCAGGATTGGCGTTACGGTTTTTGCGGTGACATTGGCAACATGGAAGGAACGCTTCTTGCCGTCGCGTTCAACCAGCGAAACGACTTTCATCTTGTGATCGTAGCCGCGTGCCGATTTTGGCTTCTTCTTCGCATTACCCCAGAAAGTTTCATCAGCTTCTACCGCGCCGCCAGTGCTACCGAGCGGGCCGTCAACCTCAATGTCCATTGATTCGCGGATGCGGTGGGCCATGAACCATGCCGTCTTGTAGGTTACGCCGAGCATACGTTCCATTTGCTTCGCGGAAATCCCCTTCTTGCTGGCGCACATTAGATGCACGGCCTGTAACCAGATATGCAGTTTGATTTTTGAACGCTCAAATACAGTCCCTACCGTTACCGTGAATTGATCGCGGCAGTCTGTGCACTTGTAAAGTCCTTTACGGTGGCTTTCGCCTTCTAGCCTGTAGTGTGCGCCTGTGCTTCCACAGTGAGGGCAGATAACGCCGTTAGCCCAGCGGAGATTTTCAAGATATTCACGCGCTTTGTCTTCGTCTTGAAAATGCGGTTGGTTTAAGATCGGTTCAGCCATGATGTTTCTCCTTAGTTCATGGCTTAATTCTACGTTGTTAGAATGGGTTTGTCAAGTATATAATTCCGCTTTTTTTGGGGATTTATCTATTCCCCTGCCTGTAGATCGTTCTGTAGGGGAGACCGTCCCCGGTCTCCTGCTTCGGGCGAAAGCTCGACAAACGGGCCATTGCGGGCGGCAGAATGCCGCCCCTGCGAACACAGGCATGGCGCCGCGCGAATCAAAACCGCTCTAAAATACAGGCCCACGATTCTTCCCCCCTGCCATGAATACAATGCCTCCGCACAGCAAACCCAATACCGACGATCTGCGCATTCTCGAAATCAAGGAACTGGTTCCACCCATCCATGTCTTCCGGGAAATCCCTCTTTCCAATCGCGCCGCGCAGACGACCTTCGATGCCCGGCAGGCGATTCACCGCATCCTGCATGGCGCGGATGACCGCCTGCTGGCAATCGTCGGGCCCTGTTCGATCCACGACACCGAGGCGGCGCTCGAATACGCCCATCGTTTGAAGCATGAGGCGGAGCGTCTCAAGGACGATCTTCTCGTCCTCATGCGCGTCTATTTTGAAAAGCCGCGCACGACCGTGGGCTGGAAAGGCTTGATCAACGATCCGCGCCTCGACGGCTCGTTCCGGATCAACGAAGGGATTCGCTTGGCGCGTCATCTGCTGCTGGAAATCAACGAAATGGGGCTGCCGGCAGCAACCGAATTCCTGGATACGATCACTCCGCAATACACCGCCGACCTGATTGCCTGGGGCGCGATTGGCGCGCGCACGACGGAATCGCAAGTGCACCGCGAGCTGGCTTCCGGTCTTTCGTGCCCGGTCGGATTCAAGAACGGCACCGACGGCAACGTCAGGATCGCCATCGACGCGATTCGCGCCGCCAGCGCGCCGCACCATTTCCTCTCCGTCACCAAGGGCGGGCTCTCGGCAATCGTCTCCACTTCCGGCAATGAGGACTGCCACCTCATCCTGCGCGGCGGCAAGGCGCCGAATTACGATGCCCAAAGCGTCGAGGACGCCTGCCGGGAAATCTCTGCCGCCGGACGCGCGGCGCGGGTGATGATCGACTTTTCGCACGCCAACAGCAACAAGGAATACCGGCGCCAGGTCGATGTGACACGCGAGGTCGCCGCCCAGATCGGCGGGGGCGAAGACCGCATCATCGGCGTCATGGTCGAATCGCACCTGAAGGAAGGACGACAGGATCTCTCGCCCGATTCACCGCTGGAATACGGAAAAAGCGTCACCGATGCCTGCATCGGCTGGGAAGATTCGGTGCTCGTCCTCGATGGTCTGGCCCAGGCGGTGCGGGCGCGGCGTCTGGTCGAAGCGGAAACCTGATCCGGGGATTGCCTCAATGCTGCTGAATCTGCTGCGCCTGATGCGTCCGCACCAGTGGGTCAAGAATGGCTTTGTCTTCGTCGGCCTGATTTTCAGCCATCGCTGGAGCGAGCCGCTGCTGATCGAGCAAGTAATCCAGGCGGCCATCGCGTTCTCGCTCGCAGCCTCCTGTGTCTATATCGGCAACGACATTGCCGACCGCGAGCGCGACCGGCAGCATCCCAAAAAGGCGCTCCGCCCGCTGGCCTCCGGCGCTGTCGGCATCCATGCCGCGCTCGCGCTTTCCGGAGTCTGCCTTCTCTGCGCGCTGGCGCTGGCATGGCTGACCGCTCCGATGGTGTTCGGGATCATCCTCGCCTATCTTCTCTTCAACACCGCTTATTCACTGGGATTGAAACACATCGTCCTCCTCGACGTGTTCATCATCTCCGCCGGCTTCATGCTGCGCATTCTTGCCGGAACCGTCGGCGTCGGCATCGCGCCGACCGACTGGATGCTTCTCTGCGGCCTGATGCTGACCCTTCTGCTCGGCTTCTCCAAACGCCGCGCCGAACTCACCGCTTCCCGCCACAAGGGAGAAAAAACCTCCGCGCAACGCCGCGTTCTCGAAGACTACGATCCAGTCCTCCTCGACAAACTGATCGGCATCTGCGCGGCAACGACCATCGTCAGCTACAGCCTCTACACCGTCAGCGTCAAGAAACTGATGATCCACAGCCTCTCGGCCCTGGTTTTCACCCTTCCCTTTGTCATCTACGGCATCTTCCGTTATCTCTTCCTGCTCCACCGCCGCGCCCACGGCGAAGACCCGGCGGCGGAAATCGTGCGCGACCCGCAACTGCTGCTCGCCGTGCTCGGCTGGCTCATCGTCGTCATCTGGGCATTGGGCTAAAAGCCCGAAATAGCGTTCAGGCGGTTTCGATCAACTCGATCTTGTAGCCATCCGGATCCTCGACGAAGGCAATCACGGTCGTGCCATGCTTCATCGGCCCGGCCTCACGCGTGACCTTGCCGCCCCGGCGGCGAATCTCCTCGCAAGCCGCCCTGGCGTCGGGAACGGCGATGGCAATGTGCCCAAAGGCATTTCCCGATTCGTAATGATCGGTATCCCAGTTATGGGTGAGTTCGATCACCGCCGTTTCCGCCTCGTCGCCGTAGCCGACAAAGGCGAGCGTAAAACGCCCTTCCGGATATTCCTGACGCCGCAAAAGGCGCATTCCGAGGACTTCGGTATAAAACGCGAGCGAACGCGAAAGCTCGCCGACACGCAGCATCGTATGCAGCAATCTCATCTTCGTCTCCTGATTGGAATGGGGGAAGCACGAATTGTAATGCTGGGGCGAGGCGAAGGAAAAGCAGGAGATTCGAGACAGATTTTCTAAATTTACTTAAATAATGTTCAGCTACTGTAGTGATTATTATTAAATAATTATTACAGTAATTTAGAAAATCTTCTGAAAAACACTCCTTTATTTCCCGATACAGAAACGCCCGAAAATCTCGCCCAGAAGATCCTCGCTGCTGAATTCGCCGGTGATCCGGGAAAGCGCGGTTTGGGCCAGTCTTAATTCTTCGGCGAAAAATTCGAGCCGAAGGCTTTTCAATTCGCCGCCAGCGGCGGAAAAATGTTCCTGCGCCGCGCGCAGGGCTTCGAGGTGGCGTTCGCGGGCAATAAAGACGTCTTCGATCTGGTGCCAACCGGCAATGGCGAGGAGTTCCTCGCGCAGAAGGTCAAGGCCTTCGCCGGTCCTGGCAGAAAGGGCGATAAGGACGCCGTTTTCTTCCTCGACACGGCGCGGGACGGCTTGCGGGCCAGAGGCCAGGTCGATTTTGTTTTGCACGGTGATCCGGCGGAGATTCGGCGGCAGGCGCTCAAGAATGGCGGCGTCGGCTTCGCCGAGACCGTGTTCGGCATCGACCAGGAGGAGGACAAGGTCGGCGCGTTCGATTTCGCGCCAGGCGCGGTCGATGCCGATTTGCTCGATGGTATCGTCGGTGGCGCGCAAACCGGCGGTGTCGACGATATGAAGCGGAATGCCGCGAATCTGGATGCTGCCCTTCAGGGCGTCGCGCGTGGTTCCGGGCACCGGGGTCACGATGGCGAGATCGTCTCCGGCAAGCTGGTTCAGGAGACTGGATTTTCCGACGTTGGGCTGCCCGGCAAGGACGACGTAAAGGCCGCCCTGGAGCAGGCTGCCCTGCCGGGCGCGGGCAAATACTGCTTCAAGGCGCGCGTTCAGGGCTTCAAGCCGTTCGCCGGCAGCGGTGGCGGAAAGAAAGTCGATTTCTTCTTCGGGAAAATCGAGACAGGCTTCGGTGAGCGCTCGCAACTCGGTCGTCTCGGCGACCAGCGTGGAAATTTCACGCGAGAATTGGCCTTCCAGCGCGCGGGCAGCGCTTCTGGCGGCGCTGTCGCTGGCGGCGTCGATGAGGTCGGCGACGGCTTCGGCCTGGGCAAGGTCGAGCTTGCCGTTCAGGAAGGCGCGGCGGGTGAATTCGCCCGGTTCGGCAAGGCGTGCGCCGAGTTCAAGGCAGCGGCGCAACAAAAGCTGCAATACGACGGGACCGCCGTGTCCGTGCAGTTCGAGAACGTCTTCGCCGGTGTAGGAATGCGGAGCCGGAAAGTAAAGGAGGAGTCCCTGGTCGAGGACTACGCCGGAAGCGTCACGGAATCCGGCAAGGGTGGCCTGACGCGGCAGTGGCGTCTTTCCGGCAAGCGCCTGAGCCCAGGAGGAAAGATCGCCGCCGGAGACGCGAACCACCCCGATCCCGCCACGGCCAGGCGGGGTGGCAATGGCGGCGATGGGATCAGGAGGAAGCGTCTTCTCCTTCGCGTTTGGCCTCATCGGGGCGCTCCTCAGGATTTTTTGCTTTCCCGTTTTCATCGTTGGCGGCTTCCGGAGCGGCGCCACCGGTTTTTGCTTTCCCGGAATGGCTCTTGCCTTTTTCGATCATGCGCGTGACCTGCCATTGCTGGGCAATCGAAAGGATGTTGTTGACAACCCAATAGAGCACCAGGCCGGCAGGGAAGAAAAAGAACATGACGCCGAAGATGAAGGGCATCATCATCATCATCTTGGCCTGGATCGGATCGGGCGGCGTGGGATTGAGCCGGGTTTGCAGGATCATCGTCAGGGTCATGATGACCGGCAGGATGTAATACGGGTCTGCCGAGGAAAGGTCGTGAATCCAGAATATCCACGGCGCATCGCGCATTTCGACGGCGCCCAGCAAGGCCCAGTAAAGCGCAATGAATACCGGGATCTGCACCAGGATCGGCAGGCAGCCGCCGAGCGGATTGATTTTCTCGGTCTGGTAGAGCTTCATCATTTCCTGGTTGAGGCGCTGGCGGTCGTCGCTGTAACGTTCCTTCAAGGCCATCAGGCGCGGGGTGACGGTGCGCATCTTCGCCATTGATTTGTAGCTGGCGGCAGACAGCGGAAAGAAAATCAGCTTGATGATGATCGTCAGCACGACGATCGCCCAGCCCCAGTTGCCGACAAGTCCATGAATCCATTCGAGCACCTGAAAGATCGGAGCCGCAATGACGGTGAGCCAGCCGTAGTCGACGACCAGGTTCAGCCCCTCGGCAAGTTTCTTCAGTTGCGCCTGCTCCTGCGGCCCGACATAGAGCGGAACGGTGAGCGTAGCCTTGTCGCCGGGAGCAATCTCTGGAAAGGGAAGAATCACGCCGGCGGCAGCGACGGGCTTGTCGCCGGAGGCGGTATTGATCTTGCGGACGTAGAATTCGCGCTCGGAATGCCCCTGCGGCAACCAGGCCGCGACAAAATAATGCTGCACCATCGCCAACCAGCCGTTATCGGTTTTTCGCGGCAAGGTGTCGGCAGTTTTTCCTTTCTCGATGTCGGAGAAGGAAACTTTTTGATATTTCTTCTCGCTGTCGAAAAACGCCGGCCCGGTATAGGTGTGAACCATTTTCGATTCGCCGGATGGCGGCGCATCGTCGCGCTGGAATTGAAAATAGGCGTGGGCATTGAGCGACTGCGCGCTCTTGTTCTCTATGGAATAGGTCACGCCGATTTCATAGCTGTTGCGCTTGAAGCTCAGGATTTTGTTGACCTTGATGCCGGAATCAGACTCCGCCGAAAGAACGATCTGCAATTCCTCGCGCTCGCCCAACTCGCGCGGGCCGGGCGCGACGGAAAACAGGGTTTTGTGATAGGGCAGCGCCACTCCCTTCGACCCGACCAGCCCGGTTTGCACGGCATACTGATGCGCGGGATCCACGAGGACGAGATTTTTCTCCTTGTCCCCGTTCGCCTTGTAACGATTGAGCTCGAAACGGACAATGTCGCCGCCCAGCGTGGAAATATCGGCGCTGTAAAGATCGGTATGTATCGTCAGGGTTTCGGCCTGATCCGCCGTGATGGCCGTTGCACTCGCCTGGCCCGATTGCCGCTGCGGCAGGGATGCGGCAGTGCCTTCGCCAGAAATCTTCGCTTCCTCCAGACGCAGCGCGGCGGACGGCTGTGGCGTCACCTCTTCCTGCGTTACTGCGGTTGGCTGGGGTTTTGGGTTTTTATACTTGTACCATGCGTCGAAAAGCATGATGAGCGAAAAAATAAAAACCAGAAGGGGAATCAGGCGACGATTGTCCATGAACAGATTTTGATTATGGTGGAGTGAGGATACGCAGGGACGCGCAAGGAAAGCATGCAATGGACGCGGGCTTTCAGGGCACCGGGTCGTAACCTCCGGGGTTCCAGGGGTGACAACGCAAAAGACGCTTCGCGCCAAGGACACTGCCTTTTCCCGCGCCATATTTTTCAATGGCTTCGATGGCGTACTCGGAGCAACTGGGGGCAAAGCGGCAATTGCGTCCAAGAAAAGGAGCAAGCGCGTATCGATAACAGCGGATCAATTGCAACAACAGGGTTTTCATCGCGCGATTTCCATTTCTGTCCGGGCTCTTTCGCTCCGGGAACGCAATTTTTCCAACAGATCACGGATTTCCCCGGACAGTAGCCGACGATCAAAATCCTGGGGAGAGGCTGCCAGGCGCAACACCAGATCGTAACCGGACAACTGCTGGCGCAGGAGACGAAAATTCTCCCTTGCCAAACGCTTCAACAAATTCCTCCGCACGGCACTGGCAACGAAGCGCTTGGCGATAACAAGGCCAAGCCGCGCCGGAAGCTCGATCAATGCTTCAGGCGCCTGGCCCCCTTCCGGAATTCTCTCGCGGCGCCGGTAATGGAGAAAAAAATTTCGGCTTCTCAGTATATTCCGCAGACTAAAAACGGATGAAAAATCATCCGTTTTCGTCAGGCGGTTCTGTCTGCGGAAAGAAAACCCGGAAGGGCAGGAAGTATCCCGATCCATGGGAGCAACAAGGAAGCGCGCATTCACTGAAGAACTGGACATTCACTCCGTCGGGGCTTTCCCCACGCTTTTTGCAAAAAATCCGGATGGCCTTCCAAGGCCGAATCGCCGTTGTATCGAACGAACGGCGAATGAATCAGACGGAAAGGCGGTGGCGTCCCTTTGCACGGCGTGCACGGATCACCGCGCGACCGCCACGGGTGCGCATACGAACAAGAAAGCCATGTGTCCGCTTGCGGCGAACGACTGAGGGTTGGTAAGTACGTTTCATGATTCGGTTTCGTGTAGAAAAAAGATAAACGTTGGATTAGACCCTCGCCGCCGCTTAATGTCAAGATGCAGGGAGGAGCAAGTCCCGGGAAAATCATGCCTCCCAAAATTTTTTTTACCTTTTCGCTCAAATCCTCCGCAATCTTTCCCGATCTGTGGATAACTTTTTTTCTCCAAGGTAGAATGCTCTCTTTCCTTTCCCCCTTCCAGGGGTTCTTTCGTTAAATCCTTTTTTACTTATAAAAAACAAATACTTAATCTCTATGAGCGGTTTCTGGAATTCCTGTCTCAGCCAGTTCGAGAGCGAGCTGCCGGAACAACAATTCAATACGTGGATTCGCCCCCTTCATCTGGAAGGGGAAGAAGACGCCATTGCGGGTCTGCGCCTGATCGTCCCCAACAATTTTTTCCTGAAATGTGTGAAAGAGCGTTACTTGGCGCGGATACAGGAACTGGGACAGAAATGGTTCGATGCCCCGGTCAGCATCGAGATCGTCATCAGCCGGAAATTACCCGTTACAGGACAAAAATCATCGAATTCCGGCATTTTCGTCAATCCGCCCCCGGAAAAAAACCTGAACAATCATTCTGGCATACCGAAAACATTGCCGGAGCCTTTGAGCGCAGGACAAACAGATCCCTCGCCCATAAAGAGGGTTGAGCAACGAGTGGCATCCCTTCCCGGACGCCAGAACGACAAGGCCTATGAAAAAACCCGGCTGCTCCCGGATTTTACCTTCGACAATCTCATTGTCGGCAAGGCCAACGACCTGGCACGCGCTGCTGCCGCTCAAGTAGGGGAAAACCCCGGCGGCGCCTACAACCCTCTTTTTATCTACGGTGGAACAGGACTGGGCAAAACACACCTGATTTATGCCATCGGGAATTTTGTCAACGAACACCGCCCAGAAAAAATTGTGCGCTATGTACATGCGGAAGATTACTATTCCGACGTAGTACGCGCTTACCAACAGAAATCCTTCGATGTTTTCAAGCGTTACTATCGTTCGCTCGACGTGTTGTTGCTCGACGACGTGCAGTTTTTCAACGGCAAGAACCGCACACAGGAAGAATTCTTCTATGCATTCAACGCGCTGATCGAGGCGAAAAAACAGATTGTCATTACCTGCGATACTTACCCGAAGGATATTTCGGGACTGGAAGACAGGCTTATCACCCGTTTCGGCTGGGGGCTGACGGTACAGATCGAACCGCCCGAGATCGAAATGCGGGTGGCGATCCTGAAGAAAAAGGCCGAGGCTGAAGGAGTCATTCTCGACGACGATGTCGCTTTTTTTATCGCCAAGCACCTGCGATCCAATGTACGCGAGCTGGAAGGCGCCTTAAAGAAAGTGCTTGCTTACTCTTCTTTCCACGGAAGAAAAATTGCAATCGATCTTACCAAGGAAGCATTAAAGGACGTCATCGGCGCTTCCGACCGGCAAATCAGCATTGAAAACATCATCAAGACCGTTGCCGAACGATACAAGATCAAGGTTGCCGACCTGTTCTCGAAAAAACGCTCCCGCGCCATTGCCCGCCCGCGCCAGGTCGCCATGTGGCTGACCAAAAACGTAACCGCACATAGCTACCCCGTGATTGCCAAGGCATTTGGCGGGCTGAACCATACTACCGTCCTTCATGCGGTGCGCAACATCGATTCCCTGCGCACCAAAGACAACGAACTCAATCACGACCTCCATGTTTTATTGCAGGTGCTGAAAGGCTAGGCAACAAAATGCGAAGCAGTGAACAATCGAAAAAAAAGCTGTGCATAGGGTGTGGAAAATTTTTGAAATTCCCGCCTGTGGATAAATCATCCAAATTTCATCCACAGGAAAAAACAGGCTTATACACACCCCGATTTTTTTATGTAACACTATGATTTTAATTTAAAAAAACAAATTATCCACAACTTTGTCAGGCAGTTAATCTTTATAGGACTTTAATATATGGTACTTATTAAAACCCGGCGTGACACGCTGCTTGCTCCATTGCTTTCCGTTTCCGGCATCGTCGAAAAGCGCCATACCCTGCCTATTCTGTCAAACGTTCTTCTGGAAAAAACCAGGGATCGTCTGACCTTTCTGGCGACTGACATCGAAATTCAGATCACGACTTCGACCGAAGGAGCAGAGGGAGACAACGATGGCGCGGTTACCGTTGCTGCGCGCAAATTCCAGGATATCCTGCGTTCCTTGCCGGAAGATGCTGAAGTCAGTCTGGTTCTGGAAGACAAGCGTTTACAGGTACGCTCCGGGAAAAGCCGTTTCAGTTTGCAGACATTGCCGGCGGAAGATTTCCCTCGCATGTCTCTCTCCGATTCTGCCAATCGAAAAAAGCTTCAACTCAGCCAGCATGCGTTTCGGCAATTGCTGGCCAAAACCCAATACGCGATGGCAGCGCAGGATGTGCGCTATTACCTGAACGGATTATTGCTGCTGGTTGAAGGCAAGCAATTGCGCGCAGTAACCACGGATGGACATCGTTTGGCTTACGCCAGCATGGCGCTTGAGGAAGAATTCGAAGCGCAGGAGTTGATCCTGCCTCGCAAAACAGTACTCGAATTGAATCGCCTTCTCACCGATAGCGACGATCCGCTGGAAATCGAGATGCATACAAACCAGATATGTTTCCGCTTCGCACATATCGTTTTGGTATCGAAACTGATTGACGGAAAGTTTCCGGATTACCAGCGCGTGATCCCGGAAGTATTAAAAAATACGGTCTTGCTTGGCCGGGCGGCTCTCTTGCAGGCGATGAACCGCGCCGCCATTCTGAGCAACGAAAAATTCCGTGGCGTCCGCCTTCTGTTTTCTCCCGGAAGCCTGAAGATCGTTGCTGCCAATGCCGAGCAGGAGGAAGCGCAGGAGGAGCTTGAAATCGATTACAGCGGCGATCCGATCGATATCGGCTTCAATGTGGGCTATTTGCTCGACGTGCTGAACAACAACAATTCGGAAACGGTGCGATGGGGTCTGAACGACGCCAATTCAAGCGCCCTGATTACGGTACCCGGTAATGACGATTTTAAGTATGTCGTCATGCCCATGCGTATTTGAGCTGGAGAAGAGACAGGAATCCCATGACTGAGAAAAGCGAACTTCCGGAAAAAAGCGATTCGTCTGGATACGACGAGTCCTCGATTCAGCAACTGGAGGGTCTGGAGGCGGTGCGCAAGCGCCCCGGAATGTATATCGGGGACACTTCCGACGGAACAGGATTGCACCATATGGTCTTCGAAGTCGTCGACAACGCGATCGACGAAGCATTGGCCGGATATTGCAACGAAATCATGGTGACGATTCATACCGACAACTCGATTTCCGTGCAGGACAACGGTCGTGGCATTCCAACCGGGATCAAGTTCGACGACAAGCACGAGCCGAAGCGTTCGGCTGCTGAAATCGTGATGTGTGTGCTTCATGCTGGAGGTAAATTCAACCAGAATTCGTACAAGGTGTCCGGTGGATTGCACGGTGTCGGCGTTTCCTGCGTCAACGCGTTGTCGCAATGGCTGCGCCTGACAATCCGGCGCGATGGCAAGCGGCAGTTTGTCGAATTCAATCGCGGTGCAGTTGCCAACCGGCTCATCGAGATGCAGAACGGAATCGAGGTCTCGCCTCTGAAAGTGCTTGGTGAAACCGAGAAGACCGGCACCGAAGTTCATTTTCTTGCCGATGAGGAAATCTTCGGAACGATCGAGTTTCACTACGAAATTCTTGCAAAGCGTTTGCGCGAACTGTCGTTCCTGAACAATGGCGTCAAAATCCGCCTTGTCGACCAGCGCACCGGAAAGGAAGACGATTTCGCCTTTTCCGGCGGCGTCAAGGGATTCGTCGACTATATCAACCGCAGCAAGACCGTGTTGCATCCGAATGTCTTTTACGCCGAAGGCGAGAGCCTGACCGCAGCAGGCGTCGCTGTCGATGTCGAAGTCGCAATGCAGTGGAACGACAGTTATATCGAACAGATACTCTGCTTTACCAACAACATTCCGCAATCCGATGGAGGCACCCATCTGACGGGTTTGCGTGCGGCAATGACGCGGGTCATCAACAAATATATCGAGGAAAACGAAATCGCGAAAAAGGCGAAGGTGGAAATCACCGGCGACGATATGCGCGAAGGCTTGGCTTGTGTTCTCTCGATCAAGATGCCCGACCCTAAATTCTCGTCGCAAACGAAAATGAAGCTGGTTTCCTCGGAAGCTCGTCCGGCGGTGGAGGAAGTTGTCGCCAGCAAACTGGCCGATTTTTTGCTGGAACGCCCGAATGATGCCAAGGTTATTACCAGCAAGATCGTCGAGGCCGCGCGTGCGCGCGACGCAGCACGCAAGGCCCGGGAAATGACGCGCAGAAAAGGCGTGCTCGACAGCTTCGGACTTTCGGGAAAACTTGCCGATTGCCAGGAACGCGACCCGGCGCTTTCCGAACTTTATCTGGTCGAGGGAGATTCCGCCGGAGGTTCGGCCAAGCAAGGCCGGGACCGTAAATTCCAGGCGATCCTGCCGCTCAAGGGGAAAATCCTCAACGTTGAAAAGGCGCGTTTCGACAAACTCATTTCCAGCCAGGAAGTTGTCACGCTGATCACCGCGCTTGGGACGGGGATCGGCAAGGACGAATATAAACCGGAGAAGCTACGTTATCACCGCGTCATTATCATGACCGATGCCGATGTCGATGGCGCCCATATTCGCACCCTGTTGCTGACCTTTTTCTATCGTCAGATGCCGGAGTTGATCGAACAGGGCCACGTTTATATCGCACAACCGCCGCTTTACAAGGTGACGCGGGGCAGGAACGAGCGTTACCTGAAAGACGACCACGAATTCAACCAGTATTTGCTCAAGATCGCGCTCGATGAGGCCCAACTGGCGCCGAAGGCAGGAGTCGAGGCCATTTCCGGCAGCGCGCTGGAAACCCTGGTGCGCGAGTACCAGTTGAGCGAAGGCGTCATCGAACGCCTGTCAAACCGGATCAATCCGGAAATCCTGCGCGCGCTGGTCAGATTCAACATTGCGCTCGATCTTTCCTCTGAGGAAAGCGCGCGCGCCAGCGCCCAGTCGGTGGCGGAAAAAGCCAGCAACGGCACCCGGATTTTCGCGCATTACGACGAAACCGAGGAATCCTGGCAGTTGCGTATTGAAACGCTGCACCACGGCAATATCAAGCGCGGCCTTATCGACGAGAATTTCCTTCTTTCCGGTGACTGGGCGCAACTCAAGAAAACGGCAGAAATGCTTTTCGGCATGTTCGGCCTCGGCGCTTTTGTCGTTCGAGGCGAAAAGAAACAGGCGGTTGGCAGCTTCGCCGAAGCGATGCGCTGGCTGTTGGCCGAAGCCGAACGGGGCCTGAACAAGCAGCGTTACAAGGGTCTGGGCGAGATGAACCCGGGGCAACTCTGGGAAACGACGATGGATCCGGCGGTGCGCCGCCTGCTGAAAGTACAGATCGAGGACGCGATCGGCGCCGACGAAATTTTCACCACGCTGATGGGCGAAACGGTCGAGCCGCGACGCAACTTCATCGAAGCGAACGCCCTGTCGGTGCGCAATATCGACGTTTGATCCGTTCCGCCGGAGATGGAACGGGTACCGCCCTTTCGTGATTTTTCCTGAAAATTTCAACCGATGATGCAAGAAAGATATGAACCGGAACGGATCGAGCAGACCGTTCAGGAATACTGGCGCGAAACCGGCGCCGCGCGTGCCGTGGAAGAAGTTTCCGGCGCCGTCCGGCGTCCGAAGTATTACTGCCTGTCGATGCTGCCCTACCCTTCCGGAAAGCTGCACATGGGGCATGTGCGGAACTACACGATCGGCGACGTGCTTTCGCGCTTTTACCGGATGCGCGGCTGCAACGTGCTTCAGCCGATGGGCTGGGATGCGTTCGGGATGCCGGCGGAAAACGCCGCGCTTGCCAACAACGTGGCGCCGGGAAAATGGACGTACGCCAACATCGACTACATGCGCGGCCAGTTGCAGCGCCTGGGGTTTGCGATTGACTGGGAACGCGAACTGGCGACGTGTGCGCCGCGCTATTACCGTTGGGAACAATGGTTTTTCACGCGCCTGTTTGAAAAGGGATTGATCTATAAAAAACTCGGCACGGTGAATTGGGATCCGGTCGACCAGACTGTGCTCGCAAACGAGCAGGTGATCGATGGGCGCGGCTGGCGTTCCGGCGCGTTGGTGGAAAAGCGCGAGATCGCGATGTATTACATGAAGATCACCGCCTACGCCGAGGAATTGCTCGCCGATCTGGATCATCTGCCCGGCTGGCCGGAGCAGGTGAAGCTGATGCAGAAAAACTGGATCGGCAAAAGCACCGGCGTGCGCTTCGCCTTTCCGTATGCGTCCGAAGACGGCGGCAGTGAGGAAGACAGGCTATGGGTTTTCACGACGCGCGCCGACACGATCATGGGCGTCACCTTCTGCGCGGTCGCCGCCGAACATCCGCTGGCCGCGAAAGCAGCCGCGCGGGATCCGAAGGTTGCCGCCTTCGTCGATGAGTGCAAGCGCGGCGGCATTGCCGAGGCCGATCTGGCGACGATGGAAAAAAAGGGCGTTCCCACGGGAATCTTTGTCACGCATCCCCTGACCGGCGAAAAAATCCCCGTCTGGGTCGGCAACTACGTCCTGATGGGTTATGGCGAGGGCGCGGTGATGGCAGTGCCGGGGCACGACGAGCGCGATTTCCATTTCGCGCGCCAATATGGACTGCCGATCAAGCAGGTCATCGACGTTGGCGGACAGCCTTTTTCGTCCGATGCCTGGCAGGAATGGTATGCCGACAAGGAGCGCGGCGTCTGCGTCAACAGCGGAAAATACGACGGGATGAGCTACCCGGCGGCGGTCAAGGCGATTGCCGCCGACCTCGCCGCCAAGGGCTTGGGTGAGGAAAAAACGCAATTCCGCCTGCGCGATTGGGGCATTTCGCGCCAACGCTACTGGGGTTGCCCGATTCCGGTCGTGCACTGCGAACATTGCGGCGATGTGCCAGTGCCGGACGAGCAGTTGCCGGTATTGCTGCCGGAAGAAGTCGAAATCACCGGCGCCGGTTCGCCGCTGGCAAGAATGCCCGAATTTTACGAGACGGTCTGCCCGAAGTGCGGCAAGCCGGCAAGGCGTGAAACCGACACGATGGATACCTTTGTTGAATCCTCGTGGTATTTCCTGCGCTATTGCTGCCCGGACAACGACCGGGCGATGGTCGACGAGCGTGTCGCCTACTGGTGCGAGGGCGGGATCGACCAATATATCGGCGGGATCGAGCACGCGATCCTGCATCTTCTTTACGCGCGCTTCTGGACCAAATTGATGCGTGACGCCGGCTTGTTCGGCGCGACAAGGCTGGACGAACCCTTTGCCAATCTGCTGACGCAGGGAATGGTCGTTGCGCCGACCTTTTACCGTGAGGAAAGCGATGGCAAGAAACGCTGGTTCAGCCCGGACGAGGTGGACATCGCCACCGACGAACGCGCTCGCCCAATCGGCGCGAAGCTGAAGGAAGACGGCCTGCCGGTGATGATCGGCGCCATTGAAAAAATGGCGAAATCGCGCAACAACGGAGTCGATCCGCAGTCGCTGATCGACCGCTACGGTGCGGACACGGCGCGGCTGTTCATCATGTTCGCGGCGCCGCCGGAGCAGTCGCTGGAATGGTCGGATGCCGGTGTCGAAGGCGCATCCCGTTTCCTCAGGCGCTTGTGGAAACTCGTCTTTGAACATGTCGGCAAGGGATGCGTTGCGCCGACAGACGGCAAGAGCCCGCTTTCTGCCCCACTCAAGGATTTCCGGCGTCAGTTGCACCAGGCCATCGCCAAGGTCGGCGACGATTATGGCCGCCGCAAACAATTCAATACTGCAATCGCGGCCGTCATGGAGCTTCTCAACGCCTGCGCCAGACTGCCGGAAGAAGATGCGATGACGCAGGGCCTGCGCCAGGAAGCGCTGGAAGCGGCGACCTTGCTGCTGTACCCGATCGTGCCGCATATTTGCCACACCCTGTACGCCGAACTCAGACCCGGCCTGGATGCCGGCCAGCAAATCTTTCCCGTTGCCGACGCGGCAGCGCTGGAGCGGGACGAAGTCGAACTGGTCGTCCAGATCAACGGCAAGCTGCGCGGCAGCCTTACCGTGCCTGTAGACGCGGGCAAGGCGGAAATCGAGGCGGCGGCGCTTGGCTGCGAGGCGGCACAGAAATACCTGAATGGCGCTACGCCGAAGAAAATCGTCGTCGTGCCCGGTCGGCTGGTCAACCTGGTGGTCTGAAGCGATGCGTGCAAAATCCGGAATTTTGCTGCTTGCCGCCGGCTTTCTCTTCTCCGCCTGCGGTTTTCATTTGCGCGGCGATTATTCCCTGCCGTACCACACGCTGTATCTGGCCTTGCCGCCGAGCAGCGAAGTGGGAGTACAACTGAAACAGATGCTCGCTTCCTCGGCGAGCACGAAACTGGTCGATTCGCCGCTCGAAGCAGACGCGATCCTGATCCAGTTGCTCGACAACCGTGACCGGACCATCCTGTCGATCGACGCCAGCGGACGCGCCCGTGAAATACGCCTGCGCCTGCGCTACGCTTATCGCATCGTCGATGCCAAGGGCCACGAACTGGTGCCTGCCAGCACCATCGAAATGATCCGGGACATGACTTACGACGATTCCTACGTGCTTGCCAAGGGGCAGGAAGAATTGCTGCTCTGGAACGATCTGCAACAGGAACTCGGACAACAACTGCTGCGCCGCCTTTCAGCCAGGCCGCAAGCCGTCGAAGCCGCTGCGGACGACGAAGCGGAACCGCAGCAAAAGCGCTGAACCATGCAAATTCCGGGCAAAGATCTCTCTGCGCATCTGGCGCGGGAATTGCTGCCGGTCTACGTCCTCTACGGCGACGAACCCCTGCTCGTGCTCGAAGCCGCCGACGCGATCCGCGCGCGCGCCCGCGCATCGGGATTCGATGAACGCGAAACGCTGACCGCGCTTTCCGGTTTCGACTGGGGACAACTGGCGCGCGCTGCCGGGAATTTTTCGCTGTTCGGCGGCAAGAAAATGCTCGACCTCCTCATTCCGACCGGAAAACCCGGACGCGAAGGAGCCGCAGCGCTGCAAGCCTATTGCCAGCGCGATCTCAGCGATTCCCTGCTGCTCGTCACCCTGCCGCAACTGGACTGGAAGAGCGAAAAGGCTGTCTGGCTTACGGCACTCGGCGAGGCTGGTGCCATCGTCAAGCTGAACGCGCCGGCGCTGGCGCAGTTGCCGGCATGGATCGCCGGACGCCTGTCGGCAAACGGACAAAGCGCGGAACCGGAGGCTCTTGCCTTTCTTTGCGAACGCATCGAAGGCAACCTGCTTGCCGCGCATCAGGAACTGCAAAAACTCGCCTTGCTCTATCCGCCGGGAAAGCTGGGGCTGGAAGAAATCAGGAACGCGGTTCTCAATGTCGCCCGCTACGATCTCGACGCCTTGCGCGAAGCCCTGCTTGTCGGCGATGCGGCGCGGCTGGCGCGCACCATCGAAGGGCTGCGGCAGGAAGGCGAAGCGCCACCGCTGGTCTTGTGGGCCGTTACCGAAGAAGTGCGGGCGCTCCTGCAAATCAAACTTGGACAGGAACAGGGAAAGCCGCAGGAATCGCTGATGCGCGAAGCGCGCGTCTGGGGAGCGCGGCAAGCCACGATGAAGCAGGCGCTGCACAGGATAAAAACCCAAACCGCGCGGGCGGCGCTCATTCGCGCTGCTCAGATCGACCGGATTGCAAAGGGACTATTGCCGGGTGATTTCTGGAATGAAGTCTTGCGCCTGGGCTTGAGCCTGAGCGCCTGAGTTTTACGGCAATTCCCGAAACAACCGCTCGAAAATTATTCCAAAATTCTAAATTTACTTAAAGAATGTTTCGCTACGGTACTGGTTTTTGATTAAGAATTATTCTAGTAATTTAGAAAATCACTGGGCTTATAGCCTGGCAGCGGGCGCAGCGAACTTCAACGCAAGGGAAGAAGAGTGGAAAACCTGGAGGGTTGAAGCGTCGAATCTCAGGCGAGTTGCAAGCCTTCTCCGCTCCGGATCCCCTGAAGGCTATCGAGGGCCAGCTCTTCCCATGCGCAGTCATGATAGCGGTGCGTTCCCTCGAAGGCCAGGCACTTGATTTCCTGCACCAGGCATTCCCCGGTTCCGTTCTCCGCCACGACGACGACTCCGAATTCACCATCCACCTTGCGATTGCCGCCCCAATAAGAACAGGTAGCGCACACTTTCGCCTCGTTTGGCACAATCAGCTTTTTCATTTTTGAACTCCCGCCTCTTTCACGTAACAGGGAATCCTGCCTCTCTTTATAATAGTGCCTTATTTTTCCTTTGCCCTGAAAACTGTCGGGTTTTTTCCCATGGATCTACGAAATTATATGGAAGATATTGGCCGTCGCGCGCGGGCTGCCGCGCAGGCGCTTGCCCGTAGCGACACCCGGATGCGCAACGGCGCATTGACGGAAATTGCGGCGGCCTTGAAGCGTGAGACGGCGGCGCTTGTTGCGGTCAATCAAGAGGATCTTGCCGCCGCGCGCGAAGCTGGCCTCGAAGCGGCAATGCTCGACCGCCTGAGGCTCTCCGAAAAAAGCGTTGCCGCAATGGCGGAAGGACTGCTCCAGGTTGCGGCGCTTCCCGATCCGGTGGGAGAAATCAGCGAAGTGAAATTCCGCCCTTCGGGAATCCAGGTCGGGAAAATGCGCGTCCCGCTCGGCGTGGTCGGCATCATTTACGAGTCGCGGCCGAACGTAACGGCAGATGCAGCGGCGCTGTGCCTGAAATCGGGGAATGCGGTAATCCTGCGAGGAGGCTCGGAGTCGATCCGCAGCAACCGCGCGATTGTCGCGCTGGTACGCAAGGGACTCACGGCGACCGGCTTGCCCGACGACGCAGTGCAGGTTGTCGAAACCACCGACCGCGCTGCCGTCGGCCACCTGATCACGATGCGCGAGTATGTCGACGTGATCGTTCCGCGTGGCGGCAAGGGGCTGATCGCTCGACTCCTGGCCGAGGCGCGGGTGCCGATGATTCAACATCTCGACGGCAACTGCCATGTCTATCTCGACGCCAGCGCCGACCGCGACAAGGCGCTCTCCATCGTCGAAAATGCGAAAACACAGCGCTACGGCGTCTGCAACGCTGCCGAATCACTGCTTGTGGCACAGGAATGCGCCGCCGATCTTCTGCCGCCGGTCGCCGCGATGCTGGCGGCCAAGGGCGTGGAATTACGCGGCTGCGAAGTGGCGCGGGAAATCCTGCCCGAAATCGCTGCCGCCACGGAGGAAGATTTCTACACCGAATATCTGGCGCCGATCCTGTCGATCAAGGTTGTTTCCGGCCTGGACGAGGCCATCGCGCACATCAACACCTATTCTTCACACCACACCGACGCAATCGTCACCGAAAACCACGATGCCGCGATGCGCTTTCTGCGCGAAGTCGATTCCTCTTCAGTCATGGTCAATGCCTCGACGCGCTTTGCCGATGGATTCGAATACGGCCTCGGCGCGGAAATCGGCATCTCGACCGACAAGATTCACGCCCGTGGCCCGGTCGGCTTGGAGGGACTGACCGCCCAGAAATGGATCGTCCTCGGGAATGGGCATATCCGCGAATAATGGACTGGGTTTTCCTCGTTGATTTTCTAAATTACTGTGATAGTTCTTAGTAAAAACATACTACAGTACCGAAACATTTTTTAAGTAAATTTAGAATTTTGACTCGAAATAAAAGCGCCCCGGATCGGAAAGATCCGGGGCGCTTCCAGTTTGAGACGGAGTTGAATGAAAATCAGAACTTGGTATTCAGGCCCATCATCACACCACTCGGGTTATAGCCCGGTTTGGCAACGTTTCCGACCAGGTCGCCGCCGTTCATCAGGCTATAGCTGGCATTGCTGTTGTTGATCTGTTTGCCGTAGTTGACGTAAAGCCATGTCGCGTCGTAGAGCTTGTAGGTATACGCGATGCCGACCAGGGAACCGTCCCGGTTGAGCAGGGATTTGTCGTCGACCCTCGTGTAACCCGCAAGGATGGAATGGTTCCCGAAGGGAACCTTGAGGCTCAAGCCCCAGCCATCTGCCTTCGACATGGTTTTCGTGATGTTCTCGTAATTGCCGCCGGTAATTCTGCCCGAGACATAATTGCCGTAAAGCTTGACGGGGCCGAAGTCATAATTCACGACGGCTTGCCACCCCTTCTTCTTGGCTAGGCCTGTCTCGTTTTCAGCGAAGCTGGCGTTATATACGTCCCATGCCGTCAATGCCGCAGTCAGTGTCTTGCTGCGATAGAAGAGACCCAGATCCCAGCCTGAGCCGGAAGAGTCCGTTACCCTGGAAGTGCCGGAAACGATGGTTTCGTTGACGTTGTTTTCGCTGCCGGCAGTGTAGGTGGCATAAGCATAAAAGCCGGAAAACGAGGGCGAACGATAGACGATGGCATTGTTTACGCGGGTGGGCATTCCCCCGATGATCGGCAGAAAGGTAACGCTACTGCCATAGAAGCCGGGGCCAAATGCGGTACCGTCGATGGCGGCTGCAAGGTATGAGGCAGTGTATTGGCGACCCAGCGTGATTTGTCCGTAGGTGTCGCTTGCAAGACCTGCGTATGCCTGGCGCGAGAACAACTGGTTGCCGTTGCCGAGGAATCCGCCGGAAGAGACGACAGTGTTGTTGATTCCGTTGGTATTTGGCCCGTTGCCTGCGACGCCGGTCGACAAGTCGATGCCGATTTCGACTTCGCCAATCGCGCGCACCCCGCTCAGGACTTCCTTTTCTCCCTTGAGGCCGATGCTGGATGCGGTCATCCCGCCGGATCCGACCGTCGTCTTGCCGCCATAGCCGCTGTTGGTGTTCGCGAGGTTGACGTCCAGTGTGCCGTAGAGGCTAAGGCCCTTGGGAAGGCTGACAACATTGCTTCCTGCTTGCGCCGGGGCTTGTGCTGAAGCTTGCGCGGGAGCTTGTGTCGCACGGGTCTCGATTTTTTCGATCGCTTCCTTTTGCGTGTTCTGGGCGGCAAGCAATTTCTCGATCAACGCGCGCTGCTCTGCCAGTTCCCGTTTCAATGCCTCCACTTCGGTTTCGGCGTAGGCCGGAATCGCAGATGCGGCACCCAAGGCGCCGAGCAGCACGGCAATTGCGATCCGTGTAGTTTTCATTCGATGCTGATTCATGGATTCTCCTCGTTTGCTAATAAAGTCCCGGCTCAATGGAGGGCCAGGGATTTGGTTTCGTACCAAGGCTGGTAAAGCCCAGTGCCTGCCGCTTTGCCTCCGGCCATAATGGTTTTTGCAACAATGGACAGTCGGCAGCGGGGGAAACGAGGATAGCGAATGCGACAGAACGCGTCAACGTATCTGCCTTGATTTTCTATGACAAAAGAATTTTGTTGTTTTGGGGTATGAAAATCTTTCGCAATGGGTTGTTTTTTTTATAAGAAATATCATTTGCATGATGTCGCATTTTGTGCTTGCCTGCGCAAAATGCGACATCATATTTACATTCTGGCATTCCCTGTCTATGCCGTATGCGTGCAGCGTTCGATCACGATGGCAATGCCTTGTCCGACGCCGATGCAGAGGCTGACGATGGCGTAGCGGGCGGTGCGGCGTTCGAGTTCTCGTGCGGCGGTGAGGGCCAGGCGGGCGCCGGAGGCTCCGAGCGGATGGCCGAGGGCGATCGCGCCGCCATTGGGATTGACGCGGGAGTCGGAAAAGTCGATGCCGAGCAACTTGAGGCAGCCGAGCACCTGTGGCGCAAAAGCCTCGTTGATCTCGATCAGGTCGATTTCTGCAAGCGTCAATCCGGCGCGCGCCAGCGCCTTGGGGATCGCCAGCGCCGGACCGATGCCCATGATCCGGGGCTCCACACCGGCCACGGCCGTGGAGAGGACGCGCGCCAGTGGCGGGCAGCCGTGACGCTCGCCGACGGCGCGGCTGCCGATCAGGACGGCTGCGGCGCCATCGTTGATCCCCGAAGCATTGCCCGCCGTCACCACTCCGTCCGGAAAAAGCGGTTTGAGTCCGCTCAGGGTCTCGAAAGTGCTCGACGGACGCGGATGCTCGTCCTGGCGGACCAGATTCGGGGGTGTCCGACGACCGGTCGGCACCTCGATGGGCAGGATCTCGCCTTCAAAAAACCCGGCCGCGAGCGTACGGGCGTAATGCGCCTGTGAGCGGGCGGCAAAGCGGTCGCAATCCTCGCGTGTGAGCTCGAACTGGCGGGCGACCTCATCGCCTGTCTCCGGCATGCTGTGATTGCCATACGTCTTGACGATGGCCGGATTGGGAAAGCGGGCGCCGATGGTCGTATCGAAGACCTTGAAATCGCGGCTGAAGGCAGTCTCGGATTTCCCGAAAACAAACGGCGCGCGGGTCATGCTCTCGACCCCGCCGGCCAGATAAAGCTCGCCCTCGCCAGCGCTGATCGCGCGCGCCGCATCGGCGATGGCCGCCAGACCGCTGCCGCACAAACGGTTGACCGTCTGGCCGGGAATACTGGCGGGCAGACCGGCGGCCAGGCTCGCATGACGGGCGAGGTTGCGGCTGTCTTCCCCGGCCTGGCAGGCGCAGCCGAGGATCACATCCTCGACGATTTCGGCGGGAAAGGCAGAGCGGGCGATCACTTCGCGCAGCACGGACGCGGCCAGGTCGTCCGGACGAACCGTTGCAAACTGACCGCCGTGGCGACCAAAGGCGGTGCGCAAACCGCTGTAGAGATAAGCGTCAAGCATCAAAATTCCTCGGGGTTGATAAGGATTCAGGATTCCGGGCTCAGCAGGGAGACGCCGAGCAAGGCGCGACGCTTGAGCCAGGGGCTGGGGCGGTAGCGCGGATCACCATAGAAATCGACCAGGCCGTCGAGGACGGCAAGCACCTGCCTGGCGCCGAGCGCATCGCCCCAGGCCATCGGGCCCTTCGGATAACCGAGCGCCAGGGTTACGGCGCGATCAATATCGGCAGGCGAGGCAATGCCTTGCTGGGCCATGTCGCAGGCGATGTTGACGATCATGGACAGAACGCGCTGCACGACGAAACCGGGGCTGTCGTTGATCGGCGTGACCGCAAGACCGGCCGATTCGAGCATGTGTTGCGCCGTATCGCGCGCCGCGCGGCTCAGCGGATTGCTCATCAGGGCCAGGCGCGGGCTCCCCAGGGTCCAGGGGTCGATGCCGAGTGTGCGGGCCGGGTCGAGGCTGGCGGCCACGGCCGCCGTGCTGAGATCCTGCCCTACCGGAAACAGGAGGCACAGGGCGTCCTGGCTCGGGGTCTTTCCGTCTTCGACCGAAAGACCGGCCCCGGCAAGCTTGCCGGCCAGCCGGGAGGCTTCGGGCGAGGCGGCCATCCAGATCGGACGGGGCGATCCTGCCTCCGGACGCGGGGGCGATGGCACTTGCTTCTGTCCATCGACGTAGGTGTAGAAACCGCGCCCGCTCTTGCGGCCGAGCAGGCCGCCAGCAAGGCGCTGGCGCAGGAGCGGCCAGGGGCGGTAGCGAGGCTCCTCGTAATAGAGCTTGTAGATGCTTTCCATGACCGGCAGCGAGACGTCCAGGCCGGTCAGGTCGAGCAATTCACAAGGGCCCATCCTGAAACCCATGCTCTCGCGCAGGAGGGTATCGAGACCGGCGAAATCGGCAATGCCCTCGCCCAGGATGCGCAAGGATTCGGTCAGGTAGCCGCGCCCTGCGTGATTGACGATGAAGCCGGGAGTGTCCTGCGCCCGTACCGGAACATGGCCCATCCGTGCGGCAAGTGCGCAGAGGGTTTCGCCGACATGGGCCTCGGTGAGCAGTCCGTCGATGACTTCGACGATCTTCATCAAGGGCACCGGGCTGAAGAAATGGAATCCGCCGACCCGGCCGGGAAGACGGCAGGCGGCGGCAATCGCGGTGATCGACAGGGACGAGGTGTTGGAGACGAGAAGGCAATGCTCGTCGACGACGGATTCGAGCGCGCGGAAGAGGTTCTGCTTGGTATCGAGATTCTCGACAATGGCTTCGACGACGAGCTCGCAGGCCGACAGTTGGGCAATCTCTTCTGCGATTCCGATCCGGGCGCAGGCGGCAGAGCAATCCTCCGCGCCCAGCTTGCCCTTGTCGCGCAGGGTTTGCAGGGTTTGCCGCAAGGCGGCTTGCGCCTCGCCTGCCGCTTCGCGGCGCGTATCGTGGAGCAGCACCTGGAGGCCGCCCTGGGCGGCGATCTGGGCGATGCCGCGTCCCATCAGGCCGGCGCCGACGATGCCGATCGTTCTGATTTCCCGCATGTTCAGATTCCCTTGAATTCCGGTGGGCGTTTTTCGATGAAGGCGCGCATGCCTTCTTTCTGGTCGGCGCTGGCAAAGAGGATCTGGAAAGCCTTGCGCTCAAGCATCAGTGCGGCTTCCAGCGGGATGTCCTGTCCAGCGAGGACGACTTCCTTGACCTGCGCGATCGCCAGCGGCGGCAAGGCCGCGATTTCGCGGGCCAGGGCCATGGCCCGTTCGAGAACCTGGTCATCGCCGACGACTTCGCTGACCAGTCCCATCCCGAAGGCTTCAGCCGCGCCGATGGGTTGTCCGGTCAGCAGCATCTTCATGGCCTTGAATTTGCCGACGGCGCGGGTGAGCCGTTGGGTGCCGCCCGCGCCGGGGATGATCCCGAGTTTGATTTCGGGTTGTCCGAAGCGCGCCGATTCTCCGGCAATGATCAGGTCCGCGTTCATGGCCAGTTCGCAACCGCCGCCCAGCGCAAGGCCGTTGACGGCGGCAATGATGGGCTTGCCGCAGGCGGTAATGGCTTGCCAGAGGCGGTGTGTCGCCCGCAGCATGATGTCGATGGCACTGGCTTCGGCCATCGCCTTGATGTCGGCGCCGGCCGCAAAGACCCGGGAACCGCCCGTGAGAATGATGCAACGCACCTCCTTGTCCTCCGAGAGCTGCCCGAAAAAATCCGCCAGACGCGCGCGAACCGCATCGTTCAAGGCATTGCGCGCCTCTTCCCGGTTGATCCGGATCAGCGCAATCCCCGCCTCCGGCGTGCTCAGCAGAACTTCATTCATCTTCTTGCCTCAGTGATGGTCAACAGTGGGTGAAAACAGGTTTTCGCTTTTCGGCGAAAGCTGCCATGCCTTCCTTGCGGTCGGCGAGAGCGAAAGCCGAGTGCAAGGTTCGGCGCTCGAACAGAAGCCCTTCGTTGAGCGGGGATTCAAAGGCGCGGTTGATCGATTCCTTGAGCATCATCAGCACCGGGAGCGAATAAGCTGCGATCGTGCTGGCGGTGGACATGGATTCGTCGAGCAAGCGGTCAGGCGGGAAGACGCGCGCGACAAGGCCGCTTCGCTCGGCTTCGGCGGCATCCATCATACGCCCGGTCAGACATAGCTCCATCGCCTTGCTCTTGCCGATGGCGCGCGGCAGGCGTTGTGTGCCCCCTGCGCCGGGAATGACGCCGATCCTGATTTCCGGCAGGGCAAAGCGGGCGGTCTCTGAGGCATAGACGATATCGCACATCATCGCCAGTTCGCAACCGCCGCCCAGCGCGAGGCCGGATACGGCGGCGATTACTGGCTTGCGAAAGCTCTTCAGGCGCTCCCAGTTGCGAGTGATGAAATTGGAACGGTAGGCTTCCACGAAATCCATGTCGCGCATCGCGGCGATGTCGGCGCCAGCGGCGAAAGCCTTGTCCGAGCCGGTGATTACCACGCAGCCGATGTTTTCGTCGGCTTCGCAGGCATCAAGCGCGGAACCGAGGGCTTCCATCAACTCGTCGTTGAGTGCATTGAAAACCTCCGGTCGATTCAGGCGGAGCAGAGCAACCTTGCCTTGCGTTTCAAAGAGTACGGTTTCGCTCATCGTTTTTCCTGCTATGCGCTGTCGGCAAAGGCCTTGGCCATATCGCGCAATTTGAATTTCTGCAACTTGCCGCTTGGCGTCTGGGGCATCTGCTCAAGGACTTCGAGGCGCTCTGGAAAATATTGCTTGGTCAGTTGCAGGCCATTCAGGTATTCAGTCATGTCCTCGAAGCTGAAGCTCTGGTCCTGCTTGAGCGCAACAAAGGCGCAGACGCGTTCGCCGAAACGTTTGTCGGGGAAACCGACGACGGCGACCGAAGCGATGGACGGGTGTTTGTAGAGGAGGTTTTCGATTTCGACGACCGGAATATTTTCGCCGCCACGGATGACCACATCCTTGGTGCGACCATTGATCCGGATATAGCCTTCAGTGTCGATGTAGGCCAAATCTCCTGTATTGAACCAGCCGTCCGCATCGGTATTGTTCATGTCCGGACGCTTGAGATAGCCCACGAACTGCGAAGCGCCGCGCACGAACAGATCCCCTGTGTAGCCCGGCGGGAGGGAATTGCCCATCGGATCGCATACCTTGACCTCTATGCCGGGCAAGGGGCGCCCATCCGAACAGCCGGATTTCTCCATTGCGCGCTCCGGTTCGGTGACGGTCACTGCCCCGTTTTCAGTCATTCCCCAGGCCGAACAAACGGTGAGATTCATCAGCTTCCTGGCGCGTTCGATCAATATCGGCGGGATCGGAGCGCCAGCGCAGTTGAAGCGCGTGAAAGTCGGCGCGGTCGCCTCCCCGTTCTCGACGGCGTTGCACATGTCGGCGACGAAAGTCGCCGAAGACATGCTGAAGCTTACGCGTTCGGCACGTATGATGGACAGAGCCCTCCGGGGTTCCCAAATATCCTGGAGGACTGTCGTCGCGTTGAGGACGACGGGCAGGATCGCAAGATAGCCATAGCCGGTCAGGTGAGCCATTGGCGACGCGCCGAGGATGACTTCCGAACCGCCGAGCCCCATCCGGTCCTTGTAGGCGTGGAGGTTGGAGAACAAGGTGTTCGAAGTGTGCATCACTCCCTTGGGTTCGCCGGTGGTGCCCGAGGTATACATCAGGAGTGCTACGTCGTCGGGGGCGATCGGCGTTGCCGCGAGCAAGGGCGTATCGTCCGAGAGCAGCAGGTTTTCAAAGCTGTCCGGCCCATCTCCATCGACGACGACCAGTTGCTTGAGATGCGGCAGATTGGGGAGCATGCCGCGCGCCATGCCTTCGTAGTCGAAATTGCGATAGCGTTTCGGAACGACGAAGACCTTGGATTCGCCAAAGTTGAGCATGAAATTGAGTTCGTGCTGGCGGAAAATCGGCATGACCGGGTTGGAGACGGCGCCGATGCGTGCGCAAGCGAGGGCCAGGGAAACGAATTCCCACCAGTTCGGCAATTGATAGGTGACAACATCGCTGTTGCCGACACCGATCCGGATCAGGCCACGGGCGATGCGGTCAACGCGATTGTGCAATTCGCGATAACTGAGGCGCAGCGGTTCGGTGCTGCCGTCCCGGTAGGCGACGACCGCCGTCTTTTCCGGGCAATCGCGCAGGGCGCGCTGGAAATGGTCAAGAATGGTTTCGTCGCGCCAATGGCCATTGGCTTTCATCTCGGCGAGGCGTGGAGCAAGGAGTACAGGATCAAAATTCATGGCGCGGGATCTCCTTATTTCGCTGCCGGGTTGAGTTTCGGGCAGGACAGAGGCAAGGAAAACAGGATCTTGCCGAACCGCCTGCGCGTCGTTTGAGTGTGGACTATTGCCACGCGGGTTTTGGAATTCTTGTGCATCTGTCTGTCTCCAGAGGGTGGTTGTTCAGCGGGGGTCTTCCACTGTGGGATCAACCTTATAATCAGTCTCCATATAAGTCAACATCTTCACCTAAATCTATGAAATATGGCGCCAGCGTGTTGTGCACTGCACAAATTATTGGCGCGTAACATATTGAAAACAAACAATATAAATCTACGCACCTAAAATGGGCGAAGAATTTGAAGTTCTTATGTAAGTAAAAGTATTGACAGAGATAGAGAGGCTGCTCCAGAATGGATTCCACGCCCACCGTATTGGAGGAATGACATGGAATTTGCTCTCAGTCCCGAACAGGAAGCCCTGGTCGATACCGCCTCACGTTTTGCCCGAAATCGCCTGGCGCCGGGATACAAGGCGCGTGAGAAGGCGGAGTGCGTCGAGCGGGAATTGATTCGTGAAATGGGTGAAATGGGTCTTCTGGGAGCAGAGCTGCCCGATGTGCATGGCGGATTGGGCCTGGATTGCGTGACCAGCGGCCTCCTGCTGGAACAGATCGCCTACGGCGACTTCAATGTGTCGTATATCAATCTGCTGGCCTCCCTGTGCGGGCAGATCGTTGCTGCCCACGGGCGTTCTTCCATGGCGCGGGAATGGTTGCAAAACGTCATCGCAGGCCGCAACACCATTGCTATTGCACTGACCGAGCCGAGCACAGGTTCCGATGCTGCACGGCTCAGGCTCAAGGCCGTGCGCGATGGCAGCGATTTCATCCTGAGCGGTGAAAAGACCTCGATATCGATGGCAACCCAGGCGGATGTGGCGGTGGTTTTCGCGCGCACTGGCCTGGAATCCGATCGGGCGCGCGGAATTTCGGCATTTCTTGTCCCGATGGACTTGCCGGGTATCACTCGGACGACCTTCGACGACATCGGCACCCGCCCGGTTGGACGCGGTTCGATTTTCTTCGACAGCGTACGTATCCCGGGAGAGATGATGCTGGGCGATGAGGGGCAGGGGTTTATCCAGGTCATGCAGGGATTCGACTACAGCCGTGCGCTGATCGGCTTGCAATGTATGGGTGTCGCCCGCGCCTCGCTGGATGAAACCTGGCGTTACATCCAGGAGCGGGAAGCCTTTGGCAAACCGATCAGTGAATTTCAAGGGGTGACTTTCCCGTTGGCGGAGGCCGAGACGATGTACGAGGCTTGCCGCGCCCTGTGCCTGAAGACACTATGGCTCAAGAGCAGCGGATTACCGCATACCGCCGAGGCGGCGATGTGCAAGTGGTGGGGGCCGAAACTGGCGAGCGACATCATCCACCAGTGTTTGCTGACGCATGGCCACGGGGGTTATGGGGGCGACTACCATTTCGGACAGCGTTATCGTGATGTCATGGGGCTCCAGATCGGCGATGGCACGGCCAACATCATGAAAATGATCATCGGTCGCGAAAAGCTCGCCGCGCACCATATCTAGTCAGAGCTTGGACATGTTGCGTTGCAGGAGTCTGATGTAATGGATGAACGACAGTTGGTCATCGAACGAGAAGCCTTTCAGGGCTTTTCCGTAGAAACCATGGATCGGATCCTGCAAGGCAACCCACAATTTCTCGCCGGTCTTGGTGAGGCGAATGTTGCGCGAGCGCCGGTCCTCGGCCCCGGTATGTTTTTCGATGATGCCGTGGCGTTCCAGACGCGTCAGTACACCGGTCAGGTTCTGGCGGCTGACCAGCAGGAAGCGCGACAGGTCGTTGACACTCATTCCGTCGGCGGCCTGCGGCCTTGAGAGCGCTCCCATGACCGACCATTGCTGGGTGGTGACTCCGAATTGCTCAAGGGCTTGCGTCCCTTTGGTATGCAGCGTATTCGTCGCCTGGAACAGGCGGAAGAACAGACGGTTGGCGATTTCTATCGAGGCAAGACTTTTTTCGGCACTCAGGTCTTTCATTGGAAGTTTTCCCGGTTGGATGCGGTGCCATATTGGAATGCAAAAGTGGGATCGCTGGCAATGCCTTCCCAGGATTTATGATTTTGAAAGCGGGATCATGAACGGTGTTGATGGCGGCCTGTCGAGCAAAAATTCGTTATTGATGGCGGGGTCAGTGAGGCAATAGCATAACGGGCGCTGAAGACGCCTGGAATTGTGGCGAGGAAGCCCCAAGCTTCGGGTTGGGGGGATTCAAGAGGTGATGTTTGAACGCAAAAGCGGGATAGCCGGCAATGGCTTCCAGAGTTTCATGACTTTCAATGAGGAGCAAGGATATGAAGGGCATCAAGGACAAGGTGGTTATCGTAACCGGCGGTGCTGGCGGCATTGGAGCGGCCATTTGCCGCCGCTTTGCCGAAGAGGGCGTCAAGGTTGCAGTGTTTGACCTCAATGGCGATACCGCTGAGGCGGTGGCGAGCGAAATTCGCCGGCAGGGCGGCAAGGCGACGGCCTTCCCCATGGACCTGACTTCCCAGGAATCCGTTACCTCCGCCGTGGCTGCGGTCGAACAGCAACTCGGGCCGATCGACATTCTGGTTAACAACGCCGGTTGGGACAAGGCGGCGCCTTTCCTGAAAACCGACAAGGCGTTGTGGGACAGGATCGTTGCAGTCAACCTCTACGGCGCGCTTTACATGCATCACGCGGTATTGCCGGCCATGGCAGCGCGCGGCGCCGGCCGGGTCATCAACATCGCGTCCGACGCTGCGCGCGTAGGCTCGTCCGGTGAAGCCGTTTACGCCTTCTGCAAGGGAGGGCTGGTTTCATTTTCCAAAACCATCGCCCGTGAATTGGCGCGCAAGCAGATCAGCGTCAATGTCGTCTGTCCGGGGCCCACGGATACTGCGTTGTTCCGCGATTTCGCAGGCGAGGGCGAGCAAGGGGAAAAACTCAAGGGCGCCCTGACCAAGGCAATTCCCTTTGGCAGGCTTGGCCAGCCGGAAGACCTGCCGGGTATCGTGGCCTTCCTCGCCAGCGACGAAGCTGCCTTTATCACCGGCCAGATCATCAGCGTTTCCGGTGGTCTGACGATGGCCGGCTAACTTTTTCAAATCACGACAAGGAATCAAAATGGAATATCAGGACATTCTCTACACCAAGGCCGATGGCATCGCCACGATCACCATCAACCGGCCCAAGCAATTCAACGCCTTCCGGGCCCAAACCTGCGAGGAAATGATTGATGCCTTCAAGGATGCCGATTGCGACAAGTCGATCGGTGTCGTCGTTCTGACCGGTGCGGGGGAAAAAGCCTTCTGTACCGGCGGCGATCAGGGCACCCACGAAGGCGGATACGGTGGCCGTGGCGTCATCGGCCTGCCGATCGAGGAAGTGCAGAGCGCCATTCGCGACATATCCAAGCCGGTGATTGCCCGCGTCAATGGCTATGCCATCGGCGGCGGCAACGTGCTGGTCACCATCTGCGATCTGGCTATCGCTTCCGAAAATGCACAACTCGGCCAGGCCGGCCCGCGCGTCGGTTCAGTCGACCCCGGTTTTGGCACGGCGCTGCTTGCGCGCGTCGTCGGCGAGAAAAAGGCTCGCGAAATCTGGTATCTGTGCCGTCGCTACACGGCCCAGGAAGCCTTGCAGATGGGCCTGGTCAACGCCGTCGTGCCACAGGATCAGCTCGATGCCGAGGTGAAAAAATGGTGCGACGAAATCGTCGAGAAGAGCCCAACGGCCATTGCGCTGGCCAAGAAATCGTTCAATGTCGATACCGAGATGATCCGTGGCATGGGCGGCCTGGCGATGCACGCCCTGAAGCTTTACTACGAAACTCCCGAATCGGCTGAAGGCGGCAATGCTTTCCGGGAGAAACGCAAGCCGGAATTCCGGAAGCACGCCCGCTAGGGGCTGCGACGGCGGGCCTGCCCGAGACGGGCCCGGCCCGCCAACGATGACGACAAGAAACGGAGATACGGATGATCCGGGACCAGGAAACACTGAACATATTGATCGACACCCTCGCCCGCTTTGTTGGCGAGCGCCTGATCCCGCAAGAGGGACTGGTTGCGCGGACGGATGAGATTCCTGAAGAGCTTGTTGCCGAAATGAAGGAATTGGGGCTATTTGGGCTGGCGATTCCCGAGCAGTACGGCGGCATGGGTTTGACGATGGAAGAGGAAGTATTGGTGACTTTCGAGGTGACCAAGGCTTCGCCGGCTTTCCGTTCGCGCTTTGCAACCAATAACGGCATCGGAGCCCAGGGAATCGTGCTCGATGGGACTACCGAACAAAAGGAGCGCTTCCTGCCGAAAATCGCCAGCGGCGAGATCACCGGATCTTTCTGCCTGACCGAGCCCGACAGCGGTTCCGACGCCGGCAGCCTGCGCACATCGGCGGTTCGCGATGGCGAGCATTACGTGCTCAACGGCACCAAGCGCTTCATCACCAACGCGCCCGAGGCGGGCATCTATACGGTCATGGCCCGTACCGACTCCGCCAAACCCGGTGCTGCCGGCGTTTCTGCGATCCTTGTCGAACGCGGTACGCCCGGGCTCTCGTTCGGTCCGATCGACCACAAGATGGGTCACAAGGGGGCGCATACCTGTGACGTGATTTTCGAAGACTGCCGCGTGCCGGTTGCCAACCTGATCGGTGGTCGCGAAGGGCAAGGGTTCAAGACGGCAATGAAGGTGCTCGACAAGGGCCGTCTCAGTATTGCGGCGGCCAGTGTGGGTTCGGCGGAACGCATGCTTGCCGATGCCTTGCGATACGCCTGCGAGCGTGTCCAGTTTGGCAAGCCGATTGCCGAATTCCAATTGATCCAGGCTTTGCTGGCCGACAGCAAGGCTGAAATCTACGCGGCCCGTTCGATGGTGGTCGATGCTGCGCGCAAGCGTGATGCCGGTCTGGACGTCTCGACCGAAGCCTCCTGCGCGAAAATGTTCGCTTCCGAGATGTGCGGTCGCGTGGCTGACCGCGCCGTGCAGATCTTCGGCGGCGCCGGGTATCTCACCGAATACGGCATCGAGCGCTTCTTCCGCGATGTCCGGCTGTTCCGCATCTACGAAGGAACGACCCAGATCCAGCAAATCGTCATCGCGCGCAACATGATCCGCGAGCAAACCGGCTGATTCCTGGCCCTTGCCCCTCACACCAAAGGAAGGAAAGACAATGAGTTTCAAATGGGAAGATCCGCTGTTGCTTGACCAGCAACTGAGCGAAGACGAACGCAT
>Ga0123357_10000156_pt1 | contig 60987 bp, 51 predicted proteins | sample TergutEmb28metaG_FD_89873 | JGI IMG/M metagenome (GOLD analysis project Ga0123357, IMG submission 89873) | Embiratermes neotenicus P4 segment gut microbial communities from Petit-Saut dam, French Guiana - Emb289 P4 | ecosystem: Host-associated > Arthropoda: Insects > Digestive system > Gut ...
AAGAATATTTAACACAGGAAGAAATGGAAACGTATGCAAAAAGTTTAAGGCAGAGTTACGAAGTAATGGATATTGCGAGCTTTGCAAAATCAGAAGGGATCAAAGAAGGTGAAAGGCGTGGCTTGATAGAAGGTGAAAGGCGTGGTGAAAGGCGCGGCTTAATAGAAGGTGAAAGGCGTGGTGAAAGGCGTGGCTTAATAGAAGGCGAAAAACGCGGCTTAATAGAAGGCGAAAAGCGCGGTGAAAGGCGCGGCTTAATAGAAGGCGAAAAGCAAATTACTCGCAAACTTTTACAAAAGGGGATGGGTATCGATGAAATTCTTTCCATAACTAATCTCACTCACGAACAGATAATGGAGTTGTTGAAGGCGTAGCGTCTTCGCCATGCTCGGAGAGACGGTTGCCTTAACGGTACGAAAAGCAGATTCCTCGCTGCGCTCGGAATGACGGTTGCCCTGTCGGAAAATAACAGGAAAGGAAGAGCGCGGTCGCTACAGAAATGCGAAGCGCTCCCTTCATTAATGGGGAGCGCTCGCTATTACATGGGTATCGTACTTTTATACGCCCGGGTTGAGGGGATATATTATTTTACCAGTATCTTCGCCACTTTCGTTGCTCCGGTTTTTATCTTCACGGAAACCAAATACATACCGGCAGGTAGCTGCAACGTTTTTGTAAACGACAGTTGCCCGGCAGGCCGGTCTCTTGAAACCGTAATTCCCTGAAGTGACATCACCGTTACCTCTTCAATTCCTGAGGTGGCATTGACAAAAAGTACATTGTCGTAACTGCCCACGTTCACCGGACGATCCGCTGCTGCCGGAGCTATTCCGGTGTTGACGTCGATGTCTTCGTCGACCGTCATTAAGAGAAAACGATCGGCTTCGCCGGGTACATTGGTGAACGTATACGTGTCACTCGCCAGCCAGTCGACTTTCTTGTTCAGATACTTATCGTACAGGAACAAATGATCGACAGCCAGTTTGTCTTTATTATATACGGTCAGCGTCACCGGATCGGTCGTACTGGAAAGCAGGCCTAACGGAACCGAGTTTACATACTTGCCTTCAAATTGAATGGCGTTCTTTTGTCCGGTAGCGTCGGTTGCATAAATTTGGGGGACTTCGGGACAAATATCCGGCATAAGCAGGTTCAGATTGGTTGCTTTTGTATTCTGCATGGAAAGGGTCAACCAGCTTACTCCGAATTTGTTTGTCGCTTTCAAATACAACACATCCGCTTTGCCTCCGGTGTCGTCGGTGGAAGATTTCAATAGATTAAGAGAATTGATTGGATCGGGCGCTACCGCTTCGTCTAAATAAAACTTAAGTACACTTGTAGGAGGAGTAATAATAAACGCTTGTAAAGGAGCAATATACCGCATATCGGTGCCAGAACCAGCTTCATTGCTATAGGCACTAAAATTACTGTTGATAAACAGACGGTATTTATCAACTCCAGGATTATCAGTAGCAAAGGCATTAAAATCCAGGTTAGACATAAACGGATTGCCGATCAGGATTTCCACGCCCGATGGAAGACCGGTCATCGTATATACACTCCGGGTTCCTTCCGTCGTTAGATTCCCATCAAAAATAAATTTATAAGCGTCACCCGAACCACGATCAATGGATCCTGGCGTTGAATCAGAGGGATTGATTAAGGGAATACCAGGTATGTCATAATAATAATATTGAAAATAGCTGACAGTGCCAAACTGTGAAAATCCATTAAGATATTGAGTAATAGCAGGATTGTTATAATACGGTATTTCCAAAATACCGTTTAATGCTTCTAATCCTTTGGTTAGATCAGGGGTATCGCTGTCTGTTCCAACTGCAATGGCATTATATTGATTGGCAATAACCCATCCATTCACATTTTCAGCCTGATACCATGATGCGAAATCTCCCGACGTACCTAAAACTCCATATTCTCCCGGTTGATGGGTTGTTTTAAACCTTTCTTGATACATAGTTGGATAACCATAAAAATTGAAATCACCTGAAGCTACTTTTTTTAAGGGAGCAGCCAATGCATATAATCGACCACGACTCATGGGAGTAACAGTAGAATAAATATCGGCATTTGTTCCATTGCTTTTGCCGAAATTGTATTGTACATAAGCGCTATCGTATTGCAACAACTGAGGTTGACCGATCATTCCACCGAAATGGAACCAGATATTATGGCAAGAGCAGGTAGCGCCTGGCACATAGTCCAAGGTCGGATACCAGTCGGAATTGCCCGGGATATGGACATTCGTACATCCACTCGGAGCATAAGGCGCCGGAGTCACGCCATTAACGAGCCAATTGGTGGAATCGTTCCAATTTTGATTGTTGGGATGTTGTTTCCAATATAACACATCAGTCGTCGATTTAGGACTAATTTTTATCTCCTCTGAGATGGCACAACAATGGTAATCGCCATTTGCTACAAGACTGGCATCGCCAACAACCGCTACATAATAGCCTTCTTTCATGGTTGCGGTGCAAGTTTGTCCATACGAAACCGGCGTCCAGGCAGACCAATCCGTGTTATTATCGATCACAGCGGGTAAAGACTGCTCGTTTTCCGAATAAAGCCACTCCACTCCGGGATTTAAAAAAATGTGATTGGGATCTGAATAGTCCAAAGTCAAGTTCATGGGTTCATCCTTACAATAATATCGGGAACCGGAGATGCCGTTGATAACCGGTAATTTCAGCCAGACCTCAATATCGTCTAACACTAAGTCATTACCGTTATTACTATTTTGTGCATTATAAATTACCAGTTCAATGGATTCTGCACCTCCGTTAGTAAATGAAAGACCATATTGATTCCATCCGTTATTCGTAGCTGTCAGTGTGGTCTTAGGCACTGTAATCAAATCAGTAAAAGGAGTCGCCGCCAAGGTATCATTGGGCGCAACTTTTGACGGATCGAGTATTACAAACCTTAATATAGGATTAAGACGAGAGGCGTAAGTATTAATATCTCTTATTAAATTTCCAACCCACGCCGAAAAATATAATTGAGTATTTGGACACAAACCGTTAATAGTATATCTAAAAAATTCCTTTGGGTCGGCAGCAGCATTAATCACCATCATATATCCCTGTGGTTGCGTCGGGTCGCTTTGAAAAGTATGATCTTGAAATGGCGGTGGATTGGTATCGCTCCACCAGGCAGCATAAGCGATTCCTCCCTTGACGGTAGCAGTTGGCACAGCCGTTATCCATTTTGCCATTTGATATTCGTTATCGTTCGCTGCACCATTGGTGCCGGTTCCTCCACCCGGACCGACAAAAGTACAAGTAGTTGTCCATGTATGAGGTATCGTATCCAAAGTAAGTACCGTAGGGTATGAAGCACCTTTGCCTCCAAAATCTTCTTTAAAAATTCTCCGCGACCCGTCAGGCGGCGCCTGTCCGTAGGCTTTCGATAGCGAAGCCGCCAGCAAAATAAAAAAAGCTATCCAAGTCTTGTTCATTTTCATTTTTTTCATTGTTTGAAACATTAGTATGCATAATAGATAGATAAAACTGAGCCCTAATAAAATAAGGAAACCATGTCCAACCGGCGCGACACCGCCAATGGGGTCGCCATGAACTCCTGGAGGAGGCGCTTTCATCAGGTTACCGTTGACAGAGGCCTGGGTGTCGTTCGACCAAAGACCGCCGCCATCCTGATTGTTCGACTGTCCGCTACCATTATCCAACAAAGCCGGGCTTTGTTGACTGAATTCTGTAGATTCGTTCGTTGAATTATCGTTCGACAACGCTCCATTATTATAAGGGCTGTTGTAAGCGAAAGCCGGGTAAAAATAGCCCGACGCAAGTAAAGCTAAGATTGATAGAAACTTCAAATAAAATCGATTCATAGGTTTTTTAATTTAATATGATAACTACTTCTGTATTATATAATTCCATTGGTTTACAAACTAAGTATTTCTTTTTCAAAAATCCGATGATATTGCAAAAATTCATTGCTTTTTACGCCATTTTATAAAATAAATCGTACAAAAGTAATAAAAAATGTTATTCCAACAAAATTTTTCTATAAATAGGCATATTTTGTTATTTTTTTATTCCTTTCAGCCCGCATTTATGAATTTTGGAAGGCCTTTGTTTAAAAATATTTTTCTGTTTTTCCATTTTTACATTTAATGAAAAACGGAGAAAACCGTTGTTTTAAAATATTTTCTCTACCTTTGCGGCATTAATTCAACGAAAATAGGATGCATACGGGGGAAATCTCTGCGGTGGGCGTTGCCGTTTGCTGGACTTTAAGCGCCCTGTTTTTTGAAAAAGCAGGCAGTAAGATCGGGTCATTATCGGTCAATGTCATTCGCTTGGTGTCGGCCATCGTGTTGCTGGGCTTTGCGGCTTGGGTCACACGAGGGTTCTTTTTCCCTACCGATGCTACGCCTTACCAATGGTTTTGGCTGTCGCTTTCGGGATTCATCGGTTTTTTTCTCGGCGATCTTTTTTTATTCCACTCCTATTCGATCATCGGCTCCCGTATGGCACAGCTTATTATGACCTTATCGCCTCTCATCACCGCTTTCGCCGGATCGCTTTTTTTAGGCGAACATCTTTCGTTGCGGCAAATCATGGGTATTTCCATTACTGCCGGCGGCATCCTTATTGCCATGTTAGGAAAAGAGAAGGGCGAGAAATTGAATTTTAAGGTTCCTTTCAAGGGTTTTTTATTTGCCTCCGGCGGGGCTATCGGACAGGCGTTAGGGCTCATTGCCAGCAAAAAAGGAATCGGTACGTATGATGCCATTTCAGCCACCCAGATACGCGCTATTACCGGTGGGTTGTCGTTCATCCTGTTAGTGACTTTTTTACACCGGTGGAAATCCATCCGTCATGCTTTAACCGATAAAACGGGGGTAAAATTTGTATTATCGGGCTCCGTAGTCGGCCCGGTCATTGGCGTTGCCTTATCGCTTTTTGCCATACAGCACACAGAGGCTGGCGTTGCCGCCACTTTAATGGGGTTAGTCCCCATTTTTATCATCCTCCCGTCGGCCTGGATGTTTAAGGAAAGGATAAGTTCGTTCCAAATCCTCGGAGCCTTTATCAGTGTCGGGGGGTGCGTTTTGCTGTTTTTGAAATTTAAATGACAGGTGATATTCCTAATTGAAAGCATAGCGCTTCTATTATTTCAGATTGAATTCTACCATTGGAAATACTACCGTATTCAAAGGTTAAACGGCTTTTATTTTCATAAATTTTCGTACTCTATCGCAGAAAAATCATTATTAATTTCTATAATGTCTGCTAAAAAAAGCGGATCTTTTGCAGCTTTTTTCAATGCGTTGATTTTGGAAATTTTACTGTCTGTCACATCATTTACTGTTATACGCAATTTTTTCCTGTTACGGAAAATATCAGGCAAATTTATTGTTATCTTGTTGTCTTCTACTTGATATACTTCTGTTAATATCATAACGTTTCAACTTTCATTTTGCAAATGTACATATAAATTTATTAACATACAAATCACGGATAAACCGGTTAAGAAGAAGTTTGAAGCGCTATGAAAAAACAAATCATAGATTGATTTTGTATTATCATAACGAGAGATTTTTTACCATTGCTCCCGAAGAGAGCCAACCTATATAAGCAGCATCCTCAGGATGCTGTATTACAAAGATATACCTGTCTCTTCCATTGCCTGCGTAGCAGGCATACTTGCAGAGGATACGTTGAGAACGGCGCATGTCGGGTTTGCCTGCTACGCAGACGGGATGCGAGGTGGATATGCCTTTGATACAGTATCCTTAGGATACTGCTTAATCAGGTTGGCTCTCTTCGAGAGCAGAAGGTACTTATTTTTATTTTACGTTACGTGGGGCTATCCTTTTGATGCTCTTTGGACGGTATTGGAGGTCTGACGGTTACATTATAAAAGAAAACGTATAAGAACCCAGGTTTATACGCACCTTGAAAGCAGCTATTCCGAAGTCATTTTTTTGATAATATTATAGGCTTCCACAATTCCTAATTCGCCGGCTTTACCCAAATCGATAATGCCTCTTGACGTATCTCCCAAATACAAGCGTGCCAGTCCACGATTGAAATAGGCTTCTGCAAATTCGGGATTCCGGTCGATAGCTTCACTATAATCCACCAATGCTTGACGAAAATCTTTTTGCGAACACCGGATATTCGCCCGGTTATAATAAGCAAACACAAAATCAGGATTCAATTGGATGATTTTGTCATAATCCTGTATGATTTGATCGTATTCAAGCGCTTGTTGACTGTCTTTATTACTAAGCGGGGTTGCCGTGGATTGCTGATCCTGTGAATAGGTATTGGTTGCTGCTTGAAAAGATTTATTTGTTCTCGCAATATTTAAGCTTAAACTTTTCACATCGTTCCCGGAAGCACTTTCGTCGTAATTTTCAAGTTGCATCAGTTTAGAACGGACAACCGCCCGGTTAAAATATGCCATAATAAAATCGGGACGCAGTTCAACGACTTTTGTAAAATCGTTCAACGCTTCCGTTAAGTCTTGTAAAACCATAAAATCCAGCGCTCGACCGAAATAAGCATCGGCATTGTACGAATCTTTATCAATGGCCAATGAATAATCGTCAATCGAATGGAAATGGTAATCGGCCTGCTGGTCGGATAAGGCAGCTTCCTTATTGATGATTTTCAACTGGAGCTTAAGGTACATCCGGGCATTATATTCGGAAATGGTTTTATCGTAGCGGGTAATGGTTTTATCAATGTCTTCCGGTTTTTCATAATACGTAATTACAAATGGAGGTTCCAAGTCCACCTTCACCTGACGGTCTTGCACTCTTCCCCTGATTTCATTTTTATAGGAAGAAGTGGTTTCTTCTTCTTTATCGTACATTACTAAGCGATTAAATTTTTCTATGTTTTTATCGGAACGTTCCCGTGTATTATTTTCAATGGAGTCGGTTTTATTTTCAGGCGAAGAAGAAGGATCAAAAATTCCTTTTCCTGTAATGATTTTGCCTTTTGCCTTTTCCGCTTTCAGTTTTTTCTCCAAGTCGAACGCATACCAATAATCTTTATCGGCTTCTTTGGCATCGTTCATCGCCCGCTTCACTTCCGACCGGAAATAATATCCGGGCACAAAATAAGGATATTCGGTCAGCACTTGATCTAAATCGGTCACCGCGTCTTTGTATTTATGCTGTTCGTTATTTAAAATCGCCCGGTTATAAATAGCCATATAATTATCGGGTTCGTTACCGATGACCACGTTGAAATCTTCAAGCGCTTTGGCGTTATTGCCTACTTGCGACAAAAGCAGTCCTCGGTTAAACCGGCCGATCGTATTTTGACTGTCCAAAATGAGTACCGCATCGTAATCGGTCATCGCCCCACGCAAATCGTTTAAATTAAATCGAATCAATCCTCGATTGATGTAATAGCCAAGCTGTTTGGGTTCCAAGCGGATAGCTTCGTTATAGTCGGCCAATGCTTCCCTGTATTTTCCCTGTTGGTAGTAGAGCATCCCACGCTGAGCGTAGGTCGGTGCAAAATATTTATCTATATCCAGCGATTTATTAAAATCGACGAATGCTTGAACGGTATCGCCTTTTTCAGCATAAACCGATCCACGCGTAATGTAAGCCTGTGCAAATTTCGGTTGATATTTTATCAGCAAATCCAGCGTGGCAATAGCCGAATCATACGCTTTGTCTTGCACATAAGCAATTCCTTTATTTAGGAGGATTTGTTTATCTTCCGGACGAAACTCCAGTCCCTTGTTGTAATCTTCGACGGCTCCTTGGAAATTGTTTTGGTATTGACGGGCAATTCCGCGATAGAAATAGGCATAGACTAAAAAAGGATTGATCTCGATGCAGCTCGACAAATCGGCTTCCGCTCCCCTGAAATCGTCTAAGTTCAATTTTGCCATCGCCCGGTAAAGATAGGGTTCCGCTAAATACGGTTTGGATCGAATGACCTGGTTGAAATATTGAATCGAAAGTATATAGTCTTCAAAATACAAGGCATTCCTCCCGATAGTGAGTACCTTGTCTGTATTAATCTGCGCTTGTACCGGGATAAATCCAATGCTTATCCACAGCAGCATCCAACCTATTGTCTTTCTTTTAAACATCCAATTACTTCATTTTTTTGAAACCGCCTTCACTTTGTAAGAGCAGTTTACATCTCCTTTCATTATTTTGTCCAATTTAGATCGAATCATCTGCTTCCGGATTCCGGATACATAATCTACAAACATCATTCCTTCCAAGTGATCGTATTCATGCTGAATGACGCGGGCAATGAGTCCTTCGTAAAGATCGTCGTGCGGATGAAAATTTTCATCCACATATTGGATACGGATATTGTTTTTTCTCGGCACATTTTCGTGAATATTCGGAATGGAGAGGCAGCCTTCTTCGGATGTGATTTCGTCTCCCGTCCTTTCAATGATGCGGGCATTGATCAGTATCCGCTTAAAATTCAAGAGTTGGGGATTATCTTTTGCATACGGACTGAGGTCGATGACTAAAATCCGATCTTCCCTTCCGATTTGCGGGGCAGCCAATCCGACGCCTTCAGCTTTGTACATTGTCTCGAACATATTACCCAACAACGTTTTCAAATCAAGATATTCCGGAGAAATATCCTTCGTTACTTTTCTGAGGATCGGATGCCCGTATAAATATACCGGTAAAATCATGTTTTATTCGTTTCTAAAAAAGATTGTAATAAAATCGTTGCACTTAACTCATCGACCAACGCTTTATTTTGGCGATCTTTTTTCTTTAGCCCGCCTTGAATCATCGCCCGATGTGCCATAAGAGACGTAAAGCGCTCATCTACCATTTGAATCTCAATAGCCGGAAACGATTGCCTCAAGTTTTCTTTGAATCGTAACACCCGTCCCCTGTTTTCCGAAGGTTGATAATTCATTTGACGGGGATCGCCCACAACAAATAGATCCACTGCGTTTTCTGCCACATAGTGTTTCAAAAAATCCAGAGTTTCCATGCTGGGCAAAGTGATTAATCCTCCTGCTATCAGCCTCAACGGATCGGAAACAGCGACGCCTGTTCGCTTCTTTCCATAATCAAGAGCAACAATTCTTCCCATATCCCGGCAAAGATACGATTTTTTGAACTAAAAAAGGAATATTTTTTAATTTTAGATGCCTTTATTTGATTTTGATGTATATTTGTGCCGTTTTATTGAGGACTATATGATTGTCGAGTTTCTTCTCATTCTCTGTTTATTTGTTTCATTTACCGGCTGGGGAGCTTGGACTCAGATGCTTTTGAGGAATAAAACCGATTCTTTTTCGTTGGCTATTATTCTTGGCCTGTCTTTTTTCGGCATTTGGGTATGTTTGTTGTCCTTTTTTATTCCATTAGACCGCTATGTTGAAGTCGTTTTACTGATCGTTTCCGTGATCCCGTTTTTCTTTAAGAAACTGCGAACGTATGTGGTTCCTTTCCCCAAAGCATTGTTGAAATCGACCGGATTTTGGCTTTTTTGTATAATCATTGTTTTAGCTGGCGCTTATTATCCTTTTCGTCCCGATCATTTCTATTATTATGAGCCGACACTGAGTTGGTTGAATCAATACGGACTGATTGTTGGCGTAGCCAATATTGACTGGTCGCTTGGTCAGATGTCGATCTTTCATTTGATTCAAGCAGGGTTGGATCAAACCGTAGACCCTTTTCAACGGATCAATGTTTTCATTACGGTTCTGTTTTTAGTCTATCTGTTTGAGAGAAAATCCTATCTGTTACTGTTTGTTATTCCGCTATGTTTCCTGTTTATGCAAGCGCCTTCTCCGGATGTGGTGATTTTTCTCTTTTCTTTGATTGTCGTCAACGAATTATGTTTCAATTATCAAGCCGGTAATTACAGCTCTCTGTTTCTTATTTCTGCTTTTACCTTTGTAATCAAACCGGTTGCTTTTTGGCTCCCTGCCTGGACTTGGGTTGTTGGCTTTTTCCTTCACAAAGAAAAAGTAAAAGACTATCGAATTTACCTGATTCCGGGTGTTTTGATTGTTCTTTTCCTGATAAAAAACGTGATAGCTTCTTCTACCTTGTTTTATCCACTGACTTTTACAAAATTACCTACGCATTGGCTTCCTGATTTACGGATTTTGGAAATATCCAACCAAAAGGCCTCCGTGTTCATGTTCAGCAAATATTTCACCATCGATCAGATCAATGCAATGTCTTTTTCCCGGAAAATATATTACTGGTTATCGATTAATCGATTGCAAACAATCGTTAACTGTTTTATGGTGATCACGCTGGTCGTCTTCGGCGTTTTTTCCTTTTTGAAAAAAAGATTCATGTATCTATCGTTATGGATACTCATTGTCATAAAGTCCATCCTGATTTTTAGCTTTTCCGGACAATTCCGATTTATGCTCGACGGTATTTTCCCTTTGTTATTTATATTCTTTTATCCCGTTCGAAGAATCGGCCAAACGAAGATTTTCGTTGCCGGTTTGTCGTTGTTTCTTTTGTTTTTGGCTTTTATCAGCTATCCTCCGTTATTGAAGCATAGTATTCCCAATTTCAGATTGACCCGCTGGATGCGGGGATTTACCAAACAATCCCTTTGGGTCCCGCAGAATTATGTTTTGAAGAAATATACAGAAGAAAAATTGGGAAATCTGGATTTCTATGTTTCATCTTACTTTGTTGATTATGATACGCCTCCGCCTGCCTTGAAATACGGGTTACTAAAGCAATACCATGCATTGGGAATTTTCCCCCAGATGAATGATTCTTCGAATATTCACAAGGGTTTTTACATGAAACTACTTACACCTGAAGAAAAAGAAGAACTGGGTGAAATAATAAAAACGGTTTTCCCGGATGGGTGAATTCCGGATACGTCTAAACGAGCCGGTAGCGCGGAAAAAAGGATGAGTGCGGAAGCGGGGTTGTCTGTTTCTCCGAGACCAACCGGGCATATTCTTCCTCCTTATGAATGTACCGCCAAATTTTGAATGTAAACCGCAGACTTGAAAATTGAGCCTTAAACTGAAACAAGGTATCATCGGAGCCCCCTACCCCACCTCCCAAATGCATCCACTTTTCATGTTTTTCAGTGGCTTCCGTCCGAATGCAATCCCAAATCAATTTTAGCGGACTCCATAGCAGGTACTCATTGCGAGTGGCGCTCAAATGCGGTTGAACAATACCGTTACAGGTTGTAAACAACGAGCCGCTAATGGCTTCACCTTTATAATAGGCTAAAAACAAAGAAGAAGGCAAGTCGTTCATCAACCGGTAGAAATAATCATTGGAGAAAAAATACCTTTCCGAAGCATGTACGCGTTTCATATTTTCCCTGTATATTTCAATGAAAAGATCAATGGCTTCCTTCGTTTGTGCTTTTTCCACAAGGACATTTTTTCGATTCAACCGGTTGATGTGATTTTTCACAGAATGGGCATACTGTCGTTTTTGTTCCTGTTCCGGCAAGCTTAAATCAATTCCGACCGTCCGGTTGGTATCGACCGTTTCTCCCAAACCGGACAAAAGTATTTCTTGATTATCAAAAAGCGGATGCAAGCGCGCAAACGCCGAAACGATCCGGTGAGAGTCAAAAAAACACAAAAGTTCATTGTGGAAATCGTTTATCACTTGCGGCTCCGGATTTTCCGGATTAGACAAGGGGCCGGCATATCCATAGACCGATGTAATATCATTGTATGGCGTTCCGTCGATGGGTCGCAAAATAACCGGAAGAACCAGTGAAGCTCCTTGAGAAGAAAAGCAAAGCAGCAACGCTTGCCCCGAATGTTCCAATTGATGATATTCAGCTAAATGGTAGAAATCGTACCGCTTCATGGAACGAATCGTCGCATTCCATTGTATTTTTTGGTCAAGCGAAAGAACGGTAAACATCAATACGCATTTTTCTCTCCTTTAAACATATTCAGTATCGTTATCACCACGATTTTCAAATCGAGGATGAAAGTCCAGTTTTCGAGATACCAGACATCGTATCGTACCCGGCCTTCCATTTGTTCGGTCGTCTTTGTTTCTCCTCGGTATCCGTTCACTTGAGCCCAACCGGTGATACCGGGCTTAATCAGGTGGCGTACCATATACTTATCAATACAAGAGGAATACAATTCGGTATGTTTCAACATGTGAGGTCGTGGGCCTACCACGCTCATATCTCCCCTTAATACATTATAGAACTGGGGAATTTCGTCTAAATTGGAACGCCGTAAAAAATGTCCGATTTTAGTAGTTCGCGGGTCTTTTTTCTCCGCTTGCTTTTCATCGGCGTCATCACTCATTACCATCGAACGGAATTTGTAGCAATCAAAACTTTTACCATAAATCCCGGTTCGAGTTTGTTTAAAAATAACCGGGCCTGAAGAAGTTAATTTGATTAATATCCCTAAAATAATATAGAATACCGGAAATAACGTAATTAAGAAGCATAAAGAAAACACCACATCAAATGCTCTTTTTATTATTTGATTATGAACAAATTGCAGCGGTTCGGAACGGACAGCCATAATTGGTATGGATTCGATACTTCCTAAATCCAATTGTTTTTTTACATAACGTGAAAACTCCGGCACAATATAAAATCGCACCATGTGTTCTTCGGAGAAATTTAACATTCGTACAATTTTTTCATCTTGAGAACTTGGTAGCGTACAATAAATCTCGTCAATGTTATTTTTCAGGACAAAGGGTTCCACTTCGTGCGTCATTCCTAAATAATTCGGTAATGTATTTTTCAGCAAAATGTTATCATCAAAGAAACCGTAAATATAATACCCATAAGCCAGTTCTTTTTTCATTTCCGCATAGAGATTCATCCCGTTTTTCCCTGCTCCCACAATAATCACGCGTTTGTAATTATGCCCTTTTCGTCTGTAAATTTTTAATACCTCCCGCGCCAACACCCGCCAGGAAGTAAAGACAATGAATAATAGCAAATAGTAATAGACGAAAAAAGAAAGGGGAAAAACTTCAGTTTCCAAGTTCAAGAAAAAAAGGCAAGCCGTAAAAATAATGGAGTGCAAAGCAACCAGCGATAAAGAGCGCTGAATCACTTTATCCGTAAACAAAACCGGTTGATAGATACGGACAGGGACAAAATAAACGGCAAAGATGTAGCTGAAATTAAGCAGTAAGTAAATGAATCGCCATTTGATGCTGACATATTCCGCTTCGAAAGCCTTTAGCCATTCATATACTAAGAAAAACAGGAGATTGATTAATAACAAATCACCCAAAATAACCAACCATCGTATTAAAAATCCGTATCTGCTTTTGCTAACCATATTTTTTTGCATCACACTCGTTTTCCTGTTTGGATTGCAAATTTAGTTTTAATAAAGGAATTTTCAAAAAAAAAGCGTCCAAAACGGACGCTTTTTTTAATATTTTCTTCAAAACTTATTGTTGAGGAGAACTCATGATAACAACACGGTTCCAATTATTTTGCGGATATGGTTGTTCGTCAGAACCTTTCCATTCAACCGTAATTTTTTCGGAAGGAACGTTGTATTTTGTGGTCAGTTCTTTAGCAACCGCCTTTGCCCGTTTTTCCGAGAGACCCATGTTATATTTACTGGTACCAGTGCCTTTATCAGCATAACCAACCACTTTAATTTTTTCACCTGTATTCTTAATGAAAGTCGAGGTGTTGAAAACGCTTATCTGTTGATTAGCATCAATTGTCGAGCTGTTCAACCGGAAGAATACGACATTGGGTACATAATTGATTTCATTCTTCACGACAGTTGGAGCAACAGGAGGAGGACATTCGGGACAAGAAACCGGACGTTTGGATAACAATTCGTTTTCTTGACGTAATGCATTAATTTTCCCGTTCAAATCGTCAATCAAAGCATAATCCATCGGTTCAACCGCTTCAAACGTAGTTTTTCCTAATTTGAAAGTGAAACCACCCATAGCAGAAACGATATTATCGTTTTCACCTTTTTGCTTAATCCGGTCAAAATAATTTCCAATAAAGGCTGAGCCCAAGTCAAAGTCTAAATTGACACGATTACTTAAACGAAATCCGAATTGTATACCCACATTGACGGAGATAGCATCCGACATACGGCGATAATCCGTACCTACCTGGTAGGATACCGGGATCGGATCGGTATCACTCAGTTTGGATCGATGTGCCCAACCTATACCTGCATACGGTGTGAAGTTAAAGAGTTTGGTAGGAGAATATACTCCCCAATAATTGGCTAAATTCCACATGGCATCCAAATGAACATTGAAATAATCATTGTTTTGTTTGAAATAATTGCCATTGGTTTCTTCAGCATAACTATTAACAGAAAGCCCCTGTCCCTTTACACGAAAACCCCAATTGGGACTAAACCATTTTCCAACAGCTAAAGCAGGGATAAACGAGATGCGGTCGGACAAACCTACACCGCTGTAGCTTTTACCAAGGTTATATACTTGCGCTCCTCCGCTGATGTTAATAAACCAATTGTCACCTGCACCATTGGTCTTGAATGCCGTTTTGTAACCAGGCAATTGGCTCTCATAAGTATGAGTGTCCTGCGCAAAAATATGAGCAGAAAACCCAATAAATAAACTCATTAAAAAAATTTTTGTTTTCATAATCAAACATTAATCAAATTATTAAATTTCTGTTTTATAATTTCTTCTAAAAAAAATAGTACTACTTACATTGAAAACAGCCTCAAAAATAGTAATAATATCTCATATAACCAAAAAAACAATGAACTTTATTTAAAAAAACATTTTTTCTTCTTGAATGACACCTCCCTCCCTAAAATAATGACAAATCATCGGCTTTTTTTTAAGGGTTTTATTCAAAATAATTTAATATCCGATATCCGCCATCCTTCACGTAAGCCTCTTTTTTCATTTCTTTTATATCGTTTTGCATCATATCTTCAATCAACATATCTAAATTGTATTGGGGTTCCCACGATAATTTAGTGCGAGCCTTGGTTGCATCCCCGATGAGTAATTCTACTTCCGTAGGGCGAAAATATTGAGGGTCGACCCGGACTAAAGTTTCACCTATTCGATCTTGCATTTTATTCAAATACGGTTCTCCTACTTTTTCTACAAATACATCCGGGCGAATTCCGGTGATTTTTCCGGTTTCGTTGACTCCATTTCCACAAAATTCCACAATTATTCCCACCTGATCGAACGCTTTACAGATAAAATCCCGAATGGTAGTAGTCACACCGGTTGCGATGACATAATCATCCGGGGCATCTTGCTGCAAGACCAAATACATGGCTTTCACATAATCTTTGGCATGTCCCCAATCGCGTTTACTGGAAAGATTACCCATAAAGACTTCTTTCTGTATTCCCAAAGCAATCCGTGAAATAGCGCGTGTCACTTTTCGCGTTACAAAAGTTTCGCCTCGAAGCGGTGATTCGTGATTGAATAAAATCCCGTTGCAGGCAAACATTTGGTATGCTTCACGGTAATTCACGGTAATCCAGTAAGCATACATTTTTGCCACCGCATACGGACTTCTCGGATAAAAGGGCGTTGTTTCCTTTTGGGGAATTTCTTGCACCAAGCCGTATAATTCCGAAGTGGAAGCCTGATAGATGCGGGTTTTTGAAGTCAAATTCAACAGACGTACGCCTTCAAGAATACGTAATGTCCCCAACCCGTCAACATTGGCCGTATATTCAGGCGTATCGAAACTGACTTTTACATGGCTTTGCGCAGCCAGATTGTATATTTCATCGGGTTGAACTTCGGCAATAATACGGGTAATATTCATGGAGTCGGTCATATCTCCGTAATGCAGAATCAGGTTGCGATTTTCCAAATGCGGATCCTGATACAAATGATCGATACGATTTGTATTAAACAAAGAAGACCGCCTCTTTATTCCATGTACCGTATATCCTTTTTTTATCAGGTATTCCGATAAATACGCACCGTCTTGTCCCGTAATGCCTGTAATTAATGCTGTTTTTGACATATTTTATAATTGATACCATTTGTATAATCTCGCCACGCCTTCTTCAATATCTATTCGATGCTTCCACCCCAATCGATGCAATAGAGAAGGATCGGTTAATTTTCGCATCGTCCCGTCGGGTTTGCCGGTATTAAAAACGAATTTACCATCGTAGCCCACCGTTTTTGCAATTAATTTTGCCAAGTCTGCAATGGATATTTCCTTTCCGGTGCCGATGTTGATGTGCGTATTCCTGATTTCGTTCCCTTTGGGAATCAAATCTTTGAAATTCACATTTTCCATAATATATATGCAGGCATCCGCCATTTCTTCGCTCCACAAAAATTCCCGCAAAGGCATTCCCGTTCCCCAAATTTCCACACAATCGTACTTAATTCCATATTTAGTCAATTTAGTAAGAATAAGGTCATTCGAATCTTTTCCGGAAATTCCTTCCACAGGTAAGCGGTCAAAATCTTTCCGTAGGGTTTCCCAGTCATTATTCATTAAGCTTTTTGCTAAGAAAATTTTTCGTAAGAGAGCCGGTAATACATGCGATTTTTCCAAATCAAAATTATCATTCGGCCCGTATAAATTGGTAGGCATTACGGCAATAAAATTGGTTCCGTACTGAATATTATAGCTTTCGCACATTTTTATTCCCGCAATTTTTGCAATGGCATAAGGCTCGTTCGTATATTCGAGAGGCGAAGTTAAGAGGCAATTTTCCGGCATCGGTTGAGGTGCATCGCAGGGATAAATACAGGTAGAACCTAAGAAAAGCAGTTTTTTGACGCCGTTCAACCACGAAGCATGGATAACATTGTTCTGGATTTGCAGGTTTTCATAAATAAATTGACCCCGATAGGTGGTATTGGCCATAATACCGCCCACTTTGGCAGCTGCCAGGATCACGTATTCCGGTTTTTCTTTTTCAAAGAAATCAGCAACGTCCGTTTGATTCCGTAAATCCAATTCGGAAATATCTCTTAACACAAAGTTTCCGTATCCTTTGGACTGTAAATTCTTTAAAAGCGCCGACCCCACCAAACCCGTATGACCGGCAACATATATTTTATCATTCTTATCCATGCGTCTTCAAACATTCTTTTATTAAAGCGGCAATGGTTGAAATAGCATTGTCCTTTAAAATTGAACTTGAGGGTAAACATAATCCTTTATTAAAAAGATTCTCTCCAAAATTCGTGCCATAATAGGGAGAATTGTCATATAATGGTTGCAAATGCATGGGCTTCCATATCGGGCGAGATTCTATTTGATTCATTTCCAAATGTTTTTTTACTGTATCCCGCAAATGTTCGCTGGGAAATAAAACACAAGTCAGCCAATAGTTGGAAAAATAGCCTGCCTCTTCGTTTTGAAATTCCAATTCGGAATGTACTGCCAATTCCGAACGGTAACGAAAATGAATTTCCCGCCTGCGATCGACATATTGCTGCAAAACTTCCATTTGCGCCAAACCGACAGCAGCACAAATATTGCTCAGGTTATAATTGTATCCCAATTGTGAATGTTGATAATGCGGAGCCGAATCTTTTGCCTGTCCCGACAGGAAACGAATGCGAGCGGCTTGCTCTTCATTCCGGCAAATCAATGCGCCACCGGTGGAAGCCGTGATGATTTTGTTGCCATTAAATGACAAATAACCGCAATCGCCGAAAGTAGAACAGAATTTCCTTTGATGGTCTACGGTTATGTAAGATCCCAGCCCTTCGGCGGCATCTTCAATCACCGGAATTTCATAGTTTGCGGCAATCCGGATGATTTCAGGTAAACGGGCCGGCATTCCATATAAATCAACGGCAATGATTGCTTTCGGTTTTTTACCGGTTTTCTTTATCCGGTCGATGATGGTTTCTTCCAGCAAGCCGGGAGATATATTCCATGTGTCTTTTTCGCTATCAACTAAAACAGGAATGGCCTGTACGTACTTTACGGGGTTGATGGTAGCGACAAACGTTAAATCCTGACAGATAATTTCATCACCGGGTTGAATGCCTAAATCAATCAGGGCAAGATGCAGGGCGGCCGTACCTGAACTCAGGGCAACCACCGGCTTGAGTGTGTCGAGATACGATTCCAGCGCCTTTTCGAACCGGCCAATCTGCGGGCCGGCCGTAGTAATCCAGTTCGAATCAATCGCCTCGGAAATGTACTGTATTTCTTTTCCCGAAGGGTGTGCTATGGATAGATATATTTTCGATTCTGCCATAATTCATAATTACCCCTAAATCCCCTAAAGGGGACTTAAATACCCCTCATTAGGGGCAGGGGGGTTAATTTGTTCCGTCAAAGGCAGGCATTGTAACTCCTGCCGAGCGATTAATATCCGCTTTTGAGAACACTTTTTTGAAAGTCTTCAACATAATTCGCATGTCTGTTTTGAAACTTACGTGTTCTACATACCAAACGTCTAAATCAAATTTTTGTTGCCATGAAATGGAATTTCGTCCATTTACTTGCGCCCAACCGGTCACTCCCGGCCGAACCTGGTGGCGCCGGCGTTGAAAATCGGAATAGAGCGGCAGGTATTCGGGCAATAGCGGACGTGGGCCTATCAAACTCATGTCGCCAATCAAAACATTGATTAATTGTGGAATTTCGTCCATCGACGTTTCCCGGAGAAATTTTCCCCAACGGGTCATGCGGTCATTGTCGGGCAAAAGGGTTCCGTCGGCATCGCAGGTATTCATCATCGTACGCATCTTTACCAAAGTAAAAATTCGCTCGTTCCATCCGGGTCTTTTTTGAAGGAAGAACGGGTTTTCCCTTGTTTTCCAAAGAACAAAAAGCAATGCGACCACCAAAAACGGTGAAACAATCAGAAGTCCTCCCAACGAAATCAACAAGTCTGCCGGCCGTTTGAAAAAGCGTTTATACATAAGCTTTACAAACTATTATAAATTCAGTGCAAAAGTACGACATTTATTCTAGATTCTCAAACAATTCATAATTCATAATTTATAATTCATAATTTTTATCGTATCTTTGCAAGTCAAAAAAAACGATACGATGTTCAATAACAGTTACAATAACGGTTTTCTCGGCAGCATTCCCACTGTTACAAGAAATCTTTTACTTATCAATTTATTAGTATGGGGAGCTTGCAACCTTTTCCAATTTCCGCTTGCCGACTTTTTAGGATTGCACGATATCAATAATGGAGGCTTTTACCTTTATCAGCTGATTACTTACCAGTTTACCCATGTGGCGTTTTATCACTTGTTTTTCAATATGTTTGCTTTGTTCATGTTTGGCAGAGTGCTGGAAAGTTACTGGGGTCCCTCGCGCTTCCTTACCTATTACTTAGTGACAGGCATCGGAGCGGGATTGATACAATTGGCTATCTGTTATTTTCAGGATATTTATTCCGTTACTATCGGCGCATCGGGCGCAGTATTCGGTATCCTGTTGGCTTTCGGTATGATATTTCCGAACACGCAATTGATGATCATTCCTATTCCTTTTCCCATAAAAGCCAAATATTTAGTCATTGGTTACGGATTACTTGAATTGACGATGGGAGTTGCCAGTTTTTCGGGAGACAATGTTGCCCATTTTGCTCATTTAGGAGGAATGCTGTTCGGCATTATCCTGATCCTGTATTGGCGAAGAAAGAACGGTAATTTCCGTTCGGGAAATCCGTGGAATCAATCGTGGACGAAAAAAATAACAACTATCTTCAAGAAAAAGCCAAAAATGACTGTGCATAAACGGCCGGAAACCGATTGGGATTACCGGGCGCGCAAAGCAGAGGAAAGTAAAGAAATTGATCGCATCTTAGAGAAAATCAAATATTCGGGATATGACAGTCTGTCGGAAGCGGAAAAGAAAAAGCTCTTTGATGTGAGTAAAAAATAAGCAATGAAACCTTTGAAAAATATTTTCCGGATTCTTTTTCAAATACTCAATGCAATTATACTGACAGTCTTAGTGTTGTCGGCCTTTTCCGGTTATATCTCTCCTTATCGTTTCGTTTTCTTCTCTTATTTAGGTTTATTTTTCCCTTTTATTTTCATTGGGAATGTAGTGGTTTTTATCGTATGGTTGCTTTTTAAGCAATGGAAACAGGCTTTGTTGCATATCATTGTTTACGGTATCTGCGGAGGAGCCATCTACACTTATTGCCCATTGCATACGCAAACGAAAGCGATTCCGGAAGGTGCTATTAAAATACTGACATATAATGTCATGCGTTTTAATAATCTAAAAAAGAACGATCCGGGAGACCCTCCGAATAAAATTCTTCAATACATCTTAGAGAGTGATGCCGATATTGTCTGCATTCAGGAATACGGAGCGTCAAAATCGAACGCTAATTTTTTGACGGATAGAAGCATTATGGATGCATTGAAAAAATATCCATACACGTATTATCATTCATTGCATTTTCCTTATCAAAGTGAAATCTTCGGATTAGCCCTGTTTTCCCGATTTCCTATTCTGTCGATTAAAAAAGTTCCTTATGAGAGCGCTTACAACGGATCGTTTACGGCCGAATTGGATATTCGTGGCAAACGGGTAACGTTGATTAACAATCATTTGGAATCGAACAAATTATCAGAGGAAGAGCGGAACAATTATTACCAAATGACGCGGGAGATGGGCGCTCAATCGCTGGACGCTTTCACTCAAACGATGACGAAACGCTTGACTCCGGCTTTCAAAACCCGGGCGCGTCAAGCCCAAATTATCGCTCAAGTTATCAAAGAGAACAAAAATCCCTACCTCATTGTATGCGGGGATTTTAACGACACGCCCATTTCGTATGCCCGGCATAAAATCAAAGGGAATCTTCACGATGCATTTGTGGAAAGCGGCTGTGGATTGGGTACTACTTACAACAAGTATCATTTCTTATTCCGTATCGATTATATCCTTCACAGCGACAATATTAAATCGTATAATTGCACCGTAGGCGACCTGAAGAGCTCCGACCATTATCCGCTTTGGTGCTATCTGGAGTTGAAATAGCGACAGGTTATGAGTTTACGACACTTTCAATTTTGCCTTCCGCCAATACCGTTTCTATTCTGTCGCCCGGCGATAATTCTTTTGCCGACTTGACGGCCTTTCCATTTTTGAGCGTAATCGAATACCCCTTGGCAAGAATATAATCGGGCGAAGAGAGCCGGAAAAACGATTCTTTTTCCTTTAATCGCGATTCTTGAGTTAAAATCATTTGCGAAGCGCTATTACGAATTTTCAGCCGGAGCATTCCCAATAATGCCTGTTTCCCTTCGAGCATCGTTCCGGCAAAGAGCGGCAAATGAGCAGTAAGAATCTTTAATTGTTCATTCGAAGAATCTAAAATATCCAGGGCGTTTTTCCGGATACTTTCCTGACAGTCGAATAAACCGGAGGCTGTTTCTTCCATTTGTTCGATCAGAAAATCGGCAACAGCTGTAGGGGTCTTCGCCCGGTAAAACGCAATAAAGTCTAAAACGGTATCATCCCGTTCGTGTCCAATCCCCGTGATGATGGGTAAAGGAAATTGAGCGCAGTTGGCCGCTAACTCATACGCATCAAAAGCCGCTAAATCGGAAGTAGCGCCTCCGCCCCGAATGATCACAACCACATCAAATAAATCCTTGTATTCAAATATTCTGTCTAAAGCTAAAATGATCGACGATTCGGTTTGTTCTCCCTGCATGACCGCAGGAAAAAGGCGAGGATAAAAAACGAACGCTTGCCGGTTATCGGTTAAGTGGCGACAAAAATCTTCATATCCGGCAGCCGTCGCCGAAGAAATAACGGCGATTCTTTGTGGCAGACAAGGCATTGTCAATTCTTTATTCAACGTGAGGATTCCTTCTTCCTCTAATTGCCGGAGAATGGCTTGCCGGCGCGCCTGTAAATCGCCCAAAGTGTAGGTCGGATCCATATCGCAGATATTCAATCCGTAGCCGTAAACCGGATGAAAGTCGATGGAGACATTGATTAGTATCTTCAATCCGGAGGCGAAACTTCGCCCGGTGGTTTGTTCAAAATAGGGCTTCAGCAATCCGAAGGTATTCGCCCAGATATAGCCTCTTGCTTTAGCAATCAAACCATTGCCCGCCGGGTTTTTTTCTACCAGCTCCAGATAACAGTGTCCGTTGTTGATGCGGACATCGGATGTCTCAGCCATCACCCAGCAGGTTGCCGGAAAAGCATTCTTTATTTCCCTGCCGATACGGGTATTTAATTGGGAAAGCGTTAAAAAATCCATAGTTTACGATTTAACAAATTTACGTACCCATTGTTTATCGCCGGTTCGTAAACGGACAATGTAAATACCTTTGGGTAAAAAAGAAATATCAATGGAACCCGACAAATTCGAAACGGATACGACCCGAATACCCAAAGGGGTATATATGTCTAATACGCACCGTTTATATTCTTCCGCATCCGCTAAGTTAACATACAATCGGTTATCGAACGGGTTGATCGAAATATAAACGGGAGGAACAGAAGAAGCCACGACCGGTTGAGTACTTGTTTGCTGTTGAAGACAAGCTTTGTAAACATCCGCAATTCCGTATCCTGTCAACGAATCCGGGTCTTGAAAATGATTGGCGGTCGCACGAAGCAGCCGGATCATTGCAAAGCTATTTAAATCGGGGAGAGCCTCCCACAAACAGGCAGCCAAGCCGGCTAAGATGGGGGTTGAGAACGACGTACCGTTGGATTGAACCACTTTACCGGAACCTTCTACGACACTGACTTGAGAGCCCATAGCCATCAGATCGGGTTTTATTCGCCTGTCGGCAGTCAACCCAAGGGATGAAAACGAAGAGCGGGTCGAATCGTTACTCACGCTTCCCACCGTGATGATATTTTCGGCATCGGCCGGAAAGGTTATTTTTTGCCAATCGTTGGCGCCTTCATTCCCGGCGGAGTTAAAGAGCAGGATTCCTCTCGAAGCAGCCAGATTGGCAGCCCTGCTTATCGGGACGGTCTGTCCGTCTAATTGCGCCCGGGTATGATTCATTGTCGAATCATCAAACGTCGTATATCCTAACGAACTGGTAACTATATCCACACCCACGCTATCGGCATATTCAAGTCCGGCTATCCAATAGTCTTCTTCCACCGGGTATTCGCCATCCATCACTTCCGTTCGAAAAAGATAATAATCGGCTTCCGGAGCCGTTCCTATCAGATCGCCCGATTTATCGGACAACATGCAGGAAAGAACACGGGTTCCGTGATCGGTACTTTCACGCAACATATCGCTTACTTCGTGATTGAAACTTTTTATTTCTTTCATTTGATTCCTATTGAAATAATCGATTTGATCTACGTTCATAAAGCCGCCATCCAACACGGCGATGGACATTCCTTTTCCACGAAAGCCCTCATTGTGCAATAAGTGTCCGTTATTCAGAGCAATTTGAATAAAGCCCGACCCATAACTGTTTATTGTATTCTGTTGTATATCCGAATCGAATTCATCATCCGGCTGAACAGTAGTATTCGCAGGTAACGTTCCTTTCCATACGCAATATACGGAATCGACAAAAGGCAAGTTTTCCAATTGAGGCAAAATACCTGAATCGGTGAATTGAACGACCACCGTTTCGACCCATTTACTGTATGTCCTAATAGATGCTCCTGTTTTTGCAATCGCATCCAAATACGCAGGATCCAAGGGAAGGTCGACGCTATCGACCGGCAAGCCCTGGCGCATCCGCCTTTCAATGGACTTTGGAGAAAGAAAATCGTCGGGATGAATAAGCGAAAAAGGCGGATGGCCCTTGTCTTTCAAAAGCAGGCGATACATTTTCGTTTCCTGCGATTGCAGAGAACCGACGGAAGAAAAGAAAACAATGAGCAAGCAAAGTCCAAGCGGTTTCATATTTTTAGATAAAAGAAATAAAGATGCAAAGGTAATCATAAAACCCGCAAAGGAAATTCTTTTTTTGTTTTTGTTTGCCGCCGGCAAATAATTCCTGTTTTAGTTGCAAAATTTAGCATAGTAACTGACGAGATATGCAATCGATGGAAAATATCATACTGTCAAATAGAGGAAGAGTAGAGGAGGAGTAGAGGAGGAATAGGGGAACAGTAGAGGAAGAGCAAAAGACAACAAGAAAGGGAAATGGCTTTATTGTATTTCAAAAAGAAAGAGTTTTTGTTCATTGTATTTCTTTTTGATTGATTCTTCATGAAACTAAAATATACTGGGGCTTCGCCGCTCCGGATAAGATGTTTATCTCATTCATCCGACGTTTCACGTCGGGCTACCGAGATCAAATCCGTTCCGGATTTCATTCTTCTGTTTTTACGTTGAGCCTTCATGTATGCTTTGGTTTATACCAGCTATTGATTGGGAGGGAGGTGAGTAGTTGCAAATCCTGCCAATCCTGTAAATCTTACGAAAATCCCGGTTCAGAAATCGCCCTCCAGCCTCCGCTTTGCCCCAATCGACTGCCATCGACTCCGGTCAAATGCACCTCATCTCCGATGGCGATAATCAAGAATTACCTCAAAGCTAATAATTTATTTCTAATTTGCACTACTTTATTTTATCTCTTTATCTCTAATTTTCAACTATTTAAAAGAATGAGAAACACGAGTAAAAAAACATTCTTGCACTCTCACAAAAATTTTTTTTAATTTTCAAAGAATAAACATTTAAAATTCTAAAATATTTTAATAATTTTGCACTTTAATGTTAAAATCAGTTTTGCCTATGGTATAAATAGAAAAGGAACTGTGCTAACAAGCACAAAATATGACATATACAAAATAGCGATTGCTATTATTTTGGCACTTGAAATTCCACAAACTCCGCCTGCTTGACAGGTAGTAACGCCGAAAATAATGAGTAAACGCCTGCCGATTGCGTGGGTTTAACTGATTATAGGCGTTACGGGTCGTGGAAAACCTCAAGTGCAGATAGAGTTAAGTCTGCGCTTTTTTTATTGTCTGTTTTCAGAAAGAAAAATTTCAAATTAATATTTAAAATATAAAAAAATAATGGAAAATCATTTACTTATAGGATTAGGAGGTACCGGAGGAAAGGTGCTTAAAGCATTTAGAAAACGTTTATTTGCGGAATATAATGACGAAGAAAGAGAAAAACTTCCGATAGGCTTTGTTTATGTGGATTCAACAAACGAAATGATGAATCCTGATGATGTAACTTTTAGAGTTCTTGGAAAAAACGCATCTTTTACAAACAGAGAATTTGTAAATATAAAAGGGGTTGAGTTGGATACTGTTTTCAGAAGTCCAAGTAATTTTCCCGGATTGAAAGGTTTTATCGGAGACTCGGAAGTAATGCAAAAAACGATCGGTTCAATTGGCGCTGCCGCAGGTCAAATTCGGAAAGCAGGCAGAATTTTATTTGGCGGTTCTGTTCAAGCATTTTTAGCAACATTAGAATCGCAATATAAAACACTTAATGATTTAAGTGGGAACAAGGCTGTAACTATTCACATTTTTACGGGCTTGGCAGGAGGAACGGGTTCAGGAGCAATTATTGATGTTATGGCTCAAACAAGAAAAAAATTTCCCAAAGATATTGCTAAAATATTTGTTTATGCAATGTTACCTGAGCAATTTCCACCAAAGGAAGTTAAACCAACTAATCGTTATTATCCTAATGGTTTTGCTGCTTTAACTGAAATAAATGCTCAACAAATCGGAAAATATTTACCACACGATGTCACAGGCGAAACAGATAGAATGGAAAAACCGATTGAAACAGAAGGTATTGTAAATAGTATTTTTATTTATACAAATGCAAATGAAAACGGAAAAATTGTAGATTCATTTGAACAATTGCCGATTATTGTTTCCGACTTAATTTACAGTTATGCATTTTTAGAACAAAATAATAATACACGTAAGTTTTTAGATGCATCTAATTTTGAAAATATTGATCCACCAATAAATAGGGTTGAAAAAAATGATAAAGCGAAAGATGAAAGCATAGATATTGTCCGTTCAAAAAAATTTGGCTCATTTGGTATTAAGCGTGTAATTATTCCTGAAGAAGAAATTATAGAGTATTTTACTTACAATTTTGGTCGGCAAGCCTTGTTGCAAATGCGTTATAATAATTGGAACGATGATTTGGGTTTCCAAGATAAACCTTCAAACGTTGATTTTTCTACTTATGTGAAAGAGGCAGAAAATTTGGAACGATGGCGTATTACGGATAAACATTTAATGCTGGATAAACCCATTTTAAATTCCGACCAAAAGAAATTTCCACCCATTGCCGATTATTGGAATAATGTTGTACCTGAATGGACAAAACTAGCAGCAACTCAAAAATTACCGTTAAATGAACTCAAAAAATATTGCAAAGACGGTTTCGAAAAAATGTTTCGAAGACTTGGTGTTGTAGAGTTTTATGAAGGTAAAACGCAGGTAAAAGAAGAACATACCAATGAAATTACAAATTTAATTGACATAGATTTATTTGATAAATGGAGCAATGGCGTTTTATCTCTTTATAATCTAAATCAACTAATTGATAATTTGATAGATACTGTTAACAATAAACGAAAAGATTTTGAAAGCAAAATTGCAACCTGGAATCAAACTATTGAACAATTTGAGAAAAGTTGTACTTTGCAAGAACAGGAATACGCAAATGTAGGTTTTATTTCGGGTGATGTTTTTGGTAGGAAAAAGAAAATCATTCAGGCATATTCAACATTTATCACTCAATTATACATTAAAAAAACAGAATTAGCCGGCATTAATTTTGCTATTGCATTACTTCAAAATTTGAAAATAAAATTAGAAGGTTTACGAACCAGAATTGGAAAATTTGTAAGCACTGTAACCGAAGCTATTGATGATGCCAGTAAACAAATAGGAAGTCGTTGTAAAGATGAAGGTGGAACAGACGATATTCAAGAGGCAGTTATTCGCTTTTATAATCAGGAATCGGTTGTAAGTTTCACAAAACAAATCATTCACGACAAGCGACGACAGGAAAATATAGCAAGTGGTTTCCGTACAGAATTTTTGAAACTTGTTGGTGGAGAACGTACATTTATAAACGCAAACAGCGTGATTTCAAAAGATAAGATAGATGATATTTTAGAATCTTATGTTCGCGAAAAAACCATCGCAATTCACGAAGAAATTTTAGTAGAGTCTTACGAAAAACTCATTAACCGCAATATTTTAGAACAACTCAACGAACAATATAAAGATGCTGATGAACTTAATAAATTTGCAAAAAACTTGATTGAAAAGAGTGGTGTTTATTTAACTTTTGACCAAAATGAAATAAATCGTGTTGTTAAAAATAATTTCGCTCCAAGAATTGGCGATACTATTAATAAAAAGGTTGTACTAATTAATTTACCCAAAATTGAAGGAAATGAAGAAGTTCAAAAGTTTGCCGAAAAATTTAAACGTGCTTTAGAAAGTTCAGTATCTGGAAATGTTGTTGTAAAAGTTGATACAAATGGTACTCGTAAAAACGAAATTACAATTGTCAGCCTTACTTATTGTTTTCCCTTACGAGCAGTTAAAGAGGTGAAATTTCTACAAGATAAATATGATATTTTCGTAAATGATAAAAACAATTATCGTGAAAATAGAATGCTTGCACATACCGAAGGAGATGGAACAAATTTTCCGACTTTGTTTGTTGCCGACGAAATGTTGCCTTCTCAAATACGTGAAAAATATTTGCAATATTTAATTCTTAACCATGCACTTGGCTATATAAAATATGCCGATAAACAAGATGGTACTGGGAAATTGGCTTTTGGAACAGTTATGATAGACGAACTCGGAGACGAAACATTAAATCCAATTGCGGATAAATTTATCGAAGTTCCGTTTAGTGATAAATTTACCGAAGCGTTTGGTGAAGAATTGAAAGCAAAGGCGGAAGCCGATTTGAAAAGTGATAAATGGTTACATATTGCAAAACGTGAAGAGTTAGTCTCAAAAGTTCAAAAACTTTACAATGATATTATTGTTACCGAATTTGGCGGAAACAAAGGCAAACTTGAATGTATTTTCTTCGCAAACGAAGCAAAAAAGGCTATTAACACAATAAAAACTTTTTAATTATGGCACAAGATACATTAAAAAAGATTGGAAAATGTATAAATAAAACTTTTTGTACAAATGCAGATTCTGGAAAGGAAATTAAAATTCCTTTTGGTGATGAATTCGTTTGTCCCGAATGTGGTTTAGATTTAGTAGAAATACCGGTAGCAGAACCCAAATTTTCTAAATGGGCAAAAATTGTAATATCGATAGGTGTGGTTTTAGGACTTGCAGTTGGTGGGTATTTTTTGTTTTTCGATAAACCATTACCTGCTTCTGATTCAAAAATAATTGATACAAAAATAATTCTTAATAATGGCAAAACAACGGATAGTACAGAAATCATACCAGAAGGTACAAATAAGAAAAATGGAAATACAAGAGGTGCAAGTAGCGGATCGAATAAAACTACAATCAGAGACAGCTCTTATGGACGCCCAATCGGGGATAGTTATGCGCCAGTCCGCAATCCTGTAGACTCTGTGCCTGAATCGGATAATCCACAATAAAATAATATTGTAATATGTGGTTTAGTAGGGATAAAGTAATGAATTTTCGTAAGTGGCTCGTTGCAATAGCAGCAATAGTAGCTGCTTTTCCTGGCGGAAAAATGGGATATAGATATTTTTATGGTGTTGTTACATCCGAAATAGAATTAATTGAAGGTGATTCTTCAGCTATACCGGAAATAATTACTGAAAAAATTGGTACTCAAATTATCAGTTGGGAATATAGCAAATCTGATGTTGTAATAATTCTAAACGGAAATATCTATGCAAAATGTATAGGTGAAACTGTAATTAGAGCTATTTCTATTGAAAATGATGAGATTATCGCTAAAATTAAAATTACTGTTAAACCCAAATCGAAAACAAATATAAAAGAAATAGACACTTATATACGTCCTAAAAATGATAGTGCGCATGAATAAGTTAAAAAACATTATATTAATATTAATACTATGCGGTTTTTGTGAAAGCGGTTTTTCACAATCTTATTTCTATTCTCAAAAATTGCAGAAAATTTATAATAATTTGTCGGTTTCTTGTATGAACAAAACATTCTTTGCCCATGCAAGAACCGACACAACAATTTTATGCACCGAAATTGCAAAAACCGATACAATTCCAATCATTATCTCTATAGATAAATACGGCATCATTGAACATATCGGCTATCAGTTTTTTGTAGGAATCGACACGATATACGACCGTAATATTATAAGATTTATGGAACGTGAATTTTTAAATCTATTGACAACCAAAGAATTAAATGAAGTTTTGGTTGAAAATTATGAAGATAGATTGGATATTACTTTAAATGGAAATTCGATTGGTAGTAATTTTTTCAAAAACAAAACAAATTTGTTGAAATTATTAAGAAATGTTACCGGTTTTTCGGTTAAACGTGTTGAAAATTTTTATCGTGTTGATGTGGATTGCCGTAGTAGCTTGGCGCACAACAATAGCGTACAATCAACATTATCATTCCAATTTCCAGCCGATTACGAGTTAATTTACGGAATGAACAAAAAAGAAATGGATAATTTTATTTCTTTCAACTTGCAAAATCACAAATGCAAACAAAGCATTAATGAAATGGAAAATTGTGTTGATATGGTGTATTTTCATGATTCTGTATATGTTTGCAAAGGAAATTCATTTATGATTTCGCAAATTAATAACGATTTGTATTATACTGTTAATGATATTTCCTCTAATCTCATTTTTAATCAAGCAATGCCAACGGAAAGTTTCTCAAATGTAATGCTGTTTTCGAGCGAAAAAAATTATACGATTAAAGTTAAACAACGTAAATACGGAAATATTAATGATAAATATACAATTTGCAGTAAAGATTTTTTTGATTTCTTCGACAAAAATTACGATAAATATTTTGGAATTGAACCTGCTAAAGACGGTATTTTAAAAGGAACCTTGATTTTTAAAGACCGTTCTACAAACACAATACATTTAGCATATATTGAAATTTCGGTAGAAGCTTTAATGCACGGAGGCGAAATGAATATGACACTAACTGCTAACATTCCACAACATAATTTAGAAAATTTATATGGTGAAAAATAAAATTTAAACTTAAAATAATAAAAATGAAAAAAAGAATTTTAACTTTAGTAATTATTGCAATTAATTTTGCATGGTCTTATTCTCAAACAGATACAATAATGAATAAGATAAAATCAACAGACATATCTGATTTTCGAAGTCGTCAGCAAATTTATGATTTCATAGAGGTGTATAGACAATGGTATCTGACAAAAGATATTGCAAACATAGAGAAAGTTTTTAGTAACGATGCTTTAATCATTACAGGAACAGTTATTGAAACGAAGGGAAACGAAATGCAGCCTTCAACTCTAAGAATAGATTATAGACAACAAGATAAGGAGACTTATATCAATAATTTAAAAAACAACTTACACATTGGAGATGATAGTTGCAAAGTAAATATACAGTTTGAAAATATAAATGTGGTTCAACACAAAGTAAATAAAAGCGTATATGGTGTAAAACTTAGGCAACACTGGAATACTACAGGTTACAGTGATGTTGGGTGGCTTTTCTTAATTATTGATTTCACTAATGATGATACTCCGATAATTTGGAAAAGCGTTTATCAGCCTGGCGACACAGATAAAAAAGATTTAGTTGGTTTAGAAGATTTCCCTATAAAATAATACAATTATGAAAAAATTGTTTATAATTATTTGCATATCATTATTTTATATGAATTCATTTTCACAGGAGATACTGTCTGTTGAAAAAATTGAAACTATTACGACCCAAGCAAAATATCGTTTTGGTATGGGTACAGCAAACAGTAAAGAAAATGCCGAGAAAACGGCAATTGAAGACTTGAAAGTTCAATTAATGGATACTCTGAAAAGTCTGGTTGAAGTTGAAAAAATCATTGCAGAGGTTAAAACAGGAATTGTATCTTCAAAAGGTTACTACCAAATTATAGCATACATAGAAGATGAAAATATTGCTACAAATGTTACAATGCAAAAAACTACAACATATCCTGTGAAACTTGAAAAACCAACAGATATTATTATTGCTGAAACGCCTGAAATTACAATTCCTGAATTTAAAACTGAAACAAAAAAAGAAGACTTTGATACAATAAAATCAGACTCAAAAACTGAGCTTAATACAGAGTCAATTATTAAACCGACTTCTGTAATTGAAGATTTATTATTTTCCGAAAGCGAAGAAATTTTACATCAAAAATTGATAAATTACTCTGATAGCAGTGAATTACTTTATACAGATAGACTTGGTTTTGTTAAAGACGTATTAAAAGAATTGTATATTATTGTTATTCAAAATAATAAAATAATTGCCTTTCTTTCACCCTACAATAATTATCGTTACGATTATGTTTCAAAAACGCAAATATCAAATAGTAAACAAAAATATTATGATAATCCGGAAAACAAATTTTTTTACATTAATATACTAAAAAATAAATAAAAATGAAAAAAGTTATATTCTTAATAATTATGAGTTTGATTTTTAATAGTTTGCATTCACAAACGACAACAGCATTTAAGTTTCCAGCGAATTCAACCATAGATCAAGGGCTGCTTATAAATATGCAAAACAATACAAATGCCCTTTTTAAAGAGATAAATAGCGCATATTCAAATAAAAGCAAATTGAATATCAGTACTTCGATTGTTAATCAATCTGGTATTGACGCCATACAATCTTTATGGAAAAATGAAAGCTTTATGTGCGATGATATTGTTGTTCCTGTTTCGCGAGTTCTTGAAGAAGAATATAAATCGTTTGGGAAAATTAATATTTTTTATTTCGTTCGGAATATTAAAGTATATTTCAAAAAAAGCAGTTACCAACTAATAAATATAGCGTATGATGGTAACGGTAAAATTAGAGATTTGTACAGATGTTCTTTGAAGCACGATTATCAATTACCCTTTGAAGAAGAAAAAAACGCAGTTACTGACTTTCGCCACCGTCAAATGGTTGTTGATTTTATTAATATGTACAGAAATTATTACAATACAAAAGACATTGATAACATTGCAACAGTTTTTAGCAACGATGCTTTAATCATTACAGGAACAGTTTATAGTACGAATGGAAGCGAAATGCAGCCGTCAACAACGAGAATAAAATATAAACAACAAGATAAGACTAATTATATCAATAATTTACGAAAAAACTTACACATTGGAGATGATACTTATAAAGTAAATATACAATTTGATAATATAAATGTGGTTCAACACAAAGTAAATAAAAACGTTTATGGAGTACGCATTTGGCAACGCTGGAATACTACAGGTTATAGCGATGTTGGTTGGTTATTTTTAATTATTGACTTCACAGACGAAGACAAACCGCAAATTTGGGTACGCACTTGGCAACCTGATGTTGTAAATAAAAAAGACGTGTTTGGTTTAGATGATTTTCCAATAGAATAACCTATAAACTATTTAAAATGAAAAAACTATACACAGTCTTAGTCTTAAGTCTATTTTGTGGAAGTGTATTTTCACAACAATTAAAAGAGTTTGAAGTTAAGGAATTTAATGTAGATGTTCCCTTAAATGTTTGTGACAACACAAAGTATGGAGTATTAGTGTTTATCTCAGCAATTAGAGATCTAAAGTTTAAAATAAACAATGATTCTGATGCATTAATAAATCAAAAGTATTCTGATGAATTACAAGCATATATTCTTTGTGTAGAGCCAACCGAAGAAGAAAGAAAATACAGACTAACAATAAAACAAAGCGAATATGTTTCAAAAGAAGTAATCGGTATAGTTGTAGGTGCAAATCAGAGACTATGTTGGAAAATTGATTCAAAACAAAAGACTGTTGAAATAACTGTGTTAGGCAAAGACAACAAACCATTAGACAATGCTCTCTTAGAAATCAAAGGAAAACCTATTGAGCACACTAATTCTGTTGGGTATAGCAAAATAGAGCTTCCCAATTCTGAAAAAACAACTTTATTTATTTCTCATGAATATTACAAAGACAAAGAAGCAATAAGTGTTAGTCCCGGAGAGAAACGAAGTGTAAGATTATTTCAATTTATAGGACCGCCTAAATCACAGCTGTATCCGCCATTTTATCTTGCGGTTACAGCAGGATTAAGCGCGTTCGGCTCTATGTCGCGTGGCGAAATAAAAAATGGCGGTTCAGCCCTTATCGGAGCAGATTTGGCATATTTCTTTAAGAACCACGGCATAGGAATTAAATTGAATGTAGCGACATGCGATGTCAATTTTAGTGGATCAGATCCATTTGCTTATCGTGATCAGATAATGCTTGTTGGCCCTGCTTATTATGGCAGATATGGAAAAGGTAGTTGGGCTTTTACTGTCAACATAGGATTAGGTGCGTTAAACTGGAAATTATTAAATTTATCGGAAGGTGGTGCTTCCGATAAAAATGATTCTTATACATCAGTAGGTTTTTTTACTTCGATAGGCGTCAATTATATGTTCACGCAGCATGTGGGCATCAGTTTGAATATGCAGTATATAGGAGGTAAATTAGAAGACCAGTACGGTTGGGAACGAAAACCGGGTGGAATTGGAGGTACATTTGGTATCAATTTTAGATTTTAGTTAATGAACAAAAAAATATGAAGTACGTAAAAAAAATCATATGTGGAATATTGACGGTTGTTGTTAGTGCATTATTGTCGTGCCAAGTTGAAGGGGACACATCTCTGCCTGAGTTAACTACCGTTGGTGCAAACCATATTACCACTAACTCTGCAACAATTGACGTTAATATTACCTACGATGGGATGCCGACATACACCGAGCGTGGCGTATGTTACTCCACATCACAAAACCCTACTATTACCGATAATAAAACACCGGTTACAGGAACTGGTATAGGAGATTTCAGTGTCAATTTGAGCGATTTAAAGCCAAATACTACTTATTATGTGCGGGCTTATGCCATTAATACTAAAAGTCCTGCTTATGGAGCACAGATAAGTTTTAAAACACTAAGTGGCGTTTGGGCACAAAAAACAGATTTTTCGGGAGGAGAAAGAGAACATGCAGTAGGCTTTTCTATTGGTAATAAAGGATATATTGGAACTGGTTATGTAAGAGAATATGGTATCTATTCCAAGGATTTTTGGGAATATGATCCTGTTGCAAATAGTTGGACACAAAAAACAGATTTTGCAGGTAATGCAAGAAGTGGCGCAGTAGGTTTTTCTATCGGCAATAAAGGGTATATTGGAACTGGTTCTAGCGCAAGTTCTGACAGTAACTACAAAGATTTTTGGGAATATAATCCCGTTTTAAACATTTGGACAAGAAAAACAGACTTTCCGGGTGCAGCCAGAAATTGCGCAGTTGGCTTCTCTATCGGAAATAAAGGATATATTGGAACTGGTAGTCCTCTTGTTTACAAAGATTTTTGGGAATACGATCCTGTTTCTAATGATTGGACAAAAAAAGAAGATTTTCCGGGTGGTTTTAGGTGGATGGCAGTAGGCTTTTCTATCGGTAATAAAGGATATATTGGTACTGGTAGCTATGGTTCATTATCATCATACGAAGATTTTTGGGAATATGATCCTATTGCAAATAATTGGACGCAAAAAACAAATTTTGCAGGTGGTTATATATGGAATGCAGTAGGCTTTTCTATCGGTAATAACGGATATGTTGGAGTTGGAGCTAATCGCCAAGATTTTTGGGAATATGATCCTGTCTTAAATAAATGGACGCAAAAAGCAGATTTTGCAAATTATGGTGGATGGGGTACAGTAGGATTTTCTATCAACAATAAAGGATATATTGGTTATCTTGATGATAATGATTTTTGGGAATTTGAACCGTAAATGAATATAGAAATCTATAAATAAAATATGAAGTACGCAAAACTCATGTATGGAATATTAACAATTTCTGTTAGTATATTGTTGTCCTGCCAAGTTGAAGGAGAAGGGCATACCGGTGTTTGGACACAAAAAGCAGATTTTGGCGGTAGCGATAGATGTGATGCCGTTGGTTTTTCAATCGGCAATAAAGGATATATTGGAACGGGCGATAATACTCTTGGTAAACTCCAAGATTTTTGGGAATACGATCCTTTTACAAATACTTGGACGCAAAAAGCAGATTTTGGTGGTGGAGTTAGATTCGGAGCGGTTGGCTTTTCAATCGGTAATAAAGGGTATGTTGGAACTGGTTATAGTATTGATATTAGTAAGGACAAAGATTTTTGGGAGTATGATCCTGCTTTTAATACATGGACTAAAAAAGCAGATTTTGCAGGTGAAGATAGAAGTAGTGCTGTTGGTTTTTCAATCGGCAATAAAGGGTATATTGGAACGGGCGATAATACGAATATTAGATTTCAAGATTTTTGGGAATATGATCCTGTTTCAAATAGTTGGACACAAAAAGCAGATTTTGCGGGTGGAGCTAGATACGTTGCAGTAGGTTTTTCCATCGGCAATAAAGGATATATTGGAACTGGTTTGGGTAGGAATGATGAATGCAAAGATTTTTGGGAATATGATCCTGTTTCAAATAGTTGGACACAAAAAGCAGATTTTGCAGGTGGGGCTATTTTAAGTGCAGTAGGCTTTTCCATCGGCAATAAAGGATATATTGGAATTGATGAATTTTCTGAGAGATTTTGGGAATATGATCCTGCTTCTAATACTTGGACACGAAAAGCAGATTATGCAGGTGTGAGTAGAAGTAATGCAGTTGGCTTTTCAATTGGCAATAAAGGATATATTGGAACCGGTGAAAAATATTATTCTTCTTGGTACTACTTCAAAGATTTTTGGGAATTTACACCATAACTAAACATTGGTATCAATGAAAGATAAAATCATCATAATCATTGTATCCATTTTCGTGCTTGTTTGCTGTTGGTCTTTATGGAACAAACGAAAGCTAAGAAGTGCAAAAGAATCAGAGGTTGTTGCCATATCGGCTGATAATCCATACAGAGATACGGACATCAAGGCGGTTGTCATTCCAACGGAGAACAATACCTTCGGGTACGATATTTATATGTATGACGCTATGTTCATCCACCAGCCATCGCGACCGGGTCTTCCGGGCAATCCCGGATTTGCCACCGAAGAAGATGCAAGAAAAGTCGCAGAATTGGTTATCAAAAAAATACGCAACAATGAAATGCCACCAACAATAACCATAGATGAATTGCGAGAATTGGGGGTGCTGAATAAATAATAAGCAGGTGAATAATGAATAGATACATTAATTTTTTTGCCGGAATAATAACGATTTCTCTTGTGATGCTGTGCAATTGTACAGCGGAAGGATATCTTCACGAAATCGCCATAACCGGAGTTAGCCTTAACAAAACAGAAATTACTATAGAAACAGGCAATGAAGAAATCCTTGTTCTCAACATTCTACCCTCCAATGCCACCGACAAAACAGTAACATGGTCAAGTAGCAACACTTCGGTTGCTACCGTCGATGCCGACGGAAAAGTAACCGCCGTAGCCGAAGGAACAGCCGTGATTACAGCCAAAGCCGGTGATAAATCGGCATCGTGCGTGGTGACAGTAACACAGCCCGTCACCGGCATAACATTGAACAAAACAGCCACGACCCTGACTGTGGGTGGAACCGAACAAATCACAGCTACCGTAACGCCTGCCAATGCTACCGATCCCACTGTAACATGGAGCAGCAACAATCCAAGCGTTGTCACCGTGAGCAGCGCCGGTATGATAGCCGCTATAGCCGAAGGAATAGCCACAATAACAGCCAAAGCCGGCGAAAGAACTGCCCAGTGTACGGTAACTGTTACTCCGGCAAGCGTTTTACCAGCACTTACCACCAATACGGTAACCACGTATACCGCTACCACCGCCACTTTGGGCGGAAATATCACCAACGCAGGAACGCCGGCTTACACCGAACGTGGCGTGGTATATGCCACTACGGAAAACCCTACCATTGTCAACAATAAAACGGTGGTTACCGGTACGGGAACCGGAAGTTTCACAGCCAATATTACCGGTTTAGCTGCCAATACCACCTACTATGTGCGAGCTTATGCTACAAATACGATAGGTACTGCTTACGGCGAGCAGATGAGTTTCAACACATCGGGTGCTTTACCAACGCTTACTACCAATGCTGTAACCGCTTTTACCGCTACTACCGCCACCCTGGGCGGAAACATCTCCAACACGGGAACGCCTGCCTACACCGAACGCGGTGTAGTGTACGCCACTACACAAAACCCGACTACCTCCAACAATAAAACAGCGATTACAGGTACCGGATCGGGAAGTTTCTCCACCGATGTTACCGGTTTAACTTCCAATACCACCTACTATGTGCGGGCTTATGCTACAAACTCTGCAGGTACGGCCTACGGAGCTCAAGTGAGTTTCACAACTGCAGGAGCTTTGCCCACGCTTACAACCAATGCCGTAACCACTTTTACCGCTACCACAGCTACCCTTGGCGGAAATATCTCCAATGTAGGAATGCCGGCTTACACCGAACGCGGCGTGGTATATGCCACATCGCAAAACCCGACTACAGTAAACAACAAAACGGCGGTTACAGGTACGGGAACCGGTAGTTTCTCAGCCAACGTCACCAATTTAACGGCCAATACCACTTACTACGTTCGGGCCTATGCTACAAACACGGCGGGAACGGCCTACGGTACGCAGGTGAGTTTCACAACCCCTTCCTCTGCATCCTTGCCAACCCTTACCACCAATGCCGTAAGCGTGTTTACTGCTACCACAGCTACCCTTGGCGGAAATATCTCCAATACGGGAACGCCGGCTTATACCGAGCGGGGCGTGGTGTATGCCACATCGCAAAACCCTTCTATCTCCAACAATAAAACGGTGGTTACAGGTACGGGTACCGGAAATTTCTCAGCCAACGTTACCAATTTAACGGCCAATACTACGTACTACGTTCGGGCGTATGCCACAAACACGGCGGGTACTGCCTATGGCACGCAAGTGAGTTTCACAACCTCGCCACCTTCAACTTTGCCAACCCTTACCACCAATGATGCAACCAACATCACTGCTACCACCGCCACTCTTGGCGGATATATCTCCAATGCGGGAACGCCGGCTTACACCGAACGCGGTGTAGTATATGCCACGACACAAAATCCAACTACCGCCAACTACAAAACGGTGATTACAGGTACCGGAACCGGAAATTTCTCATCCGATGTTACTGGTTTAACTTCCAATACCACTTACTACGTTCGGGCTTATGCTACAAACGCTGCAGGTACGGCCTATGGAAATCAGGTTAATTTTGTAATTGAAAATAATGGTAATTGGACACGGAAAGCAGATTTTGCAGGTGTTTCAACAGTTGATGCAGTTGGTTTTTCTATTGGCAATAAAGGATATATTGGAGCAGCTGGAAATGGTGTTAATATGCTTAATGATTTTTGGGAATATGACCCTGCTTCAAACAGATGGACACAAAGAGCGGATTTTGCTGGTGTAGCTAGATGGATGGCAGTTGGTTTTTCTATTGGCAATAAAGGATATATTGGAACAGGTACTACTTCCTATCTTTCTTACCAACAAGATTTCTGGGAATATGATCCGGTTTCAAATAGTTGGACGCAAAAAGCAAATTTTGCTGGTGGAGGTAGGGAAGAAGCAGTTGGTTTTTCTATCGGTAATAAAGGATATATTGGCACTGGTTGTAGTTATAGTTATATTGGTGGTGGTGACTATTCTTATTATAAAGATTTTTGGGAATATGATCCCATTTCAAATAGTTGGACAAAAAAAGCGGATTTTGCGGGTGGAAACAGAGTTGGTGCAGTGGGGCTTTCTATTGGTAATAAAGGATATATTGGAGCAGGTGGTAATGATATGACTGGCAACAGCGGTTCTCAAAAAGATTTTTGGGAGTATGATCCAGTTTCAAATAATTGGACGCGTAAAGCAGATTTTCCGGGTAAAGGTTATGGCGTTAACTTTTCTATTGACAACAAGGGATATATTGGAGACGCAAGTTATGGTGCTCAAGGTTTTTGGGAATATGATCCTGGTTCAAATAATTGGAAACAGAAAGCAGATTTTCCTGGAGATGTTAGATCTGGTGCTGTTGGCTTTTCTATCGGTAATAAAGGTTATATGGGATCTGGATTTAGAAGCGACTTCTGGGAATTTACGCCATAAAAAGAAAATCAGATTTTCATGAAAAATAAAATCCTCATTATCATCGCATCCATTTTCCTGCTTGTTGGTTGTTGGTTTTTGTGGAACCAACAAGAGCCAAGGAAAACAAAGGAATTAAAGGTTGTTGCCGTACCTGCAGATAATCCATACAGCAATGCTGACATTAAGGCAGTTATCATTCCATCAGAAAAAAATACTTTTGGTTATGATATTTATGTGTATGGCGCTGTATTGGTTCATCAGCCGTCGCGACCGGGTCTTCCGGGCAATACCGGATTTGCCACTGCTGAAAATGCAAGAAAAGTAGCAGAATTAGTTATCAAAAAAATCCGTAACAATGAATTACCACCAACAGTTACCATTGAGGAATTAAAAGAGTTAAGGGTGCTGACTAATTGAGAATTGAAAATGTATAAATACATGAAAATAATTACCGATATATGGATGGTTATCGTTGTGATGCTATGTGGATGCAAAGCAGAAGGAAAACTTTACGAAATCGCCGTAACCGGTGTTAACCTCAACAAAACAGAACTTGCACTCGATGCAGGCAATGAAGATATCCTTGTTCCCAACATATTACCCTCCAATGCCACTGACAAAACAGTAACATGGTCAAGTAGCAACACTTCGGTTGCTACCGTCGATGCCGGCGGAAAAGTAACCGCCGTAGCCGAAGGAACAGCCGTGATTACAGCCAAAGCCGGTGATAAATCGGCATCGTGCGTAGTAACAGTAACCCAGCCCGTCACCGGCATAACATTGAACAAAACAGCCACGACCCTGACTGTGGGTGGTACCGAACAAATCACAGTTACCGTAACGCCCACCAATGCTACCGATCCCACAGTAACATGGAGCAGTAACAATCCAAACGTTGCCACCGTGAGTAGCGCCGGTCTGATTGCTGCCCTTGCCGAAGGAATCGCTACAATTACAGCCAAAGCCGGTGAAAGAACAGCCCAGTGTACGGTAACGGTCACCCCCGACACCGTCTCTGTCACCGGCGTAAAGATTGACAACCCGCCTGACACCTCATTGACCGTCGGCGAAACCTGGCAACTCACGGCAACCGTCACGCCTTCCAATGCAACCAATAAAACCGTAACCTGGAATAGCAGTGATACAATCATTGCCACCGTGAGCAGCGCTGGTCTGATCACCGCAAAAGCCGTTGGAAATGCCACAATTACTATTACTACACAGGACGAAAACAAAACTTCTCAATGTGCAATAACAGTCGCCAACGCCATAGTCTCTGTCACCGGCGTAAAGATTGACAACCCGCCTGCTACATCATTGACCGTCGGCGCAACCTGGCAACTTACGGCAACCATAACACCTTCCAATGCAACCAATAAAACCGTAACATGGAAAAGTACAAATACAAACATTGCCACCGTGAGTGGCACCGGTCTGGTCACAGCCAAAGCCGAGGGAACCGCCACAATTACCATTACTACACAGGACGGAAACAAAACTTCCCAATGTATGGTAACAATCACCTCTGCCACTGTCTCTGTTACCAGCGTACAGATTGGTAACCCGCCAGCCACCCCTTTGACTATAGGCGATACCTGGCAACTCTTGGCAACCATAGCGCCTTCCAATGCTACCAATAAAACCGTAACATGGAAAAGCAGTGATACAAATGTTGTCACCGTGAGTAGTGCTGGTCTGATCACAGCCAAAGCCGAAGGAACCGCCACAATTACTGTTACTACTCAGGACGGAAACAAAACCGCCCAATGTGCGGTAACTATTACTTCAGCCTCCGTTTCCGTTACCGGCATAAAGATTGATAATCCGCCTCCACCATTAACTGTCGGCGATACTTGGCTACTTACAGCAACCGTAACACCTTCCAATGCAACCAATAAAACCATATCATGGAAAAGTAGTGATACAAACATTGCAAGCGTAGGTAACAATGGCTCGGTAACTGCCAAAGCCGAAGGATCCGCCACGATTACCGTTACTACACAGGACGGCAACAAAACAGCCACTTGCACGGTTGATGTTATGAATGGAATTTCCGACGATATAAATGGCATAGTAATCAATGGTATACGCTGGGCAACCCGTAATGTGGATAGACCGGGTACCTTTGCCGCCAACCCTGAAGCTTCAGGTATGTTTTATCAATGGAATAGCAAAACTGGATGGCCGGCTACCGGTTCCGTATCAGGTTGGAATAGTAATATGCCTAACGGTACAACCTGGAATAAGGTCAATGATCCCAGCCCTGCCGGTTGGCATGTTCCTTCTCTATCTGAAATTCAGAAATTGTTAGACTCCGATAACGTTATCTCTGTATTTACCACTCAAAATGGAGTAACCGGCAGAAAATTTACCGACAAAGCTACCGGCAATACTCTTTTTATGCCGTTAGCAGGCTACCGATTCGATATCACGGGTGCGCTTACCTTCGTAAGTATTGTCGGTAGCTATTGGAGCAGTACGGCCGATGGCGCAACCAGTGCCTTCAGCATATACTTAGACGACAGCAGTGCCGACTGGTGGAGTCTCGACTACCGATACGTCGGATATCCTGTTCGTTCAGTAGCAGATTCAGAATAGCCTGCTTATGAGCTACTCGTATTGGGCTTGCATATCAACAGAAAACGATCATCGCAAACCTCCATTTTCGTAGCAAACTTCATATAAATCTCGGATAGCATAAAAAGTACTGTCGGTATGCAACGCCCATCAATGCTCGTTGAGAAAATCCCATGCGCCATATTTTTTCAGATAGAAATAAGCGTCCTGAACATTCATTTTATAGGCATCGGCAGTTGAAATACAAAACAATGTACATGATTTTTCCAATCGGAGTGCAAAATCTAAAGCCAATCTTATAGAGTACGTTGAAATGCTTGCGGATAGAAAACTCAAAAAATCAGGTGGCGACAAGCGGGGAACTTCTATGACAAAAGCAAGCGGGATGCGGTGGATAAATTGGACGTACTGACGGATTAATATGTTTCAAAGTTTTTGTTAATCGGGTATTTATTGTAATTTTGCCGTAAATAACAGTAAAAAGCCGTTTAAGCGCACCCAATGAATTTGAGGTAAGAATACCAATCAACATAAATTACGCTGTATAGACAACGTATTAGCTTAAAACGGCAATTAGTCTTTCAAAAATTCTTTTCCCGTTTTGGTATGAGCAAAAATAAAAATCCCCAATCCAAATGCACAAAAAACCAAACCTGCAATAATAGCTTCCATTGAGCCTATGCTTTTGTAGAGTTGTTTTTAATATTTCTCCGGTAGTCTAAATAACCCCAAATGCCAACAATTAGAGTTAATACGCCTAATCCTATGAAAAAATAAATCAATTCCATAATACTACTGTTTATCGTTTTTACTGTCTTTTTCTGCCCATGATATAAAACCAAGTCCAAAACCAATCATTAACATGGATACTATACTACCGGAAATAAAAAGCAATACCGGCGGTATATCCTGTCTCATTAATCCGGCAAGTATCACCCCACCGATAACCAACTTTGCAATATCAATTAATACTTTCCCTAACTCTTTTTTCATTGAATACAGAATTATGATGCAAAGATAAAAAAACAAAAACAAATAAAAACATAATATATGAAGGAATGCAAAAGAAAAAACGGAAAATATAGATATTCCCATTAATGCCATAAAAAAGACGAAGCAATCCGGAATATTTATTTTCGCAGGATTACTTCGCTTCACTCGCAATGACGGAATCAATTATGAGTTTATCTCACAACTTTTATCGTTCCGCTTTTGCTACCCTTGACGATATATACCGAACCGGGTAAGGATGAAAGATGTTACAGTTGATTGGAAAACGCCTTTGCCTGTATCTGCTGATTTATTTGACTATACAAATATCTCTGCTGCAACCCTGCACGTTCCTGTTGGAACTGACGGCAAAGGAACGATCGCACTGAACCTCGCCATCCCAAGCGATATCACTTTGACCGGCTCGTTTGAAATCCAATTTCCCGAAGGCATGGCGCTCGATGAAGCATCGACCGCTTTGGCGCTTGAGCTTTCCGACCGGTTTTCCCTGTCATTTACCGACGAAGGAAACAATACCCGGCTGATTGAAATCAAATCCAACGACTTGAAGAGTTCTACTGCGACGGAATACCGGAAAATCATGGATATCGCCTATTGTCGCGGTTTTCGGCAGTATAAGCAGAGATTCCTCCCTTCGTTCGGAATGAGACTCATCCTATCGGGAAAAAGAGGAAAGGGAGTAGCGACACGCTTGGAGGCTGCTCCTTCTTCTTTGCAATTAAATCCCAATCCAGCGAACAACTAAATAAATCAGAGAAGCAAGCAGGGCGCTTACGGGAATGGTGAGTATCCATGCCCAAAGCAGATTGATGGTGATGCCCCAACGAACGGCGGCGAGACGTTTCACTGCGCCAACCCCCATAATCGCTCCGGCAATGGTATGCGTAGTGCTTACCGGAATTTTCAGTATTTCCGTAAGGTAGAGCGTGAGCGCGCCGGCCGTTTCGGCACAAACGCCTTCTAACGAAGTGACTTTAGTGATTTTAGTACCCATGGTTTTCACGATGCGCCAACCGCCCATCATGGTACCAACACCGATGGCGGCAAAGCAGGTTAACGGTACCCATTCGGGTACGGAATTGACCGAATCAATCATTCCGGTGGCAATCATGGCCGTAGCTATGATTCCCATCACTTTCTGCGAATCGTTCAATCCGTGTCCTATACTGAACAGCCCGGACGAGAGTAATTGCAGTTTATGGAACATCGAATCGGCTTTGTGAGGTTTCACATGCCTGAATAGCCACAATACGCCGATGGTAATAGCGGCAGAAATAATCAAGCCGATTAATGGAGCTAATACGATGAAAGAAGCTATTTTAATAATCACAGCCGATTGTATGCACTTGAATCCGCCGGAACAAATCGCAGCTCCGGCAAATCCGCCGATGAGCGTATGCGACGACGACGAGGGAATACCCAGCCACCAGGTCAACAAATTCCATGAAATAGCGGCAATCAAACCCGATAAAATAATAGGCAGCGTAATGTATTTTTCAAACACCACTTTAGCTACCGTATTGGCAATACCAAATTCGCCAATAATATGTTTCGCAATGAAATAGGCAATGAAATTGAAAGCAGCCGCCCACAGTACGGCTTGGAAAGGAGTCAACACCCGCGACGACACAATCGTCGAGATGGAATTGGCAGCGTCGTGAAACCCATTGATAAAATCAAAAATGACTGCCAAAACAATAACAATAACTAATAAAGCCATGCGTGTTTTTCAGTTAAGCATATTTTACAATCATGGTCTTCAGAATTTTACCGACGGTATTCATCCGGTTGGCCGCTTTTTCCAACTCCTGGATAATTTCTTTTGCCTTGATCAGTTCAACCGTCCGGATTTCACTCTTGAAGAGCCCCGAAGTCCCTCGTTCATAGATTCGGTCGGCTTCTTCTTCCAGACGCTTGATCTCTTTGATGTGCGTTCTGATTTGCCGGTCGGACTTCTTCAGGTTGGGCAGTTCACCGACGGCAGATTTAATTTCATCCGTCCCTTTTTTAATGACAACGGCCATTTCTAATGTTTCCGGCGGAAGTTTTTCCGGAGAAAAGAGCATCACCTTTTGTGCTACCCTGTTGATAATGTCAATGACATCGTCCATGGTATCGGTCAATTCGGTAATGTCTTCCCGATCGAAGGGAGTAATAAACGTTTCATTGAGCAATTTAAAGATTTTTCCGGTAGCCTTGTCACCGTTCGATTCTTCCTGCTTAATCGAGCGGCATAATTCTTTAATCTGTTCAGGGCCAGTAGAAGAAAACAATTCTTGTAAAAGGATGGCAGCCTGATCTATAATCACGGCAATTTCGGCAAGCAAAGGGAGGAACTTGACATCTTTCGGAGTAAAAACACTCAGAATACTATTGATTTTCATAAGTTATACGATCTATTAGCGGGAGCAAAATTACAATTTAATATTTAATTAAAAAAAAAAAACATCACTTTGTCGAAAGATTGTTCTTTTTCTTCCAATATAGTGTTTCACTACGGGACTTAGAAAACAAAGAGGTGAAGAGTTTCTTTATTTCAATTGTCATTTTTTTGTGAAATTTCTTTTTGATTATAAAAAATATTTGTAAAGGTCATCTTTGTTATTGGTATGTTATTGGCTCTTGCTGGTCATTTCAATGGTGTGAAGTATTTAGGATATCTAATAGGAATAGTAGTAGGAGATTCCAGCCATGGTACAGAACATTATCTTTTGAATCTGTATGATTCAACCTATAGTGGTAAATTAAACCAATCCGATCCGGATTATAGAGCTATAGTGATTTGTGCGCAGTCAATTTATAATGAAATCAATAATATAATAAACACAAGGTAAGTGTTATCAATGCACTGGAGGAATTTATTCCTTGGCCGAGATTAACCGCAAAGAGCGCAAAAGGTTTTTCGCAAAGGACGCAAAAGGCTTTAAATAACGTATTTTACCTTGCGTTCTTTGTGAAAAATCTTCGTGAACTTTGCGGTAAAAATTCTTTTAAAACAACGAAAAGATTTATACTTAAAATAATTCCCTGTCGGCTTGTTTTTTTTAAGATAAATTTATACCTTTGTCCCAATACTTACTCCTATTCCATTGTATTTATCGGCACTAAAAAACAAAACAGTATGAAAACGTTTTTGAAAATAGCAGGAATAGTCTTGCTCGCAGTGTTGCTTGCAATCATTATTCTTCCTTTCCTGTTCAAAGGGAAGATCATAGAATATGTTAAGAATGAGATTAACCGGACGGTGAATGCCCGTGTTGATTTTGACCGGGTGGAATTGAGCTTTTTCCGAAGCTTTCCGGATGCATCGATCTCCTTAGATAACTTGCGGATTATCGGGATCAATGAATTTGAAAACGATACGCTTTTCTCCGCCGCCACGATTTCTACCACAGTGAATCTCAAAAGTCTCTTCGGCCATACAGGCTATGAGATTAAGAAAATTCTTGCCGACCGTGCGTGCGTGCATGCTCGTATCCTCGAATCGGGAAAAGCGAACTGGGACATTGTAAAAGAAGATACGGCGGAAGTAAAAAAAGAAGAGCCCTCTGCGTTTAAACTCCTTTTGAAAGAAGTAACCGTTCGTAATTCCGATGTCTATTTCGACGATGATTCTTCCGTCATTCGTGTCGGTTTGCAAAATATCAACCTGCTGCTTTCGGGCGACATGACTGCCGATGAAACGCAGATACAAACCGATTTTACCGTCGATACCCTGAATTTTCTAATGGATCATATTCCTTATTTATCGAAAGCCCAAGCGAAAGGACAGGTTACCATGATCGCAGATTTGAAAAATATGAAATTTACGTTTGCCGATAATAAGTTGCAATTGAATGAAATCAAAGCCGGCCTCGACGGATGGGTCAGCTATTCCGATGCGGAAGGTATGGAGATGGATATTCGGTTGAATGCGCCGGAAACGCAATTCAAAGACGTCTTATCCTTGATTCCGGCTTTCTACTTGAACGATTTCAAAGATTTGAAGACCGCGGGAAAAGTGTCGTTGGAAGCAAGCGCCAAAGGGCCGATGAAAGAGGAATGGTTGCCGGCGTTCGATTTGAAACTGCTTGTTTCGGATGCCTTTTTCCAGTATCCCGATTTGCCGGAGGCGGTCAAAAATATTCGTACCAACATTCATATCTACAGTCCGGGCGGCAGTATGGACAATACCTTGATTGATATCGCCGATTCGCATTTGGAAATGGGAGGAAATCCTTTCGATTTTCAATTGAACCTGAGTACGCCCATCAGCGACCCTGCTATTCGCTTATCCGCGTTGGGAAAAGTGGACTTGGGGAAGATTAAGAATGTGTATCCGATAGAAAACATGAATTTATCGGGCGCTTTATCGGCCAACCTGAAGTTAGCCACACGGATGTCGTACATCGACAAAGCGCAGTATGATAAGGTAGAAACTTCGGGAACGCTGGATATTAAAGAAATGCAGATTCAATCCGAAGGGAAGGACGATATTCTGATTCATACGGCCGGACTTTCTTTTTCGCCCCGGTATGTGGATTTAAGCCACTTCGCGGCGGAAATCGGAAAAAACGATCTGACGGCTAACGGTAAATTGGAGAACTTTATCCCGTACTTTATGAAAAACGAAACCTTGAAAGGTACGCTGGCCGTTAATTCCAATTATCTTAATCTCAACGATTTTATGAGCAATGATTCTTCTGCGGGCGATTCTACCCGGATAGGGATTATTGAGATACCGAAAAACTTGGATTTCAGTCTGACCGGCAATTTCAAGCAATTGGTTTTCGACCGTTTGAACATGTCCCAGGTGGCGGGGCAAATTACCGTCAAAGAGGGTAAAGCCGAAATGAAAAATTTAGCGATGAATGCATTAGGTGGGAAAATGAACGTTTCGGGCTATTACGATAGCGGGAAAAACCCTCAACAACCCGAGGTTTCATTGAATCTGGATGTTCAGGAAGTCTCTTTTGCACAAACGGTTTCTACATTTGTGACGATCAAACAATTAGCTCCGATATTAGAAAACTTGACCGGTAATTATTCCACTAAATTCCAAATGGTTTCGCCCTTGGGCGCGGATTTCATGCCTGTCCTCACGTTATTAAACGCCAGCGGTTTACTGTCCTCCGGAAATGTAGCGGTATCCGGAAGTCCGGTGCTGAACGGCTTGGCCGCCACGCTAAAGAATGAGTCATTGAAGAATCTGAAAATAAAAGATTTAAAACTTCCGTTTTCTATCGACGGCGGACGTGTTTCAACCAAACCGTTCGATGTAAATCTCGGCGATGGAAAAATAAATCTGCAAGGTTCCACCGGATTGGATCAAACCATTGATTATACGGCAAAGATAAACCTTACCGGTAAATTAGCCAATCAATATTTGAACAATGTAACCGTTCAGATCGGAGGCACTTTCACGAGCCCCAAATTCAGTTTGGATGTCAAAAATGCTGCCGATCAATTGTTGGGAAACCTTGTGAATTCGGTTTTGAAAGGCGATAATCAAGACGTGCCCTTGTCGGAGCAGGTGACGGAAAAAGTCAATGAGCAAATTGAAAAACAATCGGAAGCGATTCGCGCCCAAGCGAAAGATGCCGGCGATAAATTGATTGCCGAGGCCGGAAAGCAGGGGCAAAAATTAATCGACACGGCCAATAAGACAACCAATCCGGTTGCTAAGGTTGCGGCTGTGAAAGCGGCTGAGCTATCCGCTCAAAAATTAAAGGATGAGGCTCAAAAACAAGCCGGCAACTTAAATGCGGAAGCAGAAAAACAGATTCAGGCGCTGAAAGATAAAATTAATTAGTGATAGGTTAATTTTTCCCGATTTGTGCAACCGCATAAAGCGGATAGACTTTTACATTTTGATACGTTGCGAAGTTTTCCATTGAACAGCGAATACCATATTCGTATTTCTTTTCGGATAAAAATTGGAACATGCTTTGCATAGAACCTTTGGTTCCTGATTTTACTTCGACAGGAACGATATCGGCGTTACACTGAACAATATAATCGACTTCGGCAGAGCTACCCTGTTTTTCACGCTGCCAATAATAAAGTTGTGTAGGATAGTTACTTGGCGCTGATTTCAAGATTTCCAATCCTACAAACAATTCGGCTAAAGCTCCTTTATTAATTTGTGCGATACTTTCGGCAGCGAGTAACTGTCTTAAATCCAACCGCAGGAAACGTTGATATATTCCGGTGTCCAAAGGCAGGTATTTGCGGTATTTCGTATTCATTTCGGCAGCCAACGGAAGTCCATTAGCAGAGGTATGTGTTATGGGATAAATCAACCCTGCAAGTTCCAATAATTCTTTTCATGCTACAAAGATACACTTTATTTTTATTCGGTACCAATAATCAAATTCATTTACGTTTTTTATACCCAATAATATACTAAAAATTACATTTTTTATACCCAATAATATAAAATGGTCGAAGAACTATCCGGTAAACTTAGATGTCAACATTTGTTTTGATTTCTTCTATCTTTTTTATACTTTTGTTCCGTGCTTTTATTGTTGGAAAATACGTCGTTGATGAATAACATGAAAGAACGGAATATCAATAGTAAATAACTAATTATCATGAAGAGAATCGTTTATTTTGCAATGCTGTCTATCGTTTTAGCTTCTTGCACTACGGGCAATCCGTTGGATAGCCGGGATGCCGTTTACACGAAGAAGCGGGATTTCATCCTCAGTGATACCTCGTTTAAGGTTAAGCCCGTTTTTATTCCGCTTCCTGCCGGGGCTGTATATCCGCAAGGGTGGATAAAGGATTGCGCAGTGGCCGCAGCAGACGGCATTACCGGACATCTCGACGAATGGAGCGCCACTTTCGGAATGGCGTGGAAAGGCGTCGGATTTGAAGCGAGAGGAGCCGATCCTGAAACCGGAATGGGCTGGCCGTTGGAACAGGCGTCTTATTGGCTCGACGGGGCTGTGCGATTAGCCTATATCCTTGGCGACAGCGCTTTGATTCATAAAGTGACCGGCCGGTTGGACAAGGTGGTTGATGGAGTATTAGACGGAGGAAAATCGTTTATATATTGGCAGGATGTCGATTTTAAATCCAGCGAAAGAACCTTTGAAAGCTGGGCGCATTCACAGATGGGTCGCGCTTTGGTTGCTTACTACGAAGCGAGTGGAAACCCCAGGGTGTTGAGCGCCCTGACAAAAGTTTACAGTAATTTCGATGTTGTGCCTGTGCCGTTCCGCACGCGAGGGCCTGTTTCGGGCTGCACCAACGTTGATCCGATGCTTGCCACGTATGAATTGAGCGGAGATAAAAGGATATTGAATGCCGTATTGGCTGTATCGGAATCGGCCGAAACAAAAGAAACCGTGCAAAGGTGGAACAATGGTGAATACCAAGCCGGTCACGGCGTTATCACGTATGAAAACCTGCGTATTCCGGCAATGATGTTCCCGTGTACTAATCGCCCCGAGCTGTTATCGGCCAGCATACGCTATCTCGACTGGATGGACAGGAATAATTTATTGCCTTTTGGCGTTGTGTCCGCCGAAGAACAATTGGCAGGCATCGGATCGACACGAAATACGGAAACTTGCAATGTGGCTGCATCGGCATGGACTTATCAACAGTTGTACGAAATAACGGGCGATGGCTCTTTGGGCGACCGCATAGAAAAAATATTTTTTAATGCGGCACCCGCTCCAGTTTCCCGCGATTATCAAACGATGGCGTATTATCAAAGCCCGAACCGGATTGAGAATGTTCTGCCTTCGGAAACGCCGGGGCATCCGGGGGCTGACTCCAGCAGCTATGTGTTTCGTCCAACGGGACATCCCGTCTTATGCTGCGTTGGCAACCTGACGCGCGTGGTGCCGGTCTATATCATGCACCTGTGGATGGGAACGAAAGACAAGGGCTTGGCCGCTACCCTTTACGGACCTTGCGTCGTGAATGCGGTGGTGGGCAACGATGTTCCGGTTAAAATCACCGGCAAAACCGATTATCCTTTTAGCGAAACGATTCAAATGACGATTGAACCGTCCAAAACCTGCGTATTTCCTCTTTACCTGCGTATCCCGGCCTGGTGCAAACAACCGGAAATAAAAGTCAATGGTGAAACGGTGGCGATCGATCATGCGGTATCGGGTTTTGTAAAGATCGAAAGGGAATGGAAAAAAGGCGATAGCGTAAACTTAAAATTTCCCATGTCCGTTGAAGTTGCCACCGGAAAAGAAACGCCGTTTCCCCATCCGCCCGACGACAGCTATTTTTTAACCGGAAGCAGTTCCGGAAGGCCGTTAGCTAAGGAAACAGTGGTAAACAGTCCCTATCGCACGGTATCGTATGGCCCGCTGCTGTTTGCGCTTCCGGTAAAGGATATAACGCCCAATCAACAGGCTCCGGGCGAAAAATGGAAGTATGCTTTGGTATCCGAAGATGCCGGTACGATCACCGTATCCCGTTCGGAAATGCCGCAAAAATGGAGCTGGCAAATCGACGAATCACCGCTAAGGTTAACCGTCAAAGCCAAAGCTTTCGACTGGAAGCCATCGGCCATACTTCCTCTTCCGAAAGAAGAAGTTACCGGAGGGGAAGACGCCGATATCACATTGGTTCCTTACGGATGCACAAAATTCAGAATCAGTATGTTTCCAATTGCTAAGAAATAAAATGCCTTTCAGGAAAAGAGAAAAAAACTGTTAATACAAATAATATAAAATAACATGGAAAAGAAGATGTTAGAGCAAGTGCTGAGCGACATTGCGAATGTAAAGATTGCCATTGTAGGCGATTTTTGTTTAGACGCTTATTGGTTTATCGACGAATCGAAAAGCGAAATATCACTTGAAACGGGCCGAAAGACGCGGCCGGTTAGTACGCAGAAATATTCGCTGGGCGGAGCGAGTAATGTAGCTAATAATCTGTCGGCTTTGGGAGCCGGCGATATATATGCTTTTGGCGTTGTAGGCGTTGATCCGTTTGCCACAGAGATGATACGAATCATGAAAAATGTCGGCATTCATACGGATTATCTATTGACACAGGATACGGACTGGGCAACCCATGTATTCGCGAAGCCTTACGCCGGCAACGATGAAAAGGAAAGAATCGACTTTGGTAACTTTAACCGGTTGACTGATGCAAAAGCGGATGAGTTGCTGCAAAAACTGTCGGAGATGATTCCTTCCATGGATGTAATCATCATCAACGAACAGGTCTTAGTGGGAATACATACGCCTTACTTTCGTAAAAACTTAGTAAAACTCATCCGCGCATTTCCTGAAAAAATATGGATTACCGACAGCCGCCACTACAATGAATACTATAATGGCAGTCTGCGCAAAATGAACGATTCGGAAGCCGCCATTCTTTGCGGAATGAGAAATGATAACTCCGAAACAGTCTCTTACGACGAAGTTTGCCGTGCTGCCGAAATACTCTTCAAACGGTTTGGAAAGCCGCTGTTTATCACTCGCGGCAGTTATGGTTCGATGGTGGTGGATGAAAATGGGATCGAGAATATTCCGGGATTGATGATTTTATCGAGGGTGGATACCGTAGGCGCCGGCGACAGTTACCTGGCTGGAGTTACGGCTGCTTTGGCCGCCGGTTACGACCGGAAAACAGCCGCTACCCTGGGGGCGTATGTTGCAGGCGTAACCGTTCAAAAACTGTTTCAGACAGGGACGGCGACGCCCGAAGAAATTCTGAAAATCGGTGAGAACCCCGACCTCATCTATGCTCCCGATCTGGCTGAAAATATACGGCAGGCAACATATTTGCCCGGCAGTGAAATTGAAATCATTAACGAATGGAAGAAAAAACCGGATATCCGCTATGCTATTTTCGACCACGACGGAACCTTGTCCACCCTGCGCGAAGGTTGGGAACAGATCATGGCGCCGATGATGGTCAAAGCCATTCTGGGTGAAGAATACAACGATGTGGGAGTCGACATCTACCGGAATGTGGAAGAGATAGTCATAGATTATATTGATAAGACAACCGGAATCCAAACGATTGTTCAGATGAAAGGCCTGGTGGATATTATTCGCGAACTCGGGTTTGTGCCGGAAGAAAATATTCTGGACGAATTTGGGTATAAGAAGATTTACAACGAAGAGCTATTGAAAATGGTTAGAATAAGGGAACGTAAGTTCACCTCCGGAGTGTTGTCCATGGATGATTTTACCATCAAGAACGCCCTGCATTTCGTAGAACAATTGCATGCTGCCGGTATCCAACTGTATTTGGCCAGTGGAACCGACGAGGAGGATGTAAAGGAAGAAGCCCGCATACTGGGTTATGATCATTTGTTTAAAGGAGGAATTTTTGGTTCCGTAGGCGATGTCACCATAGAAACCAAGAAAATCGTATTGAATCGCATCTTAGATAAAATCGGCTCTGAAGCTGCCGCACAGATCGTCACGTTTGGCGATGGGCCGGTCGAAATCAGGGAAACACGCAAACGTGGCGGCCTAACCGTTGGATTAGCTACCAACGAACTGCGACGCTACGAATTGAATCCTAAAAAACGTACCCGTTTGATTAAGGCAGGCGCCGATATCATTATCCCCGACTTTACGCAGGATTCAAAACTTCTTGAGTTGTTAAATATTAACTGATTGATATATGAATTATCCTATTTTAGACAGAGAGCAACTTGTTATTGGCAGTCTCAACGAGAGAAAGAATAAAGTCGTTTTCGAACGGGATATGATTTCACCGTTGCAAAAACCGCAAGCAATGTCGGAAGACGCTAACCGTTTGATTGAAGAGACGGTAGAACGTATTCGAACCGCACGGGAAAAGAAACGTTCCATCATGCTGACCTTCGGGGCGCATACCATCAAAAACTGCCTGGCACCGGCATTGATAGAACTGATGAAAGGAGGCTGGCTGACGCATCTGGCAACCAACGGCGCCGCCATTATTCACGACTGGGAAATTGCTTTTCAGGGGAAAACAAGCGAAGATGTGCGGGAAAATGTTCGTTGCGGACAGTTTGGTATATGGGAAGAGACCGGTTTTTATATCAATCTTGCCATCCTTGTGGGCGCTTACGAGAATTTAGGCTATGGCGAATCGGTCGGTAAGATGATTGCGAACGAGGGCCTCCAAATTCCGGAACGCGAAACATTATATGACCGGGCGCGAAAGGAAATGGAATCGGATCCCGACAGGGCGGCGGCTGCCATTGACTTGGCAGGAGCGATCCAACGGTTTGGCTTAAAAGCAGGATGGCTGTCTGTTCCTCATCCTTATAAGCAATATTCTGTTCAAGCTCAGGCGTATGAGCTGGGTATCCCGTTCACGGGGCATCCCATGTTCGGACATGATATCATCTACACGCATCCGATGAATCACGGGGCGGCTATCGGCAGGACGGCTTTGAACGATTTTTTACGCTTCGCCGCAAGCGTGGCCAATCTGGATGATGGGGTATATATGTCGGTAGGTTCGGCGGTGATGTCACCGATGATTTTCGAGAAAGCCCTGTCGATGTCTCAAAATCTGAAAATAAAGGAAGGAAAGCGTATCGATCATCATTATATCCTGATTGTTGATCTGGCCCAATCGGATTGGGACTGGCAGAAAAAAGGAGAGCCTCCGATGGATCATCCGGCTTATTATCTGCGGTATTGCAAAACTTTCCACCGGATGGGAGGCGAAATGAATTATTTAACATCCGACAACCGCGATTTTTTATTATCTTTGTACCGGAAAATAAATTATTGAGTAGAGGAATTGCGGTATTCAAGATAGAAATCGTTCCTTTGGGATATCTGAAATAGAATATCAATTGAAAGATAATATTGTTAAACATTTTTTATAACATCGAAAAATATTTTTTTTGTACATATTAAAAAATGTTTTATAACTTTGTGGTCTCTTTATTAAAGAGAATAAATTTAATGCAGTAATCCATTTTGCGAAAATAAAAAAGTGATACCTAATGCGGGAAATGTATCTTTTAATTTTTTTTGCTTAATGGCCGTAAAATAGTAAGATTATGTGTGATGTAAGAAAGAAGCTCATACTTGCAAACGTTGTCATTGAAGAATATAAAAAGTGGCAGATAGAAGTCCGGAAAGTTAAGAAAGATGAAGTATTCAACGGTTTTTCAACAACGCTGTTAATGAAGTTGTTGTATTTATCTTGCTTGCTTTCAATAGAAGGTAAAATAAAAACGTACAGAAATACACCTTTTGGAATATTGGACAAATGGATTGCATTGCCCAATGGACCTGTTGAAGATGATATATATTCCGCTATTGGTTATAAATCTATGCCTACAATTTCCTATGATTTTAGCAAAAAAGATAGTTACAAATATTCCGAATCAGAAATCAATGACAAGTATATTAAAGAAATTAATACATATTATGAATTTGAAGATAGTATAAAATTGACTGATACAAACGCTGACATTTTAAACAAATTGGCTAAAAGTAAGAAATTTGATTTAAACACAGAGAAAGAGCAAATAGAACAGGGGTTTAACAAGTTGGTTAACGAACCAGGCATAAAAATAGACGTTTCCACTTCTAAAAAAAATGATCGTACGATAAATTGCTTGTCCAAATTTTCACATCTAATTTTATGGAATGCAGCATTAAGTAGAAATGCAAAAAAATTGGCAACCGATAATATTTATTTATTAGAGGACGAATTAAATTACCTTAAGCGCAAAATACAAGCAGCATAATAAAAAATGTTGTTGTTTTATTTCTTACTCATTAGATTATGGACAAATCCACTCCCTTTAAGTATAAGATTGACGAAGTTATTCAAACGGTAAAGCAAATAGCAAAGTTTAATACCGATTTTTACAAGGAAACAATAAAAACCTTTCTTGCTGATTGCAAAATTTCAAAGGCAAATGTTTCTGTCCTTTTTGATTTTCTATCCGACTCTGACGCATCATATACTTTCTATGAAATAAATAATGGTAAAATAACATTGTACCAAGAAAAAGAGCAAAAAAATAATAGAAAAGAAATAGGAAATATATCAAAAGAATTAAATTCTAAATTTTTGTTAAAATTAGAGTATTCAGGAAATTTAATAAAATATATCCTTGAAGAAAATAAAGAGGATCAATACGATATTGATTATAATGAATCATTAAAAGAATTTGAAGCAATATTTGCATCAGGTCGATATTACCTTCAAAAGCCCGGTAGTTCTGACGTTAGGCTGTTTCTTTCTCAAAAACCATTTCTTAAAGAGCTTTTTTGGGAAAATTATATTCGTTCAATAGTAGAAGCAGAATACCTGTCAGATAAGGCATATTCTAAAAAACTAAAAAAGTTTATCGCTGAATTAAAAAATATATTTACTCGAAAAGACAATCCGGTATCAAATTCTTTTTATTGTGTTAAATCTTTTATAAGAATATCATGGCTTGTTATTGAACTTTGTGAAAAAAATAAACAGTTCATGACTATAGGACAAGAGTATAGAGAGTTGATTGTGGTAAATAGAGATAGACGTTTGCGTTTTGATGGCATTTTTCCGAATATTTTTGAAACTGGCGAAAAAGAAACTCGGCTCTGGGAAAGGTTATTGGAATCAGTTGTTGAAATGACTGATATTGACCATAGATACATTGCAACAAATGAAAATATAGACAAATTGTTGCGATTATGGCGTAGGTTAGATTTTTGTGAACGCTCTATTGACCATACGCTTTACGAAGTAATTAAAATAAAAACTGCAGGATTGCTACATGAAATAATAAAATCAGAAAAAAATGACCGCGTATTAGTACTAAATGATGAAGAGGAGGTAGAAAAAAAAATTGACCAAGAAGCAGAAAATTTGGCAGTTTGTGATTTTGTTAAAAATCGAGATAATTATAGCAGTTATGAAGAATTAAAAAAAAGAGAATGTAATACATCAATAAGTAATACCGACGATGATATTCTCCTTTATGATAATTATACAGAAAAAGGGAATAAAAAATATTATGAAAACAAACCCCTATTTCCAAAAGAAAATCCAAACTTAGACATAAATACAATACAAAAATTTGTAAAAAATAACAACCCTATCACTTCTCAAACGCTTATAGTTGATTTATTTAAAGACATGTATGAAAAAACCAAACAGATTCTTAATAACTTTAGAGGAAACACAGACAACTTTAGCTATATAAGTGACATAAAAGAAAGATTAAGCATACTGAGTACATTAGAAGAACAGTTGCAAAATTTTATTGACATACACAAAACAAGTAAAATTTCTTCATTTCGCCCGCCTTTTGAATATTCTTTTTATAAAATTGAAAATGATAACAATAAATTAGTTTCTACAAATTTTTTAAAAGATAAAAACAATGAAACTATTTTTTTTGCTTCAGCAAAATTATCGCCTATAAGAATTGAAGGGTTAGAAAAGAAAAAACAAGAATTTGCCAACAAAACACAAAAACTGTATCATGAATACGACCAATTATTAAGCGAAACAAATGCAGAGAAAGCAAAAAGGCAATTTGAAAATGAAATAAAAGACGGGCAAAAAAACAACATTTCTACGTTGGGTATTTTTGCTGGGTTGATTGCTTTTATAACAGCAAGTGTAGGTTTTTTTAAAGGTGATTCTAATGCAAGTATTGGATACTATGCGGTTTTTGCTTTTATATTAGTTTTGGGTTTAGGGCTTCTTGCTGTATTCCTAAAATTATTGTTTGATAGTAGTAAAAGTAATAAGAAATGGATAAACTGGTTATGTCTATTAGTATCTGTTATAGGATTTGTTTTAATGTTTATTTATGTCAATTACAAAGTGAATAATAAAGAAATTTTTGAAAAAAAACAGGGTATAGAACAATGTGGCACAATAGTACACGACAAATCAAATGATACTATTACCATTCCTACCATAAATAAATAAATAAATAATGAAATTAACAGCTAATAAGCTAAAATGCAAAGTATTTTACCATGAATAAAATTGAAATAAAAAATTACAAACAAGAAGCTGAAAATCACCTTCAGAAAGAACTTTTACCCTTTTGGGCAGAAAGAATGGTTGACAACGAAAATGGTGGATATTTAACCCATTACGACAAAGATGGCAATGATACGGGCGAAGATGAAAAGTCACTGATTGCACAAACCCGCTGCCTGTACACATGCGCTTCGGCGCATCGTGCAGGCTACGGTAACGGAAAATTTGCGTTAATGGCTCAGGCAGGAGTCGATTTTCTCATCGATAAGATGTGGGATAAGGAATACGGCGGTTTTTACTGGATGCTGGATCGCAAGGGAAATGTAAAAAATGACCAAAAGATTATTTACGGACACAGTTTCGCCATCTATTCCCTGAGCGAATATACGCTTGCTACCGGCGACCCCAGAGGCGTTGAGTATGCCCGGAAAGTTTTCGATCTTCTCCAGAAATACTGTGTAGATTCCATGTATGGAGGATATTGGGAGATGTTTCACCGCGACTGGACGCTTTGCGGGCCGGGCAGTCAGGGCGGCGATCGGAAAACGCTGGATGTGCACATGCACTTGATGGAAGCTTTTACCACTCTCTACGAATGTACGGGCGAAGAAGTGCACCGCAGAAAATTACTCGAAGATATTGATTTGCTGATTAACAAGATTATTCATCCGGTATATAAAACGGGAATTCCTCAATTTTTCAAGGACTGGACAATTGCTCCGCAAATCAAATTTGATATCATCTGGGGATGGGATCGTTTTTCGGAAGAAGGACAGAAAGGAAATGCCACCGATAATACCTGTTACGGACATAATGCCGAGTTTGCGTGGCTGCTGCTTCATGCCCTGCATATTCTGAAAGCAGACCCGGAAAGTTATATGTCCTTATTCAGAACAATATACGACCACACAATAAATAATGGCATCGACTATGAATATGGCGGCGTGTATGTGGAAGGTCCTCATTCGGGCGGCGTTTACGACAAGGAAAAAGAGTTCTGGCAACAAGCCGAAGTGTTGATTGGATTATTAGATGCCGTCATCCTGTTTCAAGATGAAAAATATTGGGACGCATACAAGAATGTCCACCGTTTTGTGTACGACAAATTTGTGAATAAAGGCGTAGGGGAATGGTTCCCGCTTTTATCGCGTAAAGGAGAACCGATCTGGACGCACATGAGCCATTCGTGGAAAATCAATTACCATACCGTCCGGTCGGTCATACAGTCGATCAAACGAATGGAAATAGTATTAAATAATTTTTAATTCTTAATTCTTACTTCATGAACTTATCGCTTTCTTTTCCCGACTGGATCGTTTTGGGCATAATGATGGGAATAAGCCTCTCGTTTGGCTTGTATATGTCGTACAGGAAAAAATCATCACAAAACAGTTCCAACTTTTTTCTTGGAGGCCGCAACATCGCCTGGCCTATTGTAGGAGCCTCTCTCTTTGCTACCAATATCGGAGCGGAACATCTGGTGGGACTTTCGGGCGACGCTTACCGCTACGGCCTTTCGGCAGGATCGGTTGAGATTATGACGGTCATACCGATAGGGATCGCTTGTATGTTACTCTATCCTTATTATATAAAGAATAAAGTTTTTACGATTCCCGAATTTCTGGAATTACGTTTTAACAAACAAGCCCGGACATTTTTTTCCCTGTTTATGCTTATTGTCAGTATTATGACCAAATTAGCCTTTACGATTTTTGCAGGGGCGTTGGTTTTGCACAGTTTACTGGGCTGGAATATCATGACGACGGTGGTATGTATCGCTATCATTGTGGCTCTTTATACGATGATTGGAGGATTTACGGCCGTTGCATACGCCGATACGGTTCAGGTTAGCATTTTGCTTATCGGGGGAATCACCATGGTTGCCGTTGGGCTGGGAAAAGCCGGCGGATGGGACGGTCTGTTGCAACACGTTGCAGCGGCAGGTGAACTGACCGGCAAAGCGGATATGATGAGTATCGCCAAACCGTACAACGATGCGGTGTATCCATTTTGGGGTATTCTGGCTACGGCATTCTATGCCGGCGCTTTTTATTGGGGCATTGATCAGGTCAATGTCCAGCGGGTGCTGGCTGCTCCGGATTTGAAAACGGCAAGAAGAGGGGCTATGTTTGCCGTCTTGCTGAAACTTCTCCCTGTTTTTATTTTTGCGTTGCCCGGCGTGATTGCTTTTGCACTGTTTCCCGGCGAACTGAAAGGAGAAGCTACCAAACAAACCTTTGTGCTTCTATTGAATAAATTGCTCCCAACCGGTCTGCGGGGTTTACTGCTGGCGTCTCTGCTTGCCGCGCTCACCAATTCGTTAATTGCAGTACTGAACTCGATTTCTACCTTGGTCGTCCGGGATTTCATTGTCAAATTCAAACCCGGTATCCCGGAAAAAAAGCAAGTGATCGTTGGCAGATATGTGATTTTTGCAGCAGCCATCCTCGGTATTGGCGCTGCCTGGATCGTTTATAAGAATGACGAAGGGTTGTATAAATATTTGCAAACCATTACCGCTTACCTGATCTTACCTGTTTTCCCCGCTATATTCTGGGGTATCATCAGCAAAAAAGTAACCGCCAAAGGGGCAGGTATTTCGGTTTTGGTAGGCGTGCTGTTATCCATCCTTTTCGTCATAGACCAATTGTTTCCGGAACTTGGCAAAGAGATATTCCCGTTTTTGCATCATGACTTGACCTTGAACTTCGGATATCGCGGATTATGGGCTGAAATCATCCTCACAATCGTGTTATTTGCCGTATCGGCCTTTACCAAAAAAACGGCTCCGGAGAAATTAGCGACCACCACACTTAGTTTGAAAGGAGGAATTGCTAAATTTGAAGGGATCAAGGATTGGCGGCTTCATTTAGCCGTCCTTTTCGCTCTTACTTTGCTGATTTATTTTTGGCTGCGGTAGCCCTTTGTAATCGAACCGGCTTTTGAGTTCCCTGTCAATTTCTTGTATCACTCTATCAATTTCTTGTATAGTTAATTGTCGTTGCCATTTTTTTGAAGTAAGCATAACTGATTGCCATTTTATTTGAAATTTCACATCAGGGGAATTTAACATATCCGAAATAATTATCTTTCCTGAAGAATCCATTTGAGCTTTTGACCCAATATAAGTAACGTATTGTTGTCGTCTTTCATTAAACACTGTCTTATCCAAGGATACTTGATCTGGCAACCAAACAGTGTATAAGGTGGTTATATCCAATGATAATGAATCATTTTCAATCAACCGTAAATATCCCGAAGATTTGAAACTTTCATAGCGGCTGTTATTATACTCGAATTCGAGGGTA
>Ga0123357_10000157_pt1 | contig 60865 bp, 42 predicted proteins | sample TergutEmb28metaG_FD_89873 | JGI IMG/M metagenome (GOLD analysis project Ga0123357, IMG submission 89873) | Embiratermes neotenicus P4 segment gut microbial communities from Petit-Saut dam, French Guiana - Emb289 P4 | ecosystem: Host-associated > Arthropoda: Insects > Digestive system > Gut ...
TTTCAAGACAAATACATTAGATCTGTCCGGAAACTGTAGGGGACGATGGTAATCGTCCCGTAAAATCACGGGCGGATTACCATCCGCCCCTACGTAAATCGGGGTTTCCGGACACATCTATTGATGACCTGATAGCGAAAAAATATTTCAAAGCCCCGTTCTGGTATTTAGGAGCGTATTTTTTAAACCGTACAGAGAACGATTGCACCCTTATCGGTTTTGAATTGAGAGACGAACCTGTGCCTGACGGATTCGGTGTTGAAATAATCCCTGCAACGACATGGGCGGTGTTCCCGGTTGACCGTGCTTCGGAAGAAGGAGATGTTCTCGGTCACGCTTATGACAAAATCGTGTCCGAGTGGCTGCCATTGAGTAATTATGTCAGGAATGAAGCTGCGCCGCGCCTCGAAATATACGGCGATATTTTCCCGGAAGTGCCCGACAATTATCTTGAAGTTTGGGCGCCTTTCATAAAAAAATAATGCGATAACGCACTTTTCTTCCAAACAAGAAAGTGGGGTGCGCGAAACGCCCCACTTTTTAATATTATTGATTTTTTGTAAATTAGCTGAGAGCGGAGTATTTGGTTACGGCTTTATCTATATCGCTTTGCATTTTCCCCTGGAGTTTGTCAAACAGCGATGTAACGTCGGGGTTGTCTTTCATGGATAGGGAAATAAGCTGCCAGCCGAAGTCACCGTAATTGGATATTTCACCGATGTCCCATATTCTGTTTTTGAAAATTATGTCGAGCATTTCCGACGATTCTTCATCGCGCGCCATTTTTGTTTTCAGAGTTATGTCGTAATATGCCGGCATAGTCGTGTACATTGATTCTGCGCATAAAGCTTCGCATATCTGCCCCGTTCTTCCCGGGTCTGACGCGGTTACGGGAATGCACATAAAGTTCCCCGTATAGCTTATGACGTCGGTGTAATAATCAGACTGATTTTCGTCGGCTTTCGGCAGCGGCAGTATGCCGAAGTCCGTATTCATTGAACGCAGATTTTCGACTATTCTCAATCTAAGCCACATGAACAGAGCCCTGTCGCCCATGAACACGTCCTGCGACATCGGGTATATACCGGTGGGGATTTTGCCTTCGTAATGATGCAGGTTTAAACTTATATTTTCATCATACATTACGTTGAAACAACCCGTAAGCGCGGCATATGACCTGTCGCCTCCGAAAGTTATATACGGCTGGTCATTGTCGTCTTTCTGGCATATGTATTCCCCGGCGGAATGCAAGAAACTGATGACTGTGTCTCTCTGACATATAAATCCGAAACGGTCGTCCTGATAAGTCATTTGTCCGTCGCCGTTCAAATCGCTGGCTGCGCCTTTGCACATATCATACAGTTGGGCGCTTGTCCATTTTCCGTCTTTTACAATCTGATAAGGGTCGGAAAGTCCGAGGCTTTGCAGAAGTCCTTTATTGAAAACAATGCCTGCGCATGTGTCGTTGTTTATCATCATTATATCGCCGGACGTAAAATACAGCTTGCCGCCTACCGACAACGCTTTATTAGCGCCCTGATCCCACCACGGCTGCGTCAGGTCAAGATTAGGAACGTTGTAAAGATCCAGGAAATATCCAGATTGGGCAAAACCGGGCGAGTCGCGCATCGGAGCTTCTATCATATCGTACATTTCGTCGCCGGCAGCTACCGCTTTTCTGATTGGACTCGAAAAATCACCGCTGGTATTGGTGAACACCTGCGTTATCTTAAAATTATATTTGTCCTCGACATATGCGTTTCTCGAAAAAACGGCGTCGTTTATAGTGTCGCCGGTTTCATTTTCGGCATATACATCACGCGGAACCCAGTCAACCCAGTCCGGGTCGGCTGAGGCTCTTGTCAGGATTTTAAATTCATATCCTCCGAAGTCTGCGTCGGGAAGGTTTGGCACAAGTTTTGCAGTCGTGGTTTCGCCGGTATTATCGGCGGCATTGGCGTCTGTTGTATTGTTTGTATTGTTGTTTGTATTGTTTGTGTTTGTCGAGCACGCGCCGAACAGAGCAAGTAAAATAAATGAGACGGTTAAAACGGCTATAATTTTAAGTTTTTTCTTTGAATGCTTTTTGGGCATAAATAAATTCCTCCTGAAAATAAAAAATTATTAATATTTTAAATCTTTATTATTTAACATTATATCACAGTCAAAACAGATATACAATATATTTTATGATATTCAACAATTTTTTATTTTTATTCTTATATAAATTTATAAAATATATATAAAAAATATATATTTCTGGCTATATATGCCATTTTAAAGTCCAAATTGTTTTCCCGCAAGTTTTAGAACAGACGCCGCTGCCGCCGCCTTTAAAATATCGCCGGGTATAAAATCTAAAAATCCCGCCGTCAAAAAATATGCAAACCCTTTGCCGTATTTATTTGCTATGTTCAGAACAGCAAACAAATACGGCACTCCGATTATATACACGCACAAAAGACCCGCAAAGCATACCGCAAAATAGCCGGCTATGCTTTTTACCCGTCTATATTTTAATATAAATCCCACGACAAACGAACTCAGCACAAAGCCCAATATATATCCGAACGTCGGAGAAAAAACATATGCGATTCCCCCGCCCGAAGTAAACACGGGAAGTCCCGCAAGTCCGAGGATTATATAAATAAACTGGGATAACGGTCCGTATTTATATCCCAGCGTCGCGCCGGATATAACACAGAATAAGGACTGTAAAGTCAGAGGCACAGGAAAGAACGGAATTTTAATAAAAGCTCCGGAAGCCATAAGAGCAGTCGATATTGCCGTATAAGTTATAATTTTTGTCATGTGCGCAGATTTATTACTCATATAAAATTTATTTCACCGCTTTGTATTACAGTTATTTCACCGCTTTGAAGCTCCGCGATTAAGTTTCCGTTTTCGTTTATTCCCGCTGCTTTTCCTATGAATATTTTTCCGTTCTGCACAAACGATATATCTATATCAAGAAGCAGTAACTTTTTATACTCGTCCAATAATTCTTTGCGAGGCATATTCATAAACTGCGTAAAATTATACAGAATTTCACAGAGAATATCGGCGCGTTCATTTTTTATACCGGAAATTATTTTAAGCGATGTTGCAATATCTTTTATTTCGTCGGGAAAGTCTGCCGCGTCATTGTTTATATTAAGTCCTATTCCGATGATAACATAAGATATACTGCGGGTTTCTGCTTCTATTGACGCCTCCGTCAGTATCCCGCATAATTTTTTATAATCCGAATCAAATTTATACAGCAAATCATTAGGCCATTTTATGCGAAGTTCTATTCCACACAAATCCCGTACTGCTCGACTTACCGCAACAGCGGCAATCAATGGGAAGAAAGTTACATCTTCTATACTTATACTGTTTTGAACCGTATTGTTAATTCTTAAAGTGAAGTGTATCCCGCCGTTGTTTTGCGAATAAAATGTTCTTCCGTATCTGCCTTTCCCAGCAGTTTGTTCAGCCGCCGCGATAACAGTATTGTTTTTGCCTAAAAATTTTTTTGCGTCGCTGTTTGTTGAATCAGTCGAAGATTTGTAGATAACATCATAATTTATATTTTTATTTTTTAATCGGCTGTTTATTTCATACTCATTCAATATATCGAAAACCGGAAGAAGTGTATAGCCCCTGTTAGTTTTTGATTCTATTTTATACCCTATTTTTTTCAATTCGTTTACGCATTTCCAGACAGCCGCTCTTGTGACGTTGAATTTCTTCGATATTTCTTCTCCGGAAATATATCCGTTTACATATGTTTTTCCTTTCAAAAGCGACAGCAAATCCCATTTATTCATAAGAGTGAGCCTCCTCCCCTGAAATAATTATACATAAATATTGCTATATTGTCAACCATATTATTATGATCGGTTTACAATACAGCAATTAAATAAGCATCTAAAAAATTACGTTATGCCTTTAATTTTTCAACGAATTTTTGGAAATCTTCCCTTTTCTTTAACTCCATATACATTTTATGACCGTCGTCTGTGTTTGCATCCGCAGCTTCAAAAGCGTCAAAGGCTAAAAGAAGATGTTTTTTGTAATCGTACGGTATATTATACATAAATTTATTTTTGTCCGCGTATTTCACAAAATCCGAAGTAAAATCCCGTTTTTCACCAAAAATCTTGAAATTTTCCGCATAATTATAAAATTCTTCAAAACATCTCATGCTCTCGTCATATTCCCGCAAAGCCATATTTATTACAGCAAGGGCCTTATAACTTTCAGATATGTAATAATCGAAAGGACCCGGAGAATCTGAAAATATTTTGAATACATTTATCATCGCCTGATTTATCTTCTTTAATTTTTCTTCATCTTTTATAAGCCCTAACCCTATTGTGGACATAATACCCATATAAATTAGCATAATTGAATCGTAATTTGTATTGTGGACATGTTTTTCCGCTTCTTCATTTTTACCCTGTTTTAGCAATGAAGTTAGAATCGCCTGACTGTATCCTAATTGATAGTTGTCTTTAGGATTAGCTTTTTTTGCAGTTTCTATCGCTTTGTCATATTCTTCAAGTACAAGATAAATCTGGCACATAGTGCTGTAGCATACGTTATTTACATCTTTATCCGTTGTAAGGCGCGTTATTGAAGATAATTCGTCAAGGATTTCCCGTTCGGCTTTTTTATGGCTTTCAAGCTCTGTGTATTTTGACGAGCCGAGATGTTTATACCAGCATAACAGTGCTTTCAATTCATAATTATTTGGAAATTTTATGCAGGCATCAGTCAAAATTGAAATTTCCTCGTCGCAATTCGACACGACTTTTATATTGTCCCACTTTACAACAGAATCGTCATAATTAACTCCAACAGTGATTTCCCGAACTCTTTTTATAATATTTTCAGGTGTATCGCTCTCTTTAAGCGTGAAATCAAACAGCTTGTCGATAGATACTCTAAAGAAACCCGCGATTTTCGGCAGCATTGCTATATCGGGTATCGACGCCTCTGTCTCCCACTTTGACACTGCACCTGCTGATATGCACAGCACGTCTGCAAGCTGTTCCTGTGTTATGCCTTTTTCCTTTCGCATTTTTAATATATTTTCGCCTATGTTCATGTTAATATGCCTCCTGTGTTTGTTTTATGTTTTTATTTAAATGATATATCCTGTTTATATAATATCACACATAAATACAAAAAACAATGGAGGCGTATTCCTGTTTGTATTGCGAAAACTTGAACGGCAGTCAAGTTTATTTTTGACCTATGCTCAACTATAAAAAATTTATAAAAAAGCCTTGATAAAATAGTTAATATAGTATATAATGTTTATACATAATACATTCGATAAAAAATAGATGTGTCCGGAAACCCTGATTTACGTAGGGGCGGATGGTAATCCGCCCGTGATTTTAAGGGACGATTACCATCGTCCCCTACAGTTTCCGGACAGATCTAATAAAAATTTTAGGAGGAAATTTATAATGCGAAAAATTATTGCTCTTATCTTAATTGTAACGATGATTTTTATCTGCGTTTCATTTACGTCCTGCGGAAATTCAAAAAATAACGGCGGCACGGATAACAACAATACTACTGCTACCATTGCAACCGATAATTCGGGAAACGCCGCGACGGCGGAAACCACTACGGAAAAAATGTTGCCCGATGTTCCAGATGCGGATTACGGCGGCTATGAATTCAAAATCCTGCTTTCCGTCAACAGTCTGCTGCCAACCATGTGGGATGACTTCACCGCAGAACAGGAAACCGGGGACACATTAAACGACGCGGTTTATGCGAGAAACTCATATATCGAGGACAAGTATAACATAAAAATTACCACTGTTCCAACCGCGGTTTCGGACAATATGGACAGACCAACTGCGCAAAAAATGCTGAAAAATTCTATTTCGGCGGGCGATCACTCATACGACGCGGCGTTGCTTGCGGGATATGCCACATGCAACTTGGCGTCCGGAGGCTTTTTGATGGATATGAACGCAATGCCGCCGCTCGATTTGACAAAACCGTGGTGGGATCAGGCGGCTAACAGGGATTTGATGATAAAAAACAAGATGTTCTATACCACCGGCGACATAAGCAACGTTGTAAACGAAGCTACATACGCCATTTTATTCAACAAAAAGCTGATTCAGGACTATGGGCTTGATGATCCGTACGCTCTCGTAAAAAACGGGCAATGGACTTATTCCAAATTGGTTGAAATGGGAGAGGCGGTAGGAGCTGACTTAAACGGCGACGGCAAAATGGACGCAAACGATTTATTCGGAGCGTTAGTATGGGACGATTCAATGATGGGCGTAGTGAATTCGATAGGCGAAAAATGCGCAAAAGTCAACGACAGCGGCGAGATTGAACTCACTTTGAACAATCAGAGAGTTGTTGACGCTTTTGATACATATATAAATTTCGCGCTCGATAAAAATCATGCCCTGTCATATCAGCGTAATGACTGGGACGGAACAAACGCAAACATAATGTTCAACAATAATCAGGCTTTGTTTTACATTCAGATAATGGAGTTGGTCGTAAGACTGCGCGCAATGGATGTCGATTTCGGGGTCATTCCGTATCCGAAACTTGATACGACCCAAACGGATTATTACAGCACGGTAAGCTCATGGCATTCTGGATTCGTGTGCGTTCCGACATCTCAGGAAGACGCGACGAGAACAGCGGCGATACTTGAAGCAATGGCAGCTGAATCAATGTACACTCTCAAACCCGCATATTATGACATAGCTTTAAAGGGCAAATATGTCCGCGACACAGAGAGCGAGGAAATGCTCGACTTGATTTTCAGCACAAAAATATACGATTTGGGGTGGATGTATCAAATCGGCGGATACAACGAGCAGATAATGAACTTGTTCCGCAATAACAAGACCGATTTCGCATCTATGTACGACAAATACAACAGTAAAGCCCTGAGCGATATCGACAAGATAAACACCGCGTTCAGCCAGATTTTAAACTGATTACAGAATAAAAACAATCGGGCGGGAAAATTCCCGCCCGTATTGTTTTTGCGGTCGCGGCCATGGCGGGAGAATAAAAAACAATATAAAAGTTAGGTTATTCTCTGATATGCTTTTATTAATTCAATAAAATCTTTTCTATAGCCGTTTGTGTCTTTTCCAATAGAATCCATTGCCATTTCCAATGCTTCATCAGCGGTAAAACTGCCTGTGTATTCAGACGAACGCAAAAGCTGACCGAAGCCCGCAACGCTTGACGCAAAGATGAAATCATTTGTATTGTAATCAAGTATTCTGTCTTTTTTTACAGGCTGGGTAATCAACATGCTTGTATCTTCGCCCGGATTTTTATATCTGATTCGCACTTCAAACAATTCGTCCGGATACGGATTATCAGCAGCAGCAATATTAGCCGTAGTAGTATTATTGTGCTGATATTTTAAAACAGGTTCATCTGCCGTCCCTGTAAGTCCAAGTTCAAACATAAGTATTACGTCAGTTCCTATACCGATTTCTCCGGCGTCTTTATTGTCGTTGGTGAAGTCTTTATTTTGCAGCATACTGTTTTCATATCCTATCAGTCTGTATGTGCTGACTAACGCAGGGTTAAATTCAACCTGCGCTTTGACGTCGTCTGCTATAGTGAATAAGTTTGCGCTCAATTCGTCAACCAATACTTTCTTTGCGGTATCAACGCAGTCTATATAATGATAATTACCGTTGCCGTTTTTCGCCATCGTCTCCATTTTATTGTCTTTTAGATTTTCAGTCCCGAAACCCAAAACTGTGAAATATATGCCGCTGTCCCTTTTTTGAGACATTAATTTTTCGAGGTCTGTAACGCTTGACACCCCAACGTTAAAATCGCCGTCAGTCGCTAAAATAACGCGGTTGTTTCCGTTTTTAAAAAAGTTTTTTTCCGCAAGGGCATATGCTGTGTTAATACCGTCCGCGCCAGCCGTGCTTCCTCCGGCTGACAGGCTGTCTATTGCCGAGATTATCTTATCTTTCTGGTCGCCGCGCACACCGTCTAAGAGAACGCTCGCGCTGCCCGCGTATGTTACGATAGATACGACGTCATTTTCCGTAAGCGTTTCTGCAAGCATACTGAACGCGGATTTTAAGAGCGGAAGTTTGTCGTATGAATCCATTGAGCCGGAAGTGTCGATTAGAAAAGTAAGATTGCTGCTCGGGAGTTTACTTCTGTCGATGTCTTTGGATTTTACTCGTACAAACGCAAGATATTTGTCCGTATTGAATGGTGATTCCCCCAATTCGGTATAAATCGAAAACGGGGTATCATTTTCAGGGAGTATTTCGTCATAATCGAAGTAATTTATCATTTCTTCGATTCTTACGGCATCTTTCGGAGGCAAATTGCCGCCGTCAATATACCGTACCACATTGCGGTAAGATGCGGAGTCTATTTTGAGCGAAAACGTGATTAAAGAGTTATCCGAAACGGCGGTTTCTGTATTTTCCGTGATTTGCGAATATTCTTCGTCTGGATATATGTCGTAACTGTCATAATTAGCATAATTGCCATTGTTATTATCATTTTCCGTTGCATTATTCATATTGTACCTCAATCCTCCGCCGCTGCTGCAAGCAGAAAAAACAATTATTGAAACAATGCAAATTAATAAACATACAATTTTTTTCATATGATTTACTCCTTTGATTTCTTTTTAATTTTTGTGGTTCTGTATAGTAAAACCTTTGAAATTAAAAATCCTTACAGTCTTTTTGAAAAATTTTGAAAAAAATTAAATCAGATTTTCACTGAGCGTGATTAAGTCGTAATAATCATACGGACTTGTAAGGGTATAGAGCAAATCGTCTTTTTTATACTGTATAAAACTGTAATCTGCCTTTGATATTGCATATACGTTTGTGTTGTTGATATTTATTTTTTTCAAGCCGTCAGTATTTATATTTCCTTTAAATTCTTCGATTGTAAGTATGATTTGATTATCTTCATTGCCTGCAATGTAATAAATGGCTTTCTGTTTGTCGTAGTCCACTTTTTCGAGAGTATAAGCCGACGGCAGTTTAGTGCTGACAAAGTCGTATGTCAGTATTGCGGACGGCGTTTGGGAAACTTCGTTTGTATTGCTGAAAATATTTAAAATGGGAAGATTAACGGCGATGATTATTAATATTATAAAGCATGCGGCAACAGGCGTCAACCGCGCGGTCCATCTTTTTATTTTCGCTGTTTTGACTGCGCTTTTTACTTTTTTGTCAAGCTGTTCTGATTGAGAGAAACTATTGAGATTATCGAATTCCTTTTTCAGTTCGTTACCCGACTTCTCCGCATATGAAGAAGCCAAGTTTTTAAAAAATAACTCGTTTTTACTGTTATTCTTCATATATAATTTCCCTCCTTCAGCAATTCGATTAATCTTTTCTTTGCCCTATGTATTCTGACGGCGACATTATCCTCGGATATATGTAAAATCTTCCCTATTTCTTTATATGAGAGATTATGCGCGTACATCAGTAAAAAGCAGTCTTTTAATTCGTCTTTCAACTTATCCACTAATTTTAACATTGCTTCCGTAACGATTTCGGATACGACTTCTTCTTCAACATTAAAATCGCTCTGCCAGTCGTTTTCTGACATATCGTACATGTCATAGTTTGAAACAGGTATGTCTTTATTTTGGTTCAATATATTTATGGCTGTATTCTTAACGATAACAACCAGAAAAGATACTGTCATACCGGAATCCGGGTCGTCTATTTTGTGCAGATTTTTATAAACCCTTAAAAACGCCTCGCTCACCGCGTCTTCCGCTAAAGAATAATCGTTCAGTATCGCGTTGGCTTTATACAGCAGTAACTTTTTATATTTGTCGTATATATACTCAAATTTTGATTTCTCATATTCGTTTGGAAAAGTTAAAAATATTAATACCATAAAGACGCCCCTTAAATATAAACCGTTTATTTAACAAAAACATTACAGCAATATAATATTTTCCCCTGATTTCAAGATATTACCGAAACATACGGCATTGGTATGTTCAGGGATATTTACTTTGAGAGTAACGGTGTTATCACTGCGGCGTTTCCATTCGACTGATATTCTGCCTTTGGGAGTGTCTATATGTCCTCTGCAAAAATTTAGAGCAGATATGAATTCGGGCTTTATTTCGACTTCTTCATAACCGGGGTTTATTATAATGACTATTCCGACCAATGTTTTCATTATCCACGCCATAAAACACGAATACATATGATGATTTTTTGAATTTCCTGGCTGCCATGTTTCCCATAAAGTCGTCGCTCCGCAGTCGAGCCAGCGCGTATATGACGGATAGCCTTTCGCCGTAATTATTTTATACGCATATTCGGCGAGACCGCACGCATTAAGCGCGGCATATAAATGCGGAAGCCCAACCATGCCGCAGTTGTGGTGAAAGTCTCTTTCCTCGACAAGTTTTTTAAGCTGTTCTTTAATCGGCTTGCCGAATACGCCCTCAATATGAACTGCCATAGCAACGGCTGTCTGTTCGTTTATTTTGCATGTTCCGTCTGCGTTCACGTAGTTGTCGAAAAATAATTTTACTGCCTTGTTATGTTCATTTTCATATTTTTCACATAAATCTTTATTTCCCGCAAACGCCGCCGCTCCTATTGCAATTCTTAAAAATTTAGCAAGGAACACAAGATTTATAAATTTCCTCGGGACTTTTGTAGGTTCGGGCGGCGACCAGTCGTCGAGACCGTAATCAATCAGACCGTCCGGTTCTTTGCGGCTTTCTAAGAATTCAAAATAACGCTCAAAATACGGCAGACTATCAATAAGCAGGGATTTGTCGCCCGTGTGCAAGTATATTCTGTATGGAATCTCAAATAAAATCCCCTCTGAAACAGGTCCGTTTCCCCACTCGTATCCCCAGCCGCCGGTCGGGATTATCCCTGGCATAGAGCCGTCCTCGCGCATTGCGTCAAGTATGTCTCTATGCCACTTTTTAAATAAATTAACTATATCAAAATTCATCAGCATTTGCTCCGCCGAAGCCTGCGCGTCGTTTGCCCAGCCGAGTTTTTCGCGTGTCGGGCAGTCTGTAGGCATATAAAAAAGGTTGGAATATGTCGCCATTCTGCCGGCTTTAAACAGTTTGTTTAACGTATCGTCCGAACATTCAAAATCCGATATTGCCTTGATATCCTGATGCACAAATATTCCCGAAACCGTGTCGCTATCGGGATTTTTTATTCCGTCAATCTCTATATATCTGAATCCGTGATAAGTAAACATCGGGGACCATATAAATTCTTCGCCGTTGCATATAAATTTATCCGTCATAAATTCGCTGTCGGGATAAAAATACCCGTCAATCATGCCGTTCATCTGCAAACTGTAATCCGCGTTCACTGTTTCCGCATATCTGATGGCGAGCAAATCACCGGAATTGCCGTTGTTTTGATTTACTTTAAGCCGTATATACCCCGAAACATTCTGCCCTATGTCGAACACATATTTCATCGGTCCGGTTTGGATTATATTTATCGTCTTATATTCCGCGCACTCGCGTATCGGTTCGCACAGGCACTCTCTGAACACGCCTTTCGGCGGCGTGCTGTCCGCTATTGCATAATCCCATCTGCTGTCGTCGAAATTAATCTGGTTAAAGTTCGGATTATACAAACGCGAATCGAAATGTTCTCCGCTCCGCAGTTGATTGAATACAACCGGCGTTTCTGCCGTGCATTTCCACGTATTATCCGAAACTAAAATAGTTTCGCCGTTTATTTCAAGTTTCAGAATAAACTTTGGATTATCGCGCCAAACGGCATGATTAAAATTCCACGGAGTATTAAGCGACTCATTGTAAAATCCGTTTCCGCATATTACAGTGAATATATTTTGTCCCGAATGCAAAAATTCTGCGGCATCATATGAATTGTACCATAAAGTCTTGTTGTAATCGCTGACGGGCGCGGTGAATAAATCCTGAGTGATTTTTCTTCCGTTTATATAATAATAACCGTAACCGAGACCGCAGACAAATACTTTTGAGCTCTTAATATTATCAATATTTTCAACTTCAAATTTTTTTTTGAATATTACGCACGGGCTTTTCTCTCTGTCGTATTCTTTTACAAACGGCATATCCGCTTTTATAAAATTTATATTTTCAAACATAAAATCCCCCTTTCACTCTGCAAATTATCCGGCTTGCGAATTTGCTATAAACGCATCGTAGATTTTGTCGTAATTTTTCTGAAGCATTGCGGCTCTCTTTTCGTAAAAAGACGTAACGTCTGTGCTTTTGGATTGCAATAATTTCGGGACTATATATAATAAGTCGTTAAAATTTGAAAAATTCAATCCGAAATCGTAAATGCTGTTGTTGTAAATAATGTCGAGCATGTCTTTCGAATCGTCGTCCCTTATGAGTTTGCCGTTTAAAAGAACGTCAAAATATGCAGGCCAGACTGTAGAATAGCTCTCGGCTCCGAGATAATCGACAACCGCTCCCACTTTTTCCGGGTTGCTTATATTCAACGGAGCGCAAATTGTTCCCGCCCAGTTCAAACTTATATAATTTGCCTGATTTTCGTCAAGTTTCGGGTACGGCAGTATGCCGAAGTCAAAATCCGTAGCGCGGAGCGCTTTCACGTCGCTCGGAACGCTCATATAAAACAACGCCCGTCCGCTGTCAAACGGAATATACGGTTTGCCTTGATTTTTTGCGTCGTACACATATGTGAAAGTCTGATTGCCCACATAGAGCAAATCGTAAAGTTTATTCACAATATCTTGAGTTTTTGACGTATTTACATCAAAGACATAATGTCCGTCCGCGTCTTTCGTCATAATGTATTGGTTGCATGAATACATTGCGTTGACAAACTGCCAGTCCAATTCGCCTACAAAACCGTACAAATCGTTTTCGGTATATTTCCCGTCGCCGTCCACATCTTTCGATACCTGTTTTGCCATTTCGCTCAGTTTATCCCAAGTCCATTTACCCGACTTTACAAGCTGATACGGGTCTTCAAGACCGTACTGCTTAAGTAAATCCTTGCTGAAAGTTATAAAACACGGGGACGGAATTACAAAATCGTTAGCGACAAACGGCATATATCCGTTTATATTCAGATATTCGTTCATGCTCTGATTCCAGTATTTTTTGGAGAAATCGACGTTCGGCATATTATTCCAGTTGTACGCGAGATTGCCTGTAACTATAGTATCAAGCCCGCTTACACAGTGAGTAAGCGCAATATCGAATGAATTTGTACCGGACATGACTTCTTTTTTCATTTCGGTCGCAACATCGTTTATAGATGCGAGTTCCCTTGTCTTAATGTCTATGTTGAAAAATTCATCCGTATCAGCCATACGTTTGTAGAGAGCGTCGTTTACCGCGTCCCCGGTTTCCTGCTCGGCAAAATAATAGTCCGGGTAGAGATCCCAGTTAGGATACAAAATAGTAAATGTTTCGCCTTTGAAATCGAGTTTCTGCCCGCCGTATAAATAACCCGGGTCAGCCGTAGTCTGTTGTTCTGTTTCCGCTGTTGTCCCGGCGTTTTGATTTGCCGTTGAATCTGTATTTTGACTCCCCTGATTTTTTGAATTTGCGCACGACGTGCCAGTCAGCGATATTCCCGCAATCATCAGTAAACAGAGAATTGCGGCAATAAACCGTTTAAGTTTGATAGACATATGTTTTCCCTCCTGTTTTTATTATGAACGTATAATATTTCTGCAAATTTAAATAATCTGTTTCTATCATTCTATCACTGAATTTTTGCTCTGTCAAGCATTTTATTGGTTCTTATCGAAGCTCCCGAAAAAAATCTGTTGACAACGTGAAAAAAATCTGTTATACTGTTATAAAACCGCAATACATATTAAAACACACAACGTATTTTAAAATAATAATCAGGGGCGCCAAACTCGATAGGCTGAGATGCAGTGAAAAACCTGCGGTCCCTTTTAACCTGATATGGGTAATGCCAACGTAGGAAGATTATTTTGCCGAACATGTTCATCTATTTATAGAAACATTGTCCTTAATATTTTACCGCACATTTTCCCGTTGGGTAATATGTGCGGTTATTTTCATATAAATTTATTAAAACAAAAAATTAAGGGATGGTGTTCTTTTTATGCAAAATTCAAAAAATTCAAAATCAAGAAAAAATCTGTATATTTTAGTGGAGTGTGCAGTGATGATTGCTCTTGCGGCGGTCTTATCCAATTTTAAAATCTGGAATGCGCCTTTAGGCGGTTCCGTAACCCTTTTCAGCATGGTTCCGATAATTATAATAGGACTGCGGTATGGACCTTTTTGGGGATTTTCCACAGCATTTATTTATTCCCTTACGCAATTTATGTTTGACGTATCGAAACTGTCAGGCTGGGGAGTGGCAGGCGCAAAAAATATGATACTCTGTACGCTGTTTGATTACATTATCGCCTTTACAATTCTCGGAGCGTCGGGGCTGTTCAAACCCGTGATTGAAAAAACCCGGCAGCGGAGCAAAAAAATTATAGTCACTGTAATTGCCACTCTATCTGTCTGTATTCTGCGTTATACATCTCACCTGATTTCTGGAGCGGTTTTGTGGTATTCGATAACAAAAGCGTGGAGCAGCGACGGCGATTATATTCGAACCGTCGGAGCCTGGGTGTATTCCGCAGTTTATAACCTGCAATATATGCTTCCCGAAACTGGTATAACTCTCATTGCCGCGCCCGCCGTAGTTACGGTATTATCTGTTATACGCAAACAAAGAGAAAACGGCGCATAATAATATCGCAGGGAACGAATAAATCTGTTCCCTGCATACTTATATCTTTACACAATAATAATTTAATGCGACGGATAATTTCTTACAATTTCTATCGCTTTAAAAATCTCAGTTGAGATTCTGCTCAGATTTTCTATATTCAGAATAGTATGGGCTTTTTGCATAAGCTCCCCTTGTTCTGTCGTGGCGTAATGAGAGGGAATATTGTTTAACGCAATAGCGCATATATCATAAAAACATTTCCCGCATTTGCATATATTTGACGTATGTTTCATAGTCGTAGCAACTTCCTCAATCACTACGCTTTCCATTGTATTTTTAAAAAAGTAACTGCTAAAATTCCTGTTTGCGGATATATCGGCTCTGTCCGGAATATTTTGAGTTTCTTCCGGTTTTACAACTGTTTCAGTTTCTGCAGTATCGTTTAAATCAGGCTGGGGATTCCCTATTTTATTAATTTTGCTTTCCAATTTTTCAAACTGATTTTCTATTTTCTGAACCTGCGACTGCAGATTTTCCACTTTATCTTCAATGCTTAAATAATCTTCGGGTTCGTCGTCATACTCTAAATTTTTAAAACTTACCGGTCCGTCGTCGTAACCATCTGAATAATCAGAATTTTCACTTTCAGATTCTGTATTATTGCCGTTATTGTCATTTTCAGATTTTTTAAAAATTTCTAATATATCTATATTTCCGATTAGCCCGTTATTACTGGATTTCCCAGGGAATCCGGTATTATCCGAATTTGAGTCCTGATTGGATTCGTCTGAGGCAAATCTCTGCACTGCGGATTTCTGCCGCTCTCTGCTGTCGATATTGTTAAAATTAATTTTGCTGAATAAAACTTTATTTTTAGGAGTTGACAACTCTGTCTACCTCCTCGGCAAGTTTTTGATAACCGTTCGACCCTGAAAAGTTATCTTCGGCAAATTCGTTAATCGGAACGCCGGCTATAGCGGCATTCGCAAATTTTATACTGCGTTTTATCAATATATTGAGAAACGGGAAATTCTCCTGTATTTTATCCACAATCATACGCGCGTGCTGAGTTCTTGGGTCGTACATGGTTATTATAGTCCCTAAAAAGTTTATGCGGGGATTGTATTTTTTTATATCCGATATTGTGTTCGAGATTATTTCAAGCCCCTTGTACGACAAAAAAGACGGTTCCACAGGAACAATCACATAAACCGAAGCCATAAAAGAGTTTATTGTCAGAATACCCAAAGACGGCATATTGTCTATGATCGCGTAATCGTAATATTTGGCGACTTCGTCGAGCTTTTCTTTCAAAATATGTTCGCGGTTTATCAGGGACGTAATCTCAATTTCAGCGGCGGATAAATCAATCGACGACGGGATTAAATCGACGTTTTTTAAATCTGTCTGGACTATGACTTCTTTAGCGGAGCATTTTCTCGTTATGAGATGATACGCGTTTCGCAGGAATTTTGCCGGGTCGAATTTAAGATATATCGTCAGTGAAGCCTGCGGGTCAAGATCGACGAGAAGAACATTTTTTTTCATTCTGCCCAATTGGGCGGCAAGATTAAGCGCAGATGTGGTTTTTCCCACTCCGCCTTTGTTATTTGCTATTGATATAATATTCATACCTTTACTAACCTTTAAATTACTATCCTTTTCTCTTGTTATATTTTTATATTTTCAGTTTCTGGGCTTTTGATTTTTTACTTTTTTATTACCGATTTTTATTTTTTCCAAAATTATATAATTATATTAATATACAACAATTTTATCAAAAAAAAATGTAAAAATCTACGGAATTTTCAATATCTCAAAATTTTTACATATAATTTATATATTATTAATTAATAGATGCTTATGAAGACACAATTATTCGAAATATTTTTAAGCGGGCTTTAAGCTATCGCGCATTGGGAAGATATGCTCCGATATCTTTTAATTTTTGCTGTAATTCTAATATATTTACGCTGCGCGTTTCACAGACGCCGTTGGCGGTTGTATTTGCCGCTGATATTGCTGCGCCGATTCCCGCCGCCTGCCCCATTATAAAACATCCCGGCATTACCCTGATTGACGCCTGCATTTTTTTGTCCGTGCTCGCGCATCTTCCCGCAACATAAACGTTTGACAGATTTTTCGGCAGCAAAATCCTGTAAGGAATACCGTAGGATTCGCCTGTTTTATAACGCATGGTTTCATATTCTTTCCTGAATTTCTCGTATGATTCTTTATCCGGTTTTGCGATATGTATATCTACGGGATATGAAAATCTGCCGATTTCGTCGTTGAAAGACGCTCTTTTTATAAAATCGTCCGCGCACAATTCATAATCGCCCGTTATTCTGCGGCTCTCACGCACCCCGAGGCACGAGCCGGATATGACTATATTGGCGTTTTTATAGCCTCTGCCTAAATATTCCCTGTAATATTTTTCATACTCCGGAAGGATTTTCCGTCCGGTTATCATGGCTTGCGTCAAAGAAACCTCGTCGGTAGCGTCGGCGTCGAAACAGTGACCGATATTTCCCCCGCCTAAATTATCCCCGACGCGCCACATTCCGGACAGATGACGGTCTTCCTGCGTGAAAATATTATCCGCAAACGCTTTTTCAAGCTCCGAATCGTCCGTAAAGTTTTTGTCGCCCCAGTTTATATTATTCCAGATTGTGCATAAAGTAGACGGCATCGTTCTACCATCATCGCCTCCGATTACGTACGGATTACCGGCAAACGCGCACAAATCCCCGTCGCCGGTGCAGTCTATAAAAATTTTTGCCCGGACTGCGAAAGTGCCGCTTTTTGCGTTGAATACTGCGTAATTTACATGATCTTCCCCGTTTTTTATAACATCTATTAAAGTCGTGAAAAACGAATACTTTATATTTCTTTCGTTTACAATTAGATTATCGCAGAGCCTTTTATACTTTTCAACATGTATTCCGACCAATCCGTTGAATCCATTTTCGATGCACAAATCGTAAACTTCTCTGCCGATACCTCCGGCGAGAAAATTAACCCCGTCGGTGAACGACATAAATGCCGGAACGAGCGCAGTCGTCGCAAGACCTCCGAAGAATCCCTGCGATTCCGCCAAGAAAACGGATACTCCCTGTCTTGCCGCCGAAACCGCCGCCGCAATTCCTGCCGGACCGCCCCCGATTACGCATACATCGGCAGTATATTTTTCCCGTATTGTTTTTGTGTAGATAATTTCATTCATAAAAATCCTCTTTTCTTGTTATATTTTATATTGTTATTGATAATTCATTTAAGGCAGTCAAATATTCATTATAAGATTTTTCGATTTTATTGGATATTTTTACGTACTTTTCAATTTCGTTTTCAGTTGGTTTCACAAGTTTAATTTTAATTAATTGCTCGTACGATAGGATAGCCCTTGCTCCGCCTAAACAATAATCATTTATTATAGATAAATATTCGGAACTTTTTAGTTTTGACACAAGATAGTGCGGCGGAAAGTCTTTGCTTGTCTCAAATACAACGTATATTGAACTTACAAACATATTCGGGTGAATATTCTGAACAACTCCAATACTTCCAATGTTTATTCTATGCGGATTATACACGATATCTCCAACAGAAACTTTTTTATATTTTTGCGACAGTTCGCCCATTTCCCTTGCTGAATAAATTTCTTCAAGAAAAATGCCTTTTTTCGATACCTGTAAAATTGCACATTCGTCATCATCGTCATAAACTTCTTTGTTAAACTTCACCTTTTTTTCCGATGTAAAATCTTTTAAATAAACAGTACGGCTTGCAGTAATGGGGATATGCTCCATATAAGAAAACGGTAATAGCGAATAATTATCAGTGCTTTTTATTTTATCGCCGGCGACTCTGATAGAATTCGGTATTATAGTATTTTTTTCATTATACTCAGCCAGTAAACTACTGTAATCAGATTTCCCCGGCAATACTCTCCGTCTTGCACCTAATTCAAATCCATCGTTTCTGATGATAAAATAATATACATCTTTTAGTTCGCGAATTGTTTCTTTTTCCTTTTTGCGTGCGATAAAAATGCTTGTTTTTGTTGGAGTATATGGGTTAAATACACCTCTCGGTAAAGAAACAACCGTTATTGATTCTGAAGAATTTACTATCAGTTTTCTTGTATCTTTAATTACGCCGCCGTCATATAGAAATGTTTCAGGCACGATAGCCGCCATCGTGCCGCCGTCTTTAACCGCTCTCCACATATGCTGGATAAAAACGCTGTCTCCATTATCAGTAGGGACAGAATATAATCCCCCGCTGTCAGTTTTTTGAGAATACGGAATATTTGAAACGACAATATCAAATTCTTTATCAACCGGTTGTTCAAGACTATCCATTTGAATTATATTTGTATGACCGTCGCCGAATAAAATCATATTCATCTTTGCTATCCGCGCTGTGGATGTAATCTCCCTGCCAAAGATACTTTCAGTTTTTATCTTTTTTCGTATAGTATCGTCTTTCATATTAGAATTGTTTGATAAATATTTGAAGCATTCCAATAAAAACCCGCCCGTTCCGCAAAACGGGTCATATATAGTTTGTCCGAATTTTGGGGAAATTAAATTTATAATCGTTCTGATTATATGACGGGGAGTATAATATTCGCCAAGGTCTTTATTTCCGTTTGTAACATTTTTGAGAAAAAATTCAAAAGCATCGCCTTTAATATCGCTGTCAATTTTATTAAAATCTATTGTGTTTATTTCATCTAATAAATCTTTTAATATATTTTCATTGGATATATTTAATGTATTGTCAAACACATCTCCATATTTTTCCCTGAGTTTCGGTTTTATCGAATCTTCCAGAAATAATCCTATATCGCCTTCCGGTTTACTCATTAAGTTTTTCCAATTCACTCTTTTGTCTAAAGGTATTGAGTTTTTTGATATTTCCGCTATATCGTCTAAATCGTCCATCAATTTTAAAAAAAGTATATCGGCAAAAACTGAGAACCGTTCATACCCGTCCCTAAGCCCGGCTTTTCGCAGGAGATTATTTGCTCTTTTAAATAAAGACAGCAATTCTTCTTTTGAATAATTCAGACCTTTGGGAGAAGATTCAATTTCACTTCCATTTTCAATAAAACGCTTAATTGTTACCTCATCAACAAAATCCTGAATTTCTGCTCCGTCTATCTTTAGCGGCTTGTTTTCATTAATATTGTATGAGTACACAAAAGTATCGTTTGTAACGAATACTATTGAAACACGTAAAGGTTTTGCATATAATTCTGACGCTTGCAGCAGCGCATTTTCAAGTTTTATACCGGGTCGTTTTGCTTCAATAACGGCAATCGGAGTATCTGTTCCGCTTGAATAAATCAGATAATCAGGATTCTTTCCGTTCAGCAAATTATCCTGATACTCGGTTTTTGCTCTTTCCTGAAAAACATTACAATGTTTTGAATTTTCATCTAAACAAAAACCTAAATTGATTAGCTTTGTGTTTATGTTTGTTCTTGTATGTGCTTCCAATGGGTATTTTCTTTTACTATTGGACATACTTTTATAGACTCCTTTCTGTCTTGTGAACAGTGTATTATAATATATTTCACTTGTTTATCTCCTGGTCCATCCAGTCTATTCTCGCTTTGAGCCACGTTTTGAGAAAATCGACTTCGTCCTGATATGTTGTGCGGGACTGGAAACCGTCCGCATTGGGCCAGACATAAACTCCTAGTATCTTCCATTTCGCAAAGTTCATAGCCTGAGATTTGTCGAGAAGCGCGGCGGTTGAATCTATTCTCTCGAACATTCTGTTAAAATAATGCGTCTTAACATAGTTCCAGCGGTCTTTAAATTCCTGAACAAACGCGGGGTCCTCGAACAGCCTTGTAAACCAGTCGCAGTCTCTTACATACCAGCCTGTCGGGTCGTCGCCGCCCCTGTAATTGGCGTTTCCTGCGCCGAGGTCAAAATCCCATATCGGACCCATACACAATTTGCCGTCTCTCGGTTTGTACATATATACGCTCGTGTAGAAATCCGCGTCAACCTGTTTGAAAAGCTCGTTTACTATATACCAGTCAATATAAGTAGACGGGTCTATATATGCTCTGTAACCTTTATTCGGGTCTGTGAAATCATCGCTGAAAAGGGCGTCCTCCGCTTTGTTTACATAATCCGAAATATAATTGTACGCGTCTTCGGACATATTTTTTGCCCCGGGCTGCTTTATGGAGAAGAAATGTCCTACTCCGTCTGTCTGCGCTGTCCAGTTTATTTTTTTTGTCTCAAATATTATCTCGTCCGTATCATATTTATCCGTAGAATTTACTTCGAGCAGATAAGTTCCGGACAAATCGTCGCCGGTGCTTGCGGGGATTATTTTTTCCTGACCTTTACTTGTGATTTTTGTGGTATCGCTGCCTTTTATTTTAGGAAAATCAAGCCTCCCCTGACCTATGTCAATCAGTTCGCCGATATTATATGTGCCGACATACTGTCCGTTGAGCACCAAATCGACATATCGGAGTCTGGGAGAATACGCCGCGCCCATGTCCCTGTACAATTCGACCGCAGTATAGTTCCGCATAAGCGACTTATCCGCATAATTTGCCACAAGCATCCACTTATCGAACGAAGGCATGTCCAAAATCTGCGCTTTATCGGCGATTTCGATGGTATAACCCTTTTTTGGCATATCCCAAGATGAATTTCCGCGTCCTTTTATTGTTATTGCGCCGTCGTAGAGACCTTCGCCGTATGGATTCAGCGCGCTGTCTATAATTTTTAAGGTCGCGTTGCGATATGTGCTTTTGCTCGTAATCTTTTTGTTGTTTTCTGTATTTATTACGACTACCGGAATGCCGTTGTCAAGTTGCTTTACGCTTATTTCATAGTCTCTGGCGGCGTTAATTTTTTCGTTTACGGCGGCGACTTCGAGCGTTTCGCCGGGTTTCATTTTTAATTCGGCGTCCGCGGTTTTTGCGCCGTTTATATACAGGACGCAATTATGGGCAAGTTGATATGTAACGGTATATTCATAATCGTCCGCCACCGTTCCCGGAACATACGCTTCCGTATATGTATCGTTAACGTCGTCATATACTCCGGCTTGTCCGTCAAAAGAGACGCTGAGAAGCTCCGCGTCGTCTATGTACGGCAGGGTTGCGGTTCCCGTAAGATATAATGCCGCCTGCGTGTTTTTTTTGCGCGCGAACAGTTTGATATCATAATCTTTGCCGGGCAGTAATTTTGTGACTTTATATGTGCCGTTCAGGATTTTGTCCGAAGTGAAATTTAGAACTATATGTCCGTTTTGCGCAGCCGTAGAGTAATCGTCAATATTCCCGTCATAACTCGCCGCGACCGCGTATTCGTATTCGCCGTCTGTGAGATTAGGCCAGGCCAGCGTAAACCCTTTTACTCTTATATCGCTCACAGTCAGCGAGGCGTTATCCGGGATTTTCAGGTTCAGCACCTGCAAAGAATTAAGCGCGCCTTTATCTGAAGCAGAACACGATGAAATCATAAAAAAGATAAGCGCGAATAACAGCAAAGCAGACGGAATCAGAAGCATATATTTCAGATTTTTGTTTATTTTTTGTTTCATAAAATCTCCTCTGGTTGCAGATAATGACGCACGGCTGAACTTTGTTCAACGTGCGGCTCCTATGAAATATTTTTATTTTGTCTTATCATTATATCATATATAAACAAATTTAACAACAGTTTTAGAAAATTTTTTATGGTAATCGTATAAAAATATTTGCAGGAAAAAGAGGAGAAATTTTTCAAATATAAAATTTTAATATATTGAGCAAAATAAAATAAAATTCAATAATTATTATATGGAGAGATAAAATTTTATGAAAAAATATGAATCACACGGATTACGAAAGTCAATTACATTAATTTTATTTATATGCGCCGTTTTATCGGTATTGTCCGGTTGCAACGTCACAGACATGCGCGATATGAATAATACTGATATTATAAATAATATAGATAATTCTGTAAAAGTTAAGAATAATGTGACCGCCAACATAGTCGGCGCAAACACCGAAAGCGACGGCAGGACGCAGAAACAGCAGTTAATAATACCCAAAGATTATATATCGGGATTAATGCTGTCGGTTCAGCCGAGAAAAACGCGCACGATTATGGTCTATATGAACGGCTCCGACTTAGAAAGCCAGTATGCGGCGGCAACCGACGACTTATATGAAATGCTCGGTTCAAAGTTCGACAGCAAAAAGATGAATCTTGTAATATTTACCGGGGGAGCAAAAAGATGGCATACGCCCGGTGTTCCCAATAATTTGAATGCCATATTCAAAATTGACAACGGCAGGCTTATCAAATTAGCCCAGATAGGCAAAGACCCTATGGGTTATCCCGAAACTTTGGCGGGATTTATAAATTTTGGCAGCAAATTGTTCCCGGCGGACAAATACGGATTGATTTTCTGGAATCACGGCGGCGGCTCAATAGTCGGCTACGGGTCTGACGAACGGTATATAAATCCAAACAAAGCGATGATGAAACTTTCTGAGATTGATGCCGCACTCGGCAGTACAAATTTATATGCTAATGATAAGAAATTTGAGTTTATAGGCTTTGACACATGTCTTATGGCGACGTTGAAAATGGCATGCATTGGCGAAAAATACGCGGATTACATGGTCGCTTCCGAAGAACTCGAACCTGACCCGGGCTGGGATTATTATTTTATGGGGGATATAAAACCGAATGATTCAGGCAGGGAAATCGGCAAATTAGTCGTGGACTATTACAGAAATTTCTACAATAATTGGGATATCAGCGACGTTTTAACTATGTCCCTGACGGATTTAAGCAAGATGCACGAAGTCGCGGCTACTTTTGAAGATTTTGCCGCTTCAGCAAAATATCAGTTGGCAAACGGTAATTACAGCTATATATCAAAAGCAAGAGGCAGAAGCCGTATGTTCGGCAGTATGGGAGAGTTCGCAGGGGAAACAGATATGATAGATACGGGAAATCTCGCCCAAAGTCTTAAAGAACTTCTGCCGGATGAAAGCGGCACGCTCCTTTCTGAGTTAAATGACGCCGTAATATACAAATATGAAGCCAACATCAAGGACCTCGGCGGACTTTCTATCTATTTCCCGTTTGCGAACAAAAAAGATTTAATTTATAATATGGACGTTTACAAATCTATAAATCAGCTTCCGGAATATACTGATTTCCTTGATAAATTCTGTTCCGTTCTGGATTCGAGACCGCTTGTAAATTACAGGACAATCGCGGACACAGTTATTAACCATGCTGAAATTATAAACTTGAATTCAGACGGAAATATCAAGACAGGAGAATATAATATTTCACTGACTCCGGAACAGGTTGACAATCTTCTGGAAGTCCGCCAGACCACATGGCGTAAGAATGATGTAGATAACAGCTATATTCAGATAGAGGAGGATAAAAACGTTTCCGTATCAGATGACGGCGAAGTCGGCATAAAATTCAACGATGTAGGTACAACGCTGAATGGACGTTTTATATGTCTTTACGAACTCGGAGTGAATAACGGCTGGCATGATTTGAATAATAAGCGCATAAGATACGCAATTCCGGTAAAATTAAACGATAGCGACGCGGACTTAATCGCCGTATATTCAGACAAATATCCTGACGGAAAAATAATCGGAGCAGTGCCGGCGGGGGATGATGTATATAATATTTTAGACAAAAAAATAGTCCCAATCAGAGCTGGGGATAACATTCAGATATTATATTACGCGGAAACTTTCGGCGAAGATAATAACAGCGAATTGGATTCTTTGGAGGTAAACGACAGAAAGCGCGAGTTATGGCAGAAAGGCGAAGAATTTACAGTGGATGAAAACGGATTGCTTCTGCAGAAAGAAAAATTGCAGGAAGGCGAATATCTCTGCGGCGTAAGTTTTGTAGATATACAGCAGAACAAATATTATTCAAATTTTATCGAGATAGAAAATCGTATAAAATAATAATAAATTAAGAATAGATGTTAAATTTTTTGCTTTTTGAAATTTGCTGTTGACTTTTAATATTATATGATGTATAATATTATTATTCAAAAAATAATCGTAAAGGAGATATGCGGTCATGAATAATATGGATAATAATAACAATATAAATAATCAAAACAGCCAGAATCAAAACGATAACAAAGATGCAGATAAAAAAATATCGGAAGTGCAGAAAAAATCTGCTGCTCCGATTATCTCAATAGGGATAACTTGGATTTTGTTCGCATTGATATTCCATATAGACAACGCTTTTAAAATAGTATGCGTCTGCGTATTGTCTTTTATAGTCTATGAAATAGTAAAGAAGAAATTTCCGCCGAAAAAAGTCGATTTGATGTCGAAAGTGGAAAACGAAATAAATAAACAGGAAGAAAAAAAGGACGAATCCAAAAAGGCGGATAATGCCGGAAAAACTGACGCGGACAAGAAAAAATCCGCAAATCCCGAACTTGAAGAACTCAACACGAGAATATTTCTCTATCTGACAGAAATGAATCTTTTACACGAGAATATCAAGGACAAATCTATATCCGGCGACCTTGACGGAATAGAAGCCGCCCTTAAAAAAATTCAGGCGCAGCTAAACGACAGTACAAAACCCGCCAATGAAAAGAGAATAGACCAGTTATCGGATTTCTTCGACTATTATATGCCCACGACTATAAAAATCCTCAACAGCTACAGAAGAATAGAAAGCCAGAATCTGACCGGCGACAACGCCATGGAGACAAAAAAACGCGTAGAGGAGAGTCTTCCGTTCGTCAGAAAAGCCTTCGAAAAAGAGCTCGACAATATGTTCTCCGACGAAATGATGGATATAACCACAGATATTGACGTTCTGGAATCTATGCTTTCAAAAGACGGCTTAATCGATAAAAATATTATAAATAATAATTTAAATAAACCAAAAGGTATGGACTTTTTCAATTAGATGTGATAAAATATAGACAGTATAAAAATTTTAATTTTAAGGGGGATATGATAAATAAATGGCAGACGAAATAAAAATACCTACTTTAACTCTTACAACTGATCTGGGCGAATTAGACTCAACTGATGAAAGCCAAAAACCAGCGGATATAATGACTTTGGAAAAAAAGGACACTGTGCTTCCTGCGGCAGAACTTGAGAAACTTTCGGACGAAGAGAAAAAAATGGTGGACGATTTCGCTAAACAGATAGATTTGACAAACAACAATATCGTCTTGCTGTACGGAGCGGCGGCGCAGAAAAATATCGCAAACTTTTCGGATACCGCGCTTCAAAGCGTCAGAACAAAAGATACCGGCGAAGTCGGAGCTATGCTCTCAAACTTGGTGGTGCAGCTCAAAAATTTCAATACGGACGCGGAAGAAAAAAAAGGCGGACTCATGGGGATTTTCAGCAAGGGCAAACAGTCCGTCGATAAAATTAAAGCGTCGTACAGCAAAGTTGAGACAAATGTGGACACTATCGCGAAATCCCTCAAAGACCACCAGGTGCAGATGTTGAAAGACGTCGCGATGCTGGATAAAATGTATGAGATGAACAAAGGCTATTTTAAAGAACTCACGCTGTATATCGCGGCGGGGGATAAAAAACTCACTGAAACCCGCAATACAGTGCTCAAGGATTTGCAGGAAAAAGCCAAAGCGAGCGGCGAGGCAATGGACGCCCAGCAGGTCAACGATATGGCGAATATGTGCGACAGGTTTGAGAAAAAACTGTTCGACCTGAAACTCACGCGTCAGGTCTCCCTGCAAATGGCTCCGCAAATCAGAATGATACAAAATAACGACACAATGCTTGTCGAAAAAATTCAATCGTCAATCGTAAACACAATCCCGATATGGAAAAGCCAGATAGTCATGTCGTTAGGCATATCGAATTCGCAGAACGCAATGAAAGCCCAGAGGGAGGTAACGGATTTGACAAACGCGATGTTAAAGAAGAATGCCGAAACGCTCAAAATGGGCACAATTGATATTGCCAAAGAATCGGAAAGGGGCATAATCGATATAGAAACATTAAAAGCCACAAACGAGAGTTTAATCTCGACTTTTGACGAAGTTCTGCGTATTCAGGACGAGGGAAGAGCAAAACGTCAGGCGGCGGAAGGCGAACTCCAGCAAATTGAGGGCGAACTAAAAACCAGACTGTTAAATTTGCGAAATTAGGATATAAAATCATAACAAAACGAGGGGGTATCAGATATAGATGAATGAACAGCAGATAAAGGATAAATATATCAGAGGCAATAAAATAAAATTGAATATCGCTAAAATTGCAACTGTGATAATGATAATCGCCGCGGTGCTTCTCTCGGTTTTTGTATTAAGCAATTCTTCTGTAAAAGCGAAATCAAGCTGGGTTTACGATAAATCAAAAATACTGAGCGATTCTACTATAAATACGATAAACAGTAAAAACGGCGATTTATACAAAACCTCAGGCGCGGAAATTGTCGTCGTCGTGGAAAAAGACAGCAGCAGCAATAAGGATTTGCCTAAAAGAGCGGAAAAATTATTTAAAGACTATAAAGTAGGCGACAACGGCATATTGTTTGTAACGGCAATCCCTGATGAAAAAAGCGGTATCGGAAAAGCTATCGGAGACGCGATAGACAGCATTTTCGGCAGTACAAGATATTCTTACGCATATTATATAGGCAGAAATGTCGATTATTCCCTTGATAGTCAAATAGATTCTATTTTCAGCGACAATTTTCAAAGCGATTACAACTCGGGTAATTATAACGGCGCGGTTTTGAACACTTTCAACGCTTTATATGATTACTTCGCGAATAACAATGCGGGGACGACTTACTCTACTGCAAACGCAGGTTATACTACTTATCATAATAATTCTTATGGTTATCCATCTGCGCCGAATTATAATTATGTAACTGTCTCACATTTCGGCGGATACGGATTATTTGCAATATTACCGACGCTTATGGTTATTGCTTTTATCGTATTTATAATATATATTTTTACAAGACGCAGAGGTCCGGGAGCGCGCAGAGTTTACAGGAGCGGAAGTCCGTTTTGGTTCGGTTTGGGACTTGGCGGTTTAGGCGGATTATTGGGCGGTATGTTCCGCCGCAATAATATGTTTAGAAATAATTGGAACAATATGGGCGGTATGCGAGGAAGAACAAACAATAACTGGGCTAATTTATTCGGAGGCAGGTCGTCGTCCGGCGGTAGGAGCGGCGGAGGGTTCAGAAATTCCGGCAGTTCCGGACGCGGGGGCGGCGGATTCAGAAGCGGAGGCAGTTCTTTCGGGGGACGAGGCGGCGGAGGGTTCAGAGGCGGTCGCGGAGGCGGCGGAAGAAGATAAATTTATGAAAAACAAAAGTAACTGGGCGGAAAATTCCGCCCAGTTACTTTTGAATTAGATTTTTGCGAAATTATATATGCTATTTATACAGCCAAATACCCATAGCGCTTTTGTTCATATCTTTCGGCAATACGATATATCCGGTATCAATCGCGTGCTGCAAAGCAAGTGTGCGGAATTGGCTCATATCTGAAGTCACCATTGATTTGCCCCATAGATATTCCGGTATATCAGTATCGAGTATAATTTTTGCTTTTGCGAGATAATCATTTAACAGTTTGATGATACTTTTATTTTCATCAAGTTCTAAGATTTCATCAAGTTTTTCAAATACAGGAATATCCGCTTCATTTATTGTGGGTTTACGGTATTTCTTGCCATTATATAACGGCGGTAATAAAATTTGTCCATTCGGGTTGTAGCCGAACATTTCTGTTCCCCACATTTCCGTTTCTGGTATAGTTTTATCCGTGTTTTCATATCCCATTAAAGCCCATTCGCCTCCGTCGGCGCGTTTGATTGTATGAATAGATTTGATAGGATTATTTGTTTTACTACCCAGACTGTCTATAAGCAATACCATCAGCGACATTTTCATATCGTCGAAACTTTGATTTTTCGGCAATTTGGCTTTATCTATGCTGTCGACTGCTTTTATTACAAGCGGCGATAACGATTTGCCAATCTCAATTTTTAAGTCGTAGAGTTCGTCCTGCGCTTTTTTGCTTAATATAACAATGTTTGTTTTATACTTCCCGTTTTCGCAGATAAGAAGCTCCGCTTCTGTCAAAATTCTTATTTCATCTTCCATATAGGGCATTGCGATTCCGAGTGAGAGAGATAAATCTTCTGCCGTAGAGGGATTGTCATACGCTTCCAATAGAATATTCTGCGGGGTTATACGCTCAATATAATAGCTGCCGTCTTTTTGCCACGCTTGCATATTCGCATTTTGCAGGAATCTAATCTGTTCGGGCTGGAAACTTCTTTTTCCGTAGGTTCGTGCCATGTTCATACCTTCTTTCATTTTTTGGCGGCACTCGTATAATTTACGTTTGATTGTGCCGTTTGGAAGGCGAAGCATACCGGCTATTTCATCAACGGATTTATTCTCAAAATAATATGACACTATTATTTTATTATAATCATAACTTAACAAAGCAAGTTCGCGGTATAACAGTTCCTGCTGTTCATTGTGTAAAATACCGTCGGCGATATCACTTCCGTCTGTAATATTTTCATCAATTTCGTTAAAGTCGTTAAAGACAAACATTTCGTTCTGCAAAACTTTTTTCTTTGCCCATTTTGAGTAACAGTTCCTTGCGATGCGCCATACATAGGCATGAAAATTGTTGATTATCCCGTCGGCGTTAATTGCCTTAATAACTTCCAGAGCTATATCCTGCGTTAAATCCCGCGCTTTTTCTTCGTTATTCGTTCTTTTTAACGAAAAATAAAATATCGGCGTCATATATTCGTCAATAAACCTTTTGATTAATTCGTCCATGTTATGCTTTCTCCTCCGTTACAGTAATGTAGTGTATGACACGGCGAAACGGTTCGGATTTTTTTACTTAATTTGCGAATTAATTTAATGCTTATTTTGAAATCATAAATACCGCAGGATGCAAACCGTGCAGACTTAATTCCGCGACGCGTATATGATTTAGACCTACTTCATTGCATAAATTTTCGATAATCGCAGTTTGGTCGGTTAATATAACAGCTTTGCCGTCCGCGGTCAATATCCTTTTTACCTCTTTCAGAAAATCAAGATACAATTTATAAATATTTTCAACTTGAATTTGCTTTCCCCATGGCATATTTGTCACTATTTTACTGACGCTATTATCTTTCATATTTGATTTTGTCGCATCCGCGGAGAATACGGCAACAAATTGACCTAAATTCGTTTTGGCAGTTTCTACGACGTCGTTATTATAATCGCTTGCAAAAATTTTTTTGCTTTTATAAAAAGAACGTTCAAACGGTATTGTTCCCGCGCCGCAAAAAGGATCGTAAAATACATCGTCGTTTTTCGGCTGTGATAATCGCACGAGACAATGCGCAAGCGGCGGTCTAATACCACCCTGGACGCTGTGAAAAGCATTGCCCCTGAAACGCATTTGAGAAAGCGTCAGCTGTTTATAAATCGCGCAGGCGCCGTCGATAATATCAACGCGGACAGCCAAATCGTGGTTAATATTATCTCCCATTATAAATTTTCCGGTTGATATAAGACTGTCTTCGACTTGCTTTGCAGCGTCATACCGTGAATATGTATGTTTTCCGCTCCTGCTTGCGCTCACGACAATACTTATCGGAGACTTTTCGCCCATTTCAAAATCAATATCTTTGCCATATTTACCGATTTCAAATAAATCAGTTTTATGAGTACCCACACTGAATATCCTGAATAATTTATACAGATTATCAACGCATTTTAAATTATTGTAATCCGTATCTGTTAATAAGCATAAGCAATCGAATGTGACTTTACCCCGTTCGGCAGATATGTTATTTGCGCTTTTTAATACTTCCTTAATTTCGTCTGTCGCAACAAACTCAATTCCCGGGACGCAGGTTGCCATATATCTGTTTGAATAATTCTTCATATTATGCCGCCTTATCACATTAATCACATTGAACGCAGAATATCGCCGGGTTTGATTTCTTTTTTCCGCCAGACGCCGTTAATATTTTTTATATCCTCGTCGATTTTTATCTTAAAAACCATATGCGGGTGCGGCGCGGATTCTATAGGCTGATCGTTTTCGCCGTACAGATTGCCGACAAATATATCCTCGCCGAAACATGACGGCGAAAGTATCTGCGCTTTCTGATTCAGCACGACTTTGTTTTTCTGTTCAAATACCGCGACTTGAATACCCCCGTCGTATTCGCAATTTACGCATGTCCCCAAATATGCCTTTTCTCTGATATATTCGGGATTTTCGCAGATTTTCGCGTCGGTTTCGGGCGAACCGTAAAAGAATCCCGTATCGTATTCACGGTGGCTGACTGATTCGACTTCGGTTTTTAAATTTTGTATTAAATCGATGTCCGTTTTCTGTAGATTATAGAAACTGTCGAGAGCCATTCTGTATGCGTTAGTTATCGACGCCGTATAATACGCGCTTTTCATTCTGCCCTCTATTTTAAATGCGCTTATGCCGCTCATAACCAAATCGTCCATATGCTCAATCATACATAAATCTCTTGACGAAAACAGGAATGTCCCCTGAGCATCTTCTGCGATTTCCAAATAAGTGCCGGGTCTTTGTTCTTCCGTCACATAATATTTCCACCTGCAAGGCTGTGTGCACGCGCCTTTGTTGGCGTCGCGCGACACAAAATAATTTGACAGCAGGCATCTGCCGGAATACGATACGCACATTGACCCGTGCACAAAACATTCGAGTTCCATGCCGATATTATTATTTTCAAGATTATCTTTTATATCTTTTATATCTGCGAAACTCAGCTCTCTTGATAAAATCACGCGCTTTACTCCGAGTTCAGCCCATGCCGCGCATGCGAGATGATTCTGCGTGTTTGCCTGCGTTGATATGTGAATATCAACATCGGGCATTATTTTTTTAACTAACGCGACAACTCCGATATCCGCGCAGATTACGGCGTCCGGCTTATCATCAAGATGTTTTATCTCGTTTAAATAATCTTTTAAATCGGTTATATCGCAGCTTTTCGGTACAGTATTTACGGTTAAATATAACTTTTTCCCGCATTCGTGTGTATATAAACACGCTTTCCCTATTTCTTCGAGAGTGAAATTATCCGCCGCGGTTCTCATCCCGAAAATTTTCCCCGCAAAATAAACCGCGTCCGCTCCGAAAAGCAGAGCGGATTTAAGTTTTTCAAAATTTCCCGCAGGGGATAGAATCTCAGGTTTTACCGGCAGATTACTATAAATCATTTTATATATCTCCGCTTTTTGTTTTTTGTATTTGACAATCAGTTTTCCTCAGTCGTAGGCGCGTTGTCCGACTGGGCTGTAATTTTATTTGCGTTTTGTTCGGCAAGCGTTTTAGCGTAATATACGTTTCCGGTGTTTATATTTGCGACAAAATAGTAATAATCTGTGAAATTGTCTTCCGGGAAAAGCGCGTCGGATATTGCCTCGTATCCCGGGTTGCATATCGCGCTTGGAGGAAGCCCCGGATTCACATACGTGTTATAAGGCAGGTTTTGCTGCAAATCGGCTTGTGTTAAATCGTCATTATGCGCCGGGAGAGAATATTGTATCGTCGCGTCAGAATCCAACGTCGGGAAATTTGCGCTGTGCGATAGCCTGTTGTGAAACACGGCTGAAATTTTCGGGAAATCTTCCGGGTGTTTCGCCTCTTTCTCAATCATCGAAGCTAAAGTCACAACTTCATCCACAGTCATTCCGATATTGTCGCACCGCGTATAGAAATCATCGCTGAACTGCTTGTCGAAATTGTCTAAAAGTTTCGTTATTATAGTAAGTTCGCTGTCCGTAGTATAAAATTCGTACGTGTCAGGAAAGAGATAGCCCTCAAGCCGGTATTTTCTGTCTTTATATCTATCCGGATTGGCGGCGGTCTGGTCGTCGAGCATTTTGACAAATTTATACTGTTCCAGCGTCGTTTTTTCGTTGTTTATAATATCTACATATTTATCTCTTGAACCCATGCCCTTGCCGACGAATAAATCTATTATTTGGTCTACCGTATATCCTTCCGGTATCATTATTCTGATTGTCTGCAAATTATTATCGCTCTTCATAAATTCAGCGGCAAGCTCGTCGTAATTCATATCCGACGAAACGGGGTATGTCCCTGCAACAAACTGCCAGTCGTTGTTTTTTTCCCTGTAGTGCGAATAAAAATTGAAAATAGACGGATATTTTATCAATTTATGGTCATACAGAATCTTGGAAATGTCTTCAATAGTGGCGTTTTCGGGAATAGTTACGCTGATGCTGACGGGGGTCTTGACAAACGCGAATACATCGTTTGCAACCGATATAATATTATACGCAATTATAACAGAGACAAGAATGACTCCAGCTATATACAATATTGCCTTTACAATTCCCGACATGATAAATCCGCCGCTCTTGGAATCGGCGGCATTATCTTTGTTTTTGCCGCGCGCCTTTGATTTGTTTGAAACAGTCATTTCGTCGTCATAATGGTCATAATCAGGTTTTCTCGTTTTTCGCGCTTCAGGAGAAACATCTGTAAGTTTCTGACGGTTTGAGCGTATGTTTTTGCCCGTATAGTGATAGCTTCCGTCGTTTCCGCCGTTCATATCCCGTATATCCGAAAGACGCGAAGTGTTTATGCCTTTTTCATTTGTCATGCTGTCGAATACCTGAGTTCTTTCCTTCTGGGTTTGAAAATTCCTAAGATCCTCTAGATTGTCAGCCGCCATGTTAGCCATATTCGCATTTTTCGCGACGTTATTGACGTCGCGATTATTATTTATATTACTGCCGGTAGGTCTTTTCGAGCTGTTTAAACTGTTTGATCTGTTTTGCATACTTGAGCTGTCCGGGAGGCGCGGCGTTTTATCTGACGGGCGATTCACCCGGTTATTGCCCGCATTATTCGGGTTTGCAGGAGCGGGACGCCTCTGCGGCATATTGTTGTTATTAACGCTGGTATTTTTGTTTTGATTAGGTTGGACATTATTAGAATTGTTGTTGGTATTATTATTTTGATTGGTCTGACTGATTCTATTAGACTGGTTATTTTGATTGTTCATTTTAAGTTTTTCACCTATAAAAAATTAACGTATTTTTTATGTTATAAAAATATGTATATGAAAAATATGATAATTGCGGCTATAAAAGTCGGGGACAAAAATGACCGGAAAAATCTGATAAAAAAATTCGCTTCGTCGCCTTTATTTATATTAATATTATTGTCGTCAGTATTGTTTTCTTTGTTTTTTATATTTTTTTGCCTGATATAATCAGCTCCCGCCTGCGCGGAGTTGATTTTGTATGCTTTGCCGTAATATATATTCTCAATCCTGCCGAATACTAAATATACGGAAATCATAAAGATTACGGCGGTTAAAAATATGAACATAAACCTGTTCTGTTCGAATTTTAAAACATTTGCCAGCTTGTCCCATATATATATGTTGTAAAAATTATACCCCGCGTGAAGAATCACCGGAAAGATAACGCAGTTTGTCACTTTTGCCAGTCCGTAAAATATTATCGCCGCAAAAAGGTAAGACGGGAAAAGAACCAAAGAAAAATGCGACAGAGAAAACGCGATTGACGTTATGACGGCTGCGCACACCGCCCCGTATTTTTCATATTCCGCAGAAAGCACCCCTCTGAATACAAATTCTTCGCATACAGCCGGAAGAATAATAAAAGAAAGAAGCACTCCCGCTCCGTATACCGGATTGCCCCCGGTGTCTACGGACGCGCCGCCTACGGACAGCGTAAATCCGCTTAGATAGGCTACAAGAGAATTTATAAGCGTAACTCCGAATATAAGCGTGAAAAATATATATACGGCAAGAGATATATAATTCGGGTTCGGCAAAGATAATTTCAGCTTTTTTGAATATCCCGCGCCTTTCAGTTTTATATAGAAAACCGCTGGCAGTATAAACACGCATATGTGCGATATAATCACCAATATAAAAAATTTGTCCGGTTGATATTCGGTATTATTGTATGTTATATATTTTCCGTCTGTTGCCGCTGAACCGATTGATTGCACGACCTGCGCGCCGTCTGCCGTCGGGGCTGTCGCTATTGTGTCAGATGGGCTTTCCGCGTCCACGCTTACAGTGGTTGTGTCGTCGCCGGCGATTGCTATGCTTTTAAAAAATACGCTTTGAAATAAAATCAAAGCAAGCATAATAAAAATCAAAAGGCACGGAGCCGTTATATTGTTTGATATTTTCAAATTTATTTTATCCGCTCCTTTTTGAGTTGGTATTTTCACATTAAAATTCTATTTATGACATCACCGTTACGCCTTTTTCGGTTATAATCACATCCAATTTAACGTCATATTTGCCGCTCGGCAGTCTGTTTGACTTAAATTCGGAATAACATAATCCGATTTTTGTCCCTTCAAAAGAAGACAAAAACCGATCGTAATATCCTTTTCCGTATCCGATTCTGTACCCGTACGAATCATATGAAAGACACGGCACAACGCATATTGCAAGCGGGGGTCTTTTAAAATGACCGGACGACGCAAACTCTGTAAAGTCCGGATTTGTCTTTGGAGGCTCTTGTATATTATAACTTCCCGGATTTAAATCTCCGACCGAATTTATAATTTTAAAAGACAGTGTGTTATCGTCGGTATTTGAAATCGGACATGCGACTATTTTTTTGTTTTCAAAGGCGCGCTCGATTATCACACCCGTCGGTATTTCTAATTTTGTCGAAACGTAAATCAGCATAATATCGCAAAATCTGTAGGATATGGAACCAAGCAAAATATTTGCGATTTTTTTATCCCATAACTCGCGCTTTTCTATGGGAAGATTCCGTCTTTGTTCTATAAGTCCGGCTCTTAAATCGTTTTTTCTCTTGCGCAATTCACACATACATACCTCTGATTCCTCTAATCATAAATTAATAAAATAATATCTGTTCCCCGATTTCTTTTGCCTTTCCCGGACCTTTTAAAACACGCACAAGTTCAAGCCCGAACTCAATCGAAACTCCTGCGGCGGCGGCAGTAGTGAAAATCCCGTCTGTAACGACTTTCTGTTTTTCTTCAAGAATCGCGCCGTTTTCCGCGAGATAATGCCGGAACGTCGGAAACGCAGTCGCCCTTACGCCTTTCAGATACCCAATTCTTGCCGGAATCGACGGCGCAGCGCATATTGCTCCGATTGGAATTGAACAATCTACGCAATGCTCGATAAAAATTTTTACTTCATTTGAATTGTACAATCTTTCTACACCGGCTCCGCCTCCCGGCAGGACAATCATTTCTAAATTCGCAAAATTATTTAATTCTATCTCGCTTTCGCAAACGTTCGTCATAATTTCAATCCCATGCGAGCCTGAAACTCCGACATATCCCAACGCTTCTTTATCGCCGACTTTTGCGGTTATAACATCAAGACCCGCCCGCCGGAGTATATCTATAGGCGCGATTGCTTCGATTTCCTCAAATCCGTCCGCAAGAAAAACATATATCATATATTTTTACCCCGCAATTTTACTATAATTAAATATTAAAAAACATATTCAGATAAACCGGCGACTTTAAATCTTTTACAATCTCAGCCGTATCTTTTGAAAGAGGGAGAATCATAGCCGTTTTTATATTCTTTCCGTCTGAAAACGACGACGGCAGAACATTCATCTCAATATTACTATTATTGCCCAAACTTAAAATGTTTAAAATATAATCTGCGAGAACAGACGCAGTTTCATCAAATTTTTTGTGAACACCTTCACTGATTTTAATGTATTCTGGAAGTATTATATCATCAATATAATACGTATCTTTATATTTTTTGTAAAAAACATAACAAAAAATTTCGACATTATTTTCGTTTTCGGAATTTATCCGTTCAAAAGTTGCGAACTTCGTTTCAGTACTTTCAAGATAGGACGAAGCGCACTTGAAATAAAACAGCCTGTCTTTTAACGGGGCTAAACTCTGTTTTGCCGTGAATTCGACATATGATTTATATAAACCGTCAAAAATGTTTACATCTGTTATATTTTGAGTTTGCAGCCGGAATCGTTTTAAATCAGATACATCGCATGTTTGTATGAGGGAATTTGAATCGATTGTCATTTTTTTCGTCTGATAAATTGACTCAAATCCGAATTTTGCGTAATAATCAAATAAATTTTTATTTTGCGGGAATAAAAAAATCACTTTTACTCCTCTGTTTCCGTACAAATCAGACGCATACTTTATCAGCTTGGACATATATCCCCGGTTTTTGTACTCTTTTTTCGTCGCCGCCGCAAACAGATACGCGCATATTCCGATAGACTGCATATTAGAATAAAGCTCGAACTCAATCAGATAAAACGCCGACGCTATTTTCCCATCTGAAATGACAACGGGTACGTTGTATTCGGGTATCATATAACTGTCTATAAAAGACGATATAAATTCCTCATAGTCTCCGAACGCTTCACTCCACAAATCTATAAGCTCCTGTTTGCGTGAAAAATCAGCAAGTGATATTATTGTATTTTCGTCTATTCTGACGTCTGTTTTGTTAAAATCCATATTCATATTTCTATTGTCTCCTCTTTTTCAAACGCCTCATATCTATCCAGAAGATATAACGGACGGTAAGAGAGCTTGGACTGCCTTAATCCCTCGTCGCCTAAATCGTCCTCGCGGTTGACGAAATTAAACTCCGGGTGCGCTGAAAGAAACATAGAGCAAATTGCCGGATAAATCCCCTCGACTTCTTCATAATCCGCCTTTTCAACGTGAATAATCACCGTATCGGATTTATCATACGCCGCTTCTCCGATAGTAAACGCTTTTATTTCCCCGCCGATTTTTATACAGCCGCCGATTAAATTTAATTTGTCGTAGTTTTTTATAAATTCGCCGACTATATGAAGTTCCTCAAGCATTGAATCGTTCAGGTAATATCTGTTTAATTTGCGCCATTTCCAGCTTAGTTTCAGGCATTCCTCAATATTGCTGTCGTCTATATTTTCATACTTAAAACTGTCCCTGTAAAGAGAATAAAATTTATTAAGATGATTTTTTTTGCCGTGCAGTTTCTTGCCGCTGAAAGTACGCAGGCTTTCGGCTTCGTATATATATTCGCTATGGTCTTTGTTTTGAGTAATAACAAAATTGTTAAAGTTATTCCGCAGAAATTCAGCTTGTTCCGTCAGCAAATTTGTAAACTTAAAACGCGTGTCATAATATTTTTTGTGAAAGTCTATAAAATTTTTCACACAGCCTATTTTATTTTCCGTGCTTTTGAACTCTTTGAATATCGGGAAATAATAATTTATATCATTATTATGTACGTTATTTCTAAGGCATAACGCATTTTCGTCATGGTTGACGTAATATTCCGTATTTTCGACTTTGCTCCACGCGAACAGATTCCCGAAACATAATTCGCATGAAATAGATTTGCTGCTGTTCAAAAATTCCGATATTTCTTTTTTTGATTCGACAGTTATCGGCTTAAAATCTTTTATCTCCATTTTATCTGGTATATCCATAATTTTATTTTACTTTCGCTTTCCTCATTTCCGCAAATTCTATAAGTTTAAACAAATTTTCGCTTATTTCTTCCTCGCTTTTCGGAATTAAAACGCCGGTTTCGCCGTCTCTTTTATAACAGATAATCTTCTCCCAGCCAAGATATTTCGCGGCATATTGGCCCGATTCGTAACTTTTGCGCAAATATTCGGGATTAGTTTCGTGAATATCTTTTTTTACTCCGGTTTCCTGCGCCCTTTTTTCGATTAATTTAACTGCGACGTCAGGGTGCATATCAAACAGAACCGTCAGATCTGGTTTGGGAATTTTCAATTTATTAAATTCGTAGTCATAAAGCCAGTCCAAAAATTTATCCCATTCGCTATCAGGCAATTTTGACAGCTGATGGACGGCGTTTGCGGTCGTGTAACGGTCGGAAAGAATTACGCTGTTTTTTCTCTTGTAAAATTCTTTCCATTTTGTCATGTAAGATATATATCTGTCAACGGCAAAAAACGACGAAGCGGCATATGCGTTTACATCATTAGGATTTTTACCCAAATTCCCGTTCAGATATAATCTTACGGCGGCAGAACCGTCGTTCTCATAATCGGGGAACTTCAGATAGAGAAATTCGCGCCCCGACTCTTTTAATTTCCGTTCCAGAATTTTTGTCTGCGTAGTTTTACCCGACGCGTCGATACCGTCAAAAGCAATAAGATACCCCATACTTTTTAAATCATTCCTTTGTTATCTTTTAAAATTTAAGCCTAACTTATTTTACTGCTTTTTATATATTTTGTCAATAGGCTTTTAACCTTTATGAAAACAAAAATACAAATTCCCGCACAAAGGCGGGAATTTGACACTATTTTTATTCTGTTAATCTTTACGGTGCAGTTTCTGCCGGCACCGGAGAAGATACGAAATCCGAAATCACGTAGGTGTAATATACTTTGTCTGCCGTTGACCACTCGAATATATAATATCCCATTGAATTTGAATCCTGAACAGTGCCGACGGTCCAGGTTCCGTTATCAAGCGTATATTTTATCTCGTTATGCAATATAATCTTTTTGTCGCTCGGAACATTCCGGAAATCGTTGAATGTAAATGCGCTTGTCAGTGTCGGAATCTTTGACTCGGTATATCTGAATGTTGTAACGCCGTCTGGAATTGTGACAACCATTTCGGATTGCAACGTAACTTCAGTCGCTCCGTTAGCTTTTTCGGTAAGAATATTTGCAAATTCGTTGTTTGTGACTTTTCTGGTAGTGGGGTCATAATATTTACTGAAATCGGTCGGCGATTCTTCAAATAAGAATTTCGGAGAATCTTCAGTATTTGTGAGTGCTTGCGCGTCGTATTCAAATCCCGGGATCTGGCTGTTGCTGTCTCCGGGTGACATTTTGCTGCTGTCATGTAATGACAGAGGCAATGCACATATGCCAGTTTCCGGAGCTATAGGGAATGACGCTTTGTTTGTGTATAAATCCTGTACCGTCAAATTTGTGATTATATAATCTGACAGATAAGTATTGTTTGCGACAGGGAAACTTACAGTGACAACATTGCTGTAACCGTTGACAGGGTTCACAGGCTCGACGTTGACGTTTATACCCGAATTTTTATATTCCGCCGTACAGATTATCTGCGCACAGTTGACGTCTTCGTTGAATTTGAAAGTTATATGCGCCATAGTTGTTCCGCTTGTGTTGTCAATATTCGCTTTCGGATATCCTGTTGAAATAACCGGAGGCGTTGTGTCCACAGTCAAATCTATCTTGTTGTCGGCGTACTCGCTGTGGTTTAGCACAAGCGTGTACTTGCCGCCGTCAAGTTTAACGGGATTCCCGTCCAAATCTATAATATGGTCCAACGAGCTTTTGCTGATTGTGATTGTCTTTTGGCTGAAATCATAGGTTACGCCGTGTTGTGCGCTTACGCCGTCCCAGATATAATCACTTGGAATATATCCGACAATTATGCCGTTGCGCTCAAATCTTACGGTGCTCATTATCCCGAACTCGTAGTTTGTGCCGTCTATATAACTTCCGTATGTATTGGCGTCTATAGACTGCGAGTTTGTGCCGTCTGATGTGTCGTAATTACTGAGCGTAACCACAATTCCGCCGTCTTCGGGAATCTGTACTGCAGATTGCAGCGGGAACGGAGATTTTGCTAATTTAAATCTGCCACTCTCGACTTCGTTTGATATGCGTAATCCGTTTGTATCATATATCATAGATTTGTTTACGGAAATTGTAAACTTCGCATATAACATCGAATCGTTTATTGCCTTTGTCAAATCGATGCTTATCCCGGTCGGTCCAAATGTGAGCTGGATTTTAGCTAAATCTTCGGGGGTGAATGAAATCGGGGCTCCGTTGCTGTCCTCGACGTATAAAGTGAACGGCGCAACGCTTGGGTCGCTTGTCACTGCGAAATCGCTTGCCGTGAACTTGCCGCCGTTTGCGTTCTTGATGTTTCCTCCGAAAGTCACCGTTATAATTGCGTCCTGAACAGTTACTCTGTTCTGTTCCGCGTTTGATGTCAATGGAATCTTCTTGTTTCCGCCGATCGTTATAGCCGGCTTGTCCTCGTCGTATGTGTATATCTGCAGCGGCGAAGTTGTCTGGGTTGCATAATCATATTCGTTGAGCTCTATAGTATAATTGTCTTTTGGTATATTCGGATTTAATCCCTCGCGTTTTATAACCAACTTCGGGTTTACATTGTCCGCTGAGAGGAATTCGTTCGATACCGTCTGGATAAGATTGCCGTTTTTATCAAATATATTTATAACTCCGTCGTCGCACAACGCAGTTCTGTACTCTGTCGATAAAACATATCTTGAGAAATTTATAACTATATCGCCGTTTGTCTGCTGTCTTGCGGATGTGATTACAGGAGGAACCCTCATAATGGTAAAGTAATATTTTAACATGGACGAATCCGTCCCGTTTACGGGATTTCCCACTGAATCATAGATGAGACCGCCGTCTATTGTCAGCGTATACCTGTCCGGCGCAAGCAGTTTTGCGCTGTTCAGCGATATTGTCACAGTTCTGTTGCTTGAAGTCAATTTAGCGTTTCCTAAGTCAACGTTGCCTGAGTCGTCCGCGTCGACGTTAAACGCCTGACCGAATGAAGCCAGATTCGACGCGGTGAATTTCGCCGACGGCGGAGCGGCGAATACCGGCTCTGAAAACTCTATCTGAATTGTGGCGTTAGACTGTGAAACTTTCGGCATAGGCACCGTGTATGTTATCGGATTGCCGTTCTCATCGAGCGCGGGATTACCATCGGCGTCGGTTTGCGTGTACACTATTGAACCGTTGTTTCCTGCTGTAAGGTTGGTATCTTTCAGAGAGACGTTTAATATTTCAGGTCTCTTTGTGTCTATTTTTATTTTGCTGACTTCAAAATGCACAAAATCCGGGTTGGTGAAAATCAGTTTATATGTGGTCTTATCCAGATAATTAGGGTCGGTTATATCCGCAATATTCGGCGGGAGTGCGTCCCTGTTTATTGACAGTGTTTTGGTTTTTGAATCGTAAGAAATATATTGATATGTGATGGCAGTGCCTTTTTGCGTTGGTCCATCCATGATTAATATGTAGCTATCTGTATCCTGATCCTGCGACATAGCCGTGCCGAATGCGTCTGCGGCACTGCCGTTAAGTTTTATATCTATGCCTCCCGTAGGGTTCTGCGCAGCCGAAACTACGGTAGGGACAGAACCGATTATATCAAATTTAAACGAAACTTTATCCGGATTATTTCTTCCGCACGGATTGCCGAAAGCGTCGAATATCTGCGTCTTGTCTATCGTCAGGGTATAAATCCCCGGATCCATGCGTTTTGCGCCGGACAAGTCCAGAATTACTGAATTTGCGGAAATGGCGACTTTAATTCCGGTCGGGTCAAATCCCGAACCTGTGCCGGTGATTATATTGAACACCGTTCCCGACAGGGCTACTTCTTTATTTGAGAATTTAGTTGACGGCGCGGTCTTAAACACAGGCTCCGAAAATTCGATAATCAGTTTTGCCGACGCAGGCTCGACCCTGAAGTTCGGGGGGCTTTCGTTTAAATACCTGTCGTTCATTCTGACGTCGAGCAATACCGGGTCGACAAAATCTACCATACCCTTGTTTTTTGATTCTTTAACCCTGTTTACCGTCAAAATCCCCTGCATATTGCTCAAATCAACCATAAGATTATACGTTGTGTTTTTCTTGTCCGTCATATCTTTTGTAATGCCGGTGACTGGGATTCTTGTGTTATCGACAAATACCTGGAAAGAATCCGCATGTTTTTCCGTAGTCAGATCGACGCTCGGTGCGGAGAGTAAAACGATGCTTATATTTTTTTTGTCAATATCGTTGACTTTTGAAACAAGAAACGGAGTGCTGTAATTTGAGGACGCCTGTCCGCTCAGATATTTTTTACCGTCGACGTCAACCGTCGTCCCCTCGGTCAGTATTATTGAAGTCAGGGTTATCTCATATGAAGTTTTCGACTTTTCTTTGACTGTAAAATCCGTGACGCCGCCTCCAACAGATATGCCAAAACAGTCCGCGGTGATTTTATTTCCCGAGGTGTCGTCGGTATTTACCAGGAATCTCGTGTTGTCTTCAAATACAATAGCCTTCACTGCCGCGATTGCCCCTACAGTCACAGAGCCTCCGAGCCCGTTCTGACCGTTTATAGTTATAACCTGACCGCTTTTTATCGTAGCAGACGATGGGATGATCAGATTATATGAAGTCGGCGACTGTGCTGTGACCATAAATCCCGTAACGGCTTTCCCCGCAATCTGCACCTGAAAATTCGCGTTTGAAAACGCCGTGCCCTGCGGATTTGTAAGCGTTAAGTTTATCGTTTTCATGTCCGACGGGATAGCGTCCGTTATCGTCGGCTGTGAAGCCTGCGATATTGTGACCGTTCCGGTCAGATTGTTTACGCCTGTGATTGTAACTTGCGTATACGCCGAAATCTGCACTGGGAGTATTATATTAAACTCTGTCGGACTCACTGTCGATACGGTAAAATTGCTGTTCTGAGATCCGTCGATTGCGATTTTGAAGTCGTTTTTTGTTATAATCAAACCCGTGGTGTCGTCCGTGTTTACTTTAAGCGTGACGGGGAAAAGAAACGACCCGCCGATAACTTTCGGATTGCTTGAGCCTGCGGATTTATTGTCGATGGTGACGTTTGTGCCGTCGGCTATATTTGTTTTATCAGGCTTGGGATCTATGACTGAGCCGTCTCCGCCGGGATTTACGTTGAGAGTGCCGATTGTGCCCTGTCCGTTGATTTGCGTTTTGGCGTTAAGCGTGACGTTTTCCAATCTTGCGCCCACAGCCAGATTAACGGTAGCGTTATCGCCGTATACGGACAAATCGTTGATTTTTACATTTTCGCCGACATTTATTGTCGCGTTTTTACCGTTGATTATTATTTTCTGCGTCGTATTGCCCCTGTTTATATCGACAACGGCGTTGTCGCCGTTGATGACAAGCGCGCCGGCATTTGAGCCGGAATCTGCCGTATAGACTAAATGCGCGCCGGTTTTGTTGATCTGAATCTCGCCCGCGGTCACTTTTGACATATATATGTTTTTCCCGCCGTTGACGAAGAATGTTCCGGCTATACTGTCTGTAGTAAGATAAACGTCCCCCTCGCCGGTATCTGAATGAATGTCCAAATCTTTTGACACATTCGCATTATTCAGATTTACCCCAGTCGACATTATTGTGGTGTAATTCGAGACGATATTTCCCGTCTGCGGACCGTATGTCCCCGGGAAAGCGTATACTCTTTTGCCGGAATTAAGACGGTCGAGAAGAACTATGACTTCGCTGACGGACATATATTCTTTGGGCTGAATCGAATAACCGCCCTGACCCGCAATAAATCCGTTGACAATAGACGACGCGATGTCGTTTAATTTATCATTGGAAATTTGCGACGCGTCGTTCACCCATGACAAAACGCTCAGGTCCGTCGGAGATTCCGGAATCTGCGCCACTTTCGCAAACGCAGATATGACCTGTTCCCTCGTCATGGGAGCCGCCGGAGAAAGGGTATTTGCCGATGTCGGAGCCATATATCCGACGCCTGTCGCGACCGCCATATCCCAGTAATACAGAGTTGACCTCGGAGTGTCGGTATACTTGGATATATCCGCCGGGGTTGAATATCCCATTATTTTGTTTATATAAGAAGACAGTTCGCCTCTTGAAATCGGGTCGTCGGGATGTATATCGCCGTTTGAGTCGGGCTTCAGTATACCCAATCTTATCCAGTCATCAAAGACAGGTCTTGCCCAGTGATTTTCATAGTCAATAGCGGCGGCAATGAAAACAGAGCCTGCTAAAACAGTCAGAATAATCAGGGAAAATAAAAAAACGTATAATTTTTTTATTTTATTTTTAATGTTTTTAAAATTTACACACATTTTCTCACTCCAATATTTAAATTCACAATGGTATTATTATATTTATCTCATACAATATATATCGGTATAAAAAAGGCAATCTTAAATAAAATTTAAATTTTTTATTCACTCAATTATTTTTCATTTATGGCAAATTATATTAATTATATGTTAATATCAAAGTCAAAACTAAAGTATAAAATAACATATTTAGATATAAATAATATTATATTAAAGATAGAAGATATACTGAGCAAAACTCAGTAGTGAGGAGGAATTATTAGTGTCGGAAAAAATGTCAGGGATGTCTAATACAGCATATTTGGCACTTGCAAACGGGAGGATTTTCGAGGGAAGATTTTTTGGAGCTGAACCCACTGAAAAAAATGTGGGAGAAATCGTATTCAACACTGGAATGACCGGCTATTTGGAAACTCTCACAGACCCCAGTTATTTCGGTCAGATCGTTTTGCAGACGTTCCCGTTAATCGGGAATTACGGAATTATTTCCCCAGACTTTGAAAGTTCGTCAGTTAAAGTCAGCGCATATATCGTAAAATCGTGGTGTGAAGAACCCTCAAATTTCAGGAGCGAGGGCAATCTTGACACTTTTTTTAAAGCTAAAAATATTACGGGGCTTTACGGTATAGACACAAGAGAAGTTACAAGAATAATCAGAGAAAACGGAACAATGAACGCAAAAATCATATGCGAATCAGATAAAAATAATATAAATTTTGATGAAATAAAAAATTATAAAATATCAAACGCAGTCCAAAGTATGTCCTGCGAAGAAATAAAAGAGTATAAATGCGAAAATGCTAAGTATAGAATTGTTGTAGTTGATTTCGGGGCAAAAGAGAGCATAAAACAGAAACTGTTAAAGCGGGGCTGCGACGTGTGGGTTGTGCCGTATAATACGGCGGAGGAACAGATAAAAAATATAAATCCCGACGGAATTGTGCTTTCAGACGGCCCAGGAGACCCTGCGGATAATGACAACGCCGAAGTTATAAATAACTTGAAAGAAATTATAAAATTAAACATTCCGATATTCGGGATATGTCTGGGACATCAGTTATTGGCTTTGGCGCACGGATTTAAAACTGAAAAGTTGAAATACGGTCACAGAGGGGCAAATCAGCCGGTTAAAAGTTTAGCTGACGGAAAAGTGTATATCACAAGCCAGAACCACGGATATACAGTGATGCCGGAGAGTATAGACGGCAATAAAGCAAGCATATTATATGTAAATGTAAACGATAAAACATGCGAGGGAATAGAATATAAAGACAAATTGATATTTTCTTCGCAGTTCCATCCGGAACTCTGTGAAAGTCCCTGTGATACGGGATTTTTGTATGACAGGTTTATCGAAAATATGCAGAAAGTGAGGAAATAACAATGCCTTTAGATAAAAATATAAAAAAAGTATTGGTGATAGGTTCGGGACCTATAATAATCGGACAGGCGGCGGAATTTGACTATGCGGGCACGCAGGCGTGCAGAGTTTTAAAACAGGATAATATAGAAATCGTTCTTGTAAATTCCAATCCCGCAACTATAATGACTGACAGCGCAATCGCGGACAGAATATATATAGAGCCTTTGACTTTGACTACGGTTAAAAGAATAATAGAAAAAGAGCGTCCCGACAGCATACTGTCAAGTCTCGGGGGGCAGACGGGACTCACTTTATGTATGCAGCTTGCCAAAGACGGATTTTTAGAGAAGATGAATGTCAGGCTTCTCGGCTCGTCGCCGGAAACTATCGACAAAGCCGAAGACCGCCAGATTTTTAAAGAGACAATGCAGAAAATCGGACAGCCGGTTATCCCGTCCGCAATCGCAAACGATATCAATACGGCGTATAAATTCGCCGATGAAAACGGTTATCCCGTTATAATCAGACCCGCTTTTACACTCGGCGGAACCGGCGGAGGCTTTGCCCACGATAAAGAGGAACTCGCCGAAATCGGAAGCATAGGGCTTGACGCTTCGCCCATACATCAGATATTGGTTGAAAAATCAGTCGCGGGCTGGAAAGAGATAGAGTTTGAGGGAATGCGCGACAAGTCAGGCAATGTCATCACCGTCTGCTCGATGGAAAACGTCGATCCCGTCGGGATTCATACAGGGGACAGCATAGTCGTAGCCCCAGCCGTAACTCTCTCGAACGTGGAATATGAAATGCTCAGAGCGGCGACTCTGGATATTATAACCTCTCTGGGAGTCGAGGGAGGGTGCAACGTACAGTTCGCGCTGTACCCGGATTCGCTTGAATACGCCGTAATCGAGGTAAATCCGAGAGTGTCGCGCTCGTCGGCTTTAGCGTCGAAAGCGACGGGCTACCCGATTGCGAAAGTAGCGACAAAAGTCGCCATAGGCTATAATTTGGACGAAATTGTGAACGCAGTCACCGGCACGACTTACGCGGCTTTCGAGCCTACTATCGATTATATCGCAATAAAATTTCCCAAATGGCCCTTTGACAAATTTGTCTACGCAAAAAAAGATTTGGGAACTCAGATGAAAGCCACCGGCGAGGTAATGAGCACATCGGACACTTTCGAAGACGCTCTGTTAAAAGCCGTCAGAGGCGCGGAATTGGGTCTGTCGTCGCTTGAAATGCCGAAACTGAAAAATCTTTCGGACGAAAATATAAGAAATATGCTGCATTCAGTAACGGACGAGAGATTATTTGTCATATACGAGGCGTTAAAGCGCGGAGTTGGCGTGGACGAGATATATGATATTACAAAAATAGACGAGTGGTTTTTGAGCAAGATTAAAAATATCGCGGACAACCCAGAGAAATATGATAACACAGGGAAAAGCGTCGTCTATAAAATGGTCGATACCTGCGCAGGGGAATATGCCGCGCAGACGCCGTATTTCTACGCTATCCCCGCAGGAAATACCGGGATTGGAAACGAAGCGTTGGAATTTATCGAAAGGAGCAATAAAAGCAATAAAGAGAGAATATTGGTTCTAGGTTCGGGACCAATCAGAATAGGGCAGGGCATAGAGTTTGATTATGCGTGCGTACACTGCGTCTGGTCGCTGAAAAAAATGGGATATGAAGTTATAGTCATAAACAATAACCCTGAAACAGTTTCTACAGATTTCGATACAGCCGACAGGTTATATTTCGAGCCTCTGACTATAGACGATGTTATGCGGGTTATAAATATAGAAAAGCCAATCGGAGTAATAGTCGCGTTCGGCGGAGGCACGGCGATTAAACTCACGCAGAAATTAGCGCAACGCGGCGTAAAAATACTCGGCACCTCGGATGATTCGATAGACATATGCGAAGACCGAAAGAGATTCGATAAACTGCTTGAAGATTTGCATATAAACAGACCTAAAGGATTCGCGGTTATGACTGAAGCCGAGGCGCTGAAAGCCGCCGAGAATTTGGGTTACCCCGTATTAATGCGCCCGTCGTATGTTCTGGGCGGGCAGAATATGATTATCGCATATGAAGCCGACGATATAACAGAATATATGGAGATAATCCTGAGACAGAAACAGGATAATCCGGTTCTGATAGACAAATATATGAGCGGCAGGGAAATAGAAGTCGACGCAATATGCGACGGCAAAGATATATTAATACCGGGAATCATGGAGCATATCGAACGTACAGGAATACACTCCGGCGACAGTATCGCAATGTATCCGGCGGCGCATATCGACGATAAATTAGCGAAGAAAATCTTTGACGTGACCGAAAAAATCTGCACGGCTCTCGATGTAAGAGGGCTTGTAAATCTGCAGTATGTAATATCGTACGCCGAAAATTCGCACGGCGATATTTACGTCATAGAAGTGAATCCGAGAGCGTCGCGCACTGTGCCGTATATCAGCAAAATCACGGGAATACAGATGTGCGAATTAGCAACGAGAACAAGCCTCGGCGAAACTCTCGAAAGTTTGGGATATAAATCCGGCATCGGGAAAATACCCCCGTATGTCGCCGTAAAAGTTCCTGTGTTCTCATTCGAAAAACTCGCGGACTTGGACACGCAATTAGGTCCGGAAATGAAATCTACCGGCGAAGTTCTGGGAATAGGCAAGGATTTGAGGGAAGCCTTATACAAAGGATTGCTTGCTGCGGGATATAAATTGAGCAGACACGGCGGCGTATTTATTACGGTCAGAAACAGCGACAAAGACGAAATTGCGGATATTGCCCGGAAATTTGCTCTGCTCGGATTTGAATTGTACGCGACAAAAGGCACCGGGGATATTCTGAAAAAAGCGGGACTTCCGTCCGTCACAATAAACAAGATTCACGAGAGCGGCGAAAACAACAGCATGACAATTATTGAGAGCGGCAAGATAAATTATGTTATCTCGACATCGGCAAAAGGCAGAGACCCTGCCCGCGACAGCGTAAAAATCCGCCGTAAGGCGTGCATGCTGCGCATACCGTGTATGACGAGTTTAGACACGGCAAACGCGATAGCCGACAGTTTGCTAAGCCATTACGGTGAAACAAACACGGAAATTATAGATATAAGCAGGCTGAGAAGCGAGCATATGGAGCTTAAATTCACAAAAATGGAAAGCGCCGGAAACGATTATATCTATATAGATCGGTTTGAAAGCGGCGCGCAGGAAATAAATTCGCCGGAATCCCTGTCGATATTTTTATCGGACAGGCATTACGGGGTAGGCGGGGACGGCGTAGTGTTAATCTTGCCTCCGACAGATAAAGATAATGCGGACGCGAGAATGCGCACGTTTAATCTTGACGGAAGCGAGGGCTGGATAGGCGGAAACGGAATCAGATGCGTCGCCAAATATCTGTACGACAACAAGTTAGTCGATAAATTGGATATGAAAATCGAGACTTTCAGCGGAATAAGAGAGCTTTCTCTCGAAACGCAGAACGGGCTTGTTTCGTCGGTGTGCGTCAATATGGGCAAAGCGGAATTTGCTCCCGAAAAAATTCCGGCGAAACTCAGCGGCGATAAGATAGTCAATCGAAAGATTGATATAGACGGCAGAAAATACAGCATAACATGCGTATCAATGGGGAATCCGCACTGCGTCGTATTCTTTGAGGACAGCGACAGCGGCGGCGAGCATGAAAATCACGAAAATCTCGATATGTTTGATATAGATAAAACCGGACCGCAGTTTGAATACAATCCGATATTCCCGGCGCGCGTAAACGCGGAATTTGTTCAGATAATAAACAAAAATACCCTAAAGATGCGCGTGTGGGAGAGAGGCAGCGGCGAGACTCTATCTTGCGGCACGGGAGCGTGCGCGGCGGCAGTCGCCGCTGTTCTGAACGGCTATATGAACAAAGGCGAGGATATAAGAGTCATACTCAAAGGCGGGGAGCTTACTGTGAATTACACGGACGAGTGCGTTTATCTGACCGGCGGGTGCCGGAAAGTCTTCGAGGGCACCGTATTGTTATAAATATAACAATAACAAATATAATCCATAAAAATTATGTATTTGACGGAATTATAAAAATGTGATATTATAAAATCAAATATAAAAAGTCTATAATTTAAAGGAGAATGTGTCAAATGAGATTAAATAACGATTATACAAAAAGAGTTTATGAAACTGTGTGCAAAAGAAATCCCGGTGAACCGGAATTTTTGCAGGCTGTTGCGGAAGTCCTCGAGACTATCGAACCTGCTATCGCCGAAAATCCGGCGTATGAAAAATACTCTATTCTCGAAAGAATGACAGAACCCGAAAGATTTATCCAGTTCAGAGTGCCGTGGGTTGACGACAGCGGCAAAGTGCAGATAAACAGAGGATTCAGAGTGCAGTTCAACTCCGCTATCGGTCCGTATAAGGGCGGTATGCGTTTTACTCCGACGGTTACAGCATCCGTCATAAAATTTTTGGGTTTCGAGCAGACGTTTAAAAACGCCCTGACAACTTTGCCTATGGGCGGGGGAAAAGGAGGCGCGGATTTTGAACCGAAAGGCAAATCAGATATGGAAATCATGCGTTTCTGCCAAAGCCTTATGACTGAATTAAACAGGCATATCGGAGACTGGACCGACGTTCCCGCGGGGGATATGGGTGTCGGAGGACGCGAAGTCGGGTTTATGTACGGGCAGTATAAACGCATAAAGAACGAAGCTACGGGAGTTTTCACCGGCAAAGATTTAACTACGGGCGGTTCTCTCGTGCGCACTGAAGCCACAGGATACGGTTTATTATATCTCGTCGATGAAATGATGAAAACAATTAAAAATGAAAGCCTTGCGGGTAAAACCGCGATTGTTTCGGGTTCTGGCAACGTTTCTATTTTCGCAATCGAAAAAGCGCAGCAACTCGGCATGAAAGTCCTGACGGCGAGCGATACAAGCGGATATGTCGTGGACGAAGCCGGAATAGATTTAACGTTATTAAAACAAATCAAACTGATTGAGAGAGGAAGAATAAGCGAGTACGCAAAGAGAAGAGCGGGCGCGAAATTCTTTGAAAATTTCAAAGACATATGGAGCGTAAAATGCGACGTCGCATTGCCGTGCGCAACGCAGAACGAACTCGACGGCGAAGGGGCTGAACTTTTAGTCAAAAACGGCGTTATAGCAGTCGCAGAGGGCGCGAATATGCCCACCACCCCGGAGGGAACAGAAGTGTTCCTGAAGAACAAAGTCCTGTTTGTTCCGGGAAAAGCGGCTAATGCGGGCGGAGTTGCGACAAGCGGGCTCGAAATGTGCCAGAACTCCGGCAGAATCCAATGGACATTTGAAGAAGTGGACGCGAAACTCAAACAGATTATGATAAACATATTCCACAATATCAACAACACGGCAAAAAAATACGGCATGGAAGGCAATTTCGTAGCAGGCTCAAACATCGCGGGCTTCCTGAAAGTCGCGAACTCAATGCTGTGGCAGGGCGTCGCGTACTAATTAACAATTAACAGATAACAAGTGAAATATCAGAGTAAAAATTATAGGCGGGGTTTATATTGAGTTACACTCAGTTGAACCTCGCCTTTTAAAAATTTATGCGGCAATAAAATTATTAATAAAATAGCAATAAAAACGTGATAAAATATAATAGATGTGTCCGGAAACCCTGATTTACGTAGGGGCGGATGGTAATCCGCCCGTGATTTTACGGGACGATTACCATCGTCCCCTACAGTTTCCGGACAGATCTAATAAATTATATTTTTAAATGTTGATGGAAAGGGCGGTAAAAATGAAAAAAATAATAATTGTATTGCTATTGGCTGGAATATTATTGCTGAATATCAGTTCATGCGCGGACAAAGACATGGATTACAGCTACAGCATAAAAGACGCCCTGAAAATAAGCGCGTATCTTTTTGACGAGAGTATCAATATGGACGAACCCATATATTATAATGATGGCGATGAGTACACGCTTGAACAGTTGAAAATGAACGAAGTCAGAGTAATGGCTCCTCAAAGTGCAATGCAACGCGAGATTCCAGGGACGGGCTTGGTTTTATATTTAGAATTTGATGGTATAATCAAAGTAGTTTCTGAAAACAAAGATGTACGGTTAACATATAACAAAATTAACGGATACGAGACGCAATTAGCAGTTTCGGGATATGTCAACGCATATCCATACCGTATTTATACACCTTCAATGGTCGATGTTCACCCATTTATCCCGGGAACAGAATATTATCTGAATGTAAATGCGTACAAATTCGAGAATGAAGACTCGCCTATTATACGGGCGAAGTTAAAATTAGTCGCGTTAGATGACGCGGTTGAAGAACCTGTCTTTTTTCATGATGGTAAGCCGGAGTCAGCATGTGTATCAATCGAGCTTATTTCTTACGAATACAGCGATGTTTATAAACTTATGGACGATATAGCAGATGACGAAGAATAATAAATTTTGGAAAGGGCGGAAAAATGATAGTTGTAAATACAGTAGAGATATTCCCGTCGGATAATGCCGTCGTTATAGAATTATCCAACGTGAAGAAATATAAAATTTTATTGAAAGACTATGAGAATCTGCCGTTTGAGTGCAAATCAGACAGCCGCCTCGAAAATATAACGATAGACGTAAATAAAATTGATTTGAACGAAACAAATCAGTATTTTGACGGCGACTGTTTTGCTTTCCTGACTTTTTTGGCGAGGAAATATAATATATACCGGTCGGCTATTTCAAAAGTCGCAATGACGGATATTCCCAAAAAACAGCTTTATTGGAAGTTATATTTCGCGGTTATTCAAAGTTATAAACAGCAGAAAAACACAAATAAATTCAAAAAGAATAATAAAGTGGAAATTGAGCCTGAAACTTTTAAAACTCTCTGTAGGCTTGTCTGCGACGAGTTTGAAGCGGCGGGTTATATCGATGACCGCCGTTACGCTCTCGACAAAGCGAAATATCTGAAAGAGTATAAAAAATACGGCGGCAGAAGAATAAAAGAATATCTCAGTCAAAAAGGTATTTCATCTGATATTATAAACGAAATATTGGAAGATGAGTTTTTTTCGGACGAAGACGACAACAGGGATAACATGATTAATCTGCTGAAGAAAAAATACGGCGAAAATTTGAGTAGATTGGATAAATCAGACAGAAACGATATACAGAAAGCGATAAATATGCTTGTCCGCAACGGTTATAAATATCAGGAGGCGAAAAACGCCGTTACTGATTTTATAGACGATACAGATGTTGCAGAGAGTATAGATAATACAGAAAATGAGGATTATTACGATGAGTAAGATGAATGAGACGAATAATAAATCAGGCGGAACAAAAATCGGGTTTATATCTTTGGGTTGTTCAAAAAATCAGATTGACACAGAAATTATGCTGAAAATTTTATCCGACAACGGATATGAAATAGTCGCGGAGGATATACACGCCGATATTATAATCGTGAATACCTGCGCGTTTATTGAGAGCGCGAAAAAAGAAGCGATAGATAATATATTAGACGTCGCGTGGCTGAAGAAAAACAGAACGCTAAAAGGGATAATCGTCTGCGGCTGTCTCGCGGAACGTTACAGGGAAGAAGTATTAGATGAAATCCCGGAAATCGACGCGATTGTCGGGGTCTTCAGCATACATGATATTCTGGATGCGGTCAGACATGTTGAAAATAAAAACACAGAAAAATATATATCTCTGAAACCGCAGGATGGTTTTATCCCCGGAGGAGAGAGAGTTTTGACGACGCCGGAATATATGGCGTATATAAAAATCGCGGAAGGCTGCGACAATCATTGCGCATACTGCGCTATTCCGTCAATCCGTGGCAGTTTTACGTCGCGTAAGATTGAGGATATATTAAAAGAGGCGAATGAACTCGCGGACATTGGGGTAAAAGAACTGTGCGTAGTCGCGCAGGATACCACGCGGTACGGCTTGGATTTATACGGCGAGTACAGACTGCCGAAACTGCTTGAGAAATTATGCGAAATCGACGGGATAACGTGGATAAGGTTGTTGTATTGTTATCCAGACAAAATCACGGACGAACTGATTGATGTTATAAAATCAAGCGATAAAATCGTGAAATATATAGACATGCCGACGCAGCATATAAACGACGGGATTTTAAAATCCATGAACAGAAGCGGCGGAAGCGATGCGATAAAATCTGCAATCAAGCGGCTTCGCGAAAATATCCCGGGAATAATAATCAGAACGACGGTTATAGCGGGATTTCCCGGTGAAACCAAAGAGCAGTTCGGAGAGCTGTGCGAATTTATAAAAGAGACAAAATTCGAGCGGTTAGGGTCGTTTATGTATTCTGCGGAAGAAAGCACTCCAGCGGCGGGATTTGAAAATCAGGTGAGCGAAAAAGAAAAAGAACGCCGTCAGAAACTGATTATGTCGGTTCAGGAGCGTATAAACTATAATTTAAATCAGAAAAAAATCGGAAAGACAATGCAGGTTTTATGCGAGGGATTTGACAAAGTCGGCGGGGTGTATTACGGCAGGAGCGCGGACGACGCGCCGGAAATTGATGGTAAAGTGTATTTTACAGTCAAATCCGATAAATCCGGCAGAAAAATAAAAGAAGGCGCGTTTGTCGATGTGACGATAGAGAAAGTTTTGGATTATGATTTGTTCGGGAGCGTAGAATAGATGAATAAAATTGAAGCAGTAATGTTTGATTTGGACGAAACTCTGTTGGACAGGGAAAAAGCCGTTGGGATTATGTTTGACGTAATTATAGATAAGTTCTACAAAAACACAGATATAACGAAAAAACAATACAACAATATGCTCTGTGAATTTAAAAAATATGACAACAGAGGCTACGGGGATAAAACTGTTGTAATGGATTCGCTTTTTAACGAATTTACACCGTCTTTCATGATATCCAAAACTGAATTTTTAGACTTTTGGGACAGAACTTTCCATAAATGCTTTTCGAGAGACGAAGAAAGGATAAACACTGTGATAAAATTGCAGGAATATGTAAAAACTGCGATAATCACAAACGGTTCTGTTAAATCTCAGAGCGGCAAAATAGAATACACCAATTTAGATAAATTGTTTGAAGTTATAATTGTATCTGATGAAGTTGGCATAAAAAAGCCCGACCCGAAAATCTTTGAGCTTGCGTTAAGCAAAATTGATGTATTGCCGGAAAACGCGTTGTTTGTAGGCGACGATTTAAAAAACGATATTTACGGCTGTCAAAATGCGGGTATGCTCGGCATATGGTATAATCCGTACAATTTTAAAAACGACACTGATATAAAACCGTTCGCGGAAATACATAGTTTTACGGAGTTATTATCTTATATAAATTTATAAATTGATTTGGGGAATATAATTTAATGGTCAAAGACAAAAGTTTTTACAAAATGCTTGTGTTTATAGCACTGCCTGTCGCACTACAGAGCATAATTTCTTTGGGTCTCGTGTTTTCAGATAATATTATGGTGGGCAATATCCGTGAACATACGGAAATCGTATTTGCAGGAGTTACGCAGGCTAATGCTATAACAACGCTATTCACGTTTTTTATAAAAGGGCTCGGCGGCGGGGCGTCGCTTCTGATTTCGCAATACTGGGGCAAAAAAGACTTAGACAGAATCAAGACTGTTTTCTCTATTATTTTCACGATAGGATTGTCTCTTGCAGCCGTCATAACCGCGCTTATTTTTATATTCCCGAAAGGCGCGATGTCGATAGTCACAAGCGATAAAGACGTCATAAACTCGGGGGCACAGTATATACAGATTGTCTGTTTTTCGTATATTTTTTATATCCTGACTGAAACGTTTGCAGTTATGCTCAGGTGCGTGGAAATAGTGCGGATTGTGCTTGTTACGTCGATTGTTGCATTTATTCTGAATTTGATCGGAAATTATATTTTTATCTATGGAAACGCAAGTTTACATATTCCCGCAATGGGAGCGAGAGGTTCGGCTGTTTCGACGGTAATCGCCCGCATTGTCGAATGTTTAATCATGATGACATTCACGTTTAAGATACAGAAAAGACTGCCGATAAAAATACGGGATTTATTTAGGCATGAAAAAATCATGTGGCGCGACTACGTGAAATACGGTCTGCCGGTTATGGCTGGGGATACGCAATGGGGATTTGTCGGGTTGTTCAGGGCGATTATTATCGGCAGATTGGGCAGTCAGATGATGTCGGCGAACGGAATCGCGGATGTTATTATGTCCTTAGCGAATATATTCACAATTGGACTTGGCAGCGCGGCGACCGTAATTATCGGTAAGACAGTCGGTGCAAAAGAATATGACAAAACGCGGAAATATTCAAACACTTTACAAATACTGTTTGCGTGTTTCGGCGTAGTGCTGTGCTTAGGTTTGTTCTTTGGGAGAGGGAGTCTTATTTCGATTTACGAGATTGTCGGCGGAACGGCGGCTGGAGGATTCGCGCAGGCGACGAAAGATTTGGCTAAAACTTTTATAGGCATAGGCGCTTTTACTTTGCTCGGCACATGTTATCACGCGACGTGTTTTACGGGAATAAACAGGGGAGCAGGCGACAGCAAATTTGTGTTCAAAGTCGATATGATATGCGGATGGCTGATTGTTCTGCCGCTGACTTTCCTGAATGCGATAGTACTGCATGCGCCTTTGCCGATAGTATTTTTATCGACAAGAATAGACCAGTGTTTTAAATGGATTATCGCGTTTATACGACTGCGTGGCAATAAGTGGATAAGAAATGTCACAAGGTGATATTTGCAAAGAATTTATTTATTTCTTGACTATTTGTAATAAATATGTTAAAATAAATTTAAATTTCAGCGTATAAAAAATAAATCTAAGTAAAAAACAGAGGTATCTATTATGAAATTCAATACAAAAAATATTTTACGCAAAATAGTTGTATTCGTTATTGTTTCGATGTTACTCACAGTATTTTCTTTTCCCGTATCTGCGGCAAATGAAAATTCGGCTGTTACAGATATAATAAAAAATATTATGAATAATAGTATGGATAATAGAACAGTTTTAACTTTTGACGGCAGAAATATAAGCACTGCTGATTTTAATATCTTTTTATTAGTTAATCAGGGAGAATCCGATCCAAAAGTATCGGCGGTTGATATGCTTGAGCAATATTTGGTATTGGAAAAAGCGGCAAAGGACAGAAATATCACTTTGACTGCCGATGAATTAAAGCAAGCTAAAGCGGATGCGCTTGATTTGCAATCGGCGATTAATGAGTATTTCCCTAACGTAAAAAATATTTCTATTGATTTCCTTCAAGAAATAGCAAGCGTAAATTATCTATACGCTAAATTATTAGACGCGGTGGCAATCGAGCAAGGATATACATTTGACGAAAAAGATTTCCAAACCGCGCTTGCGGATTATATCGCGAACGGGAAACAGGACTATCTGCAAATGGATTTCAAATATATTGTGACCGACAGCGCAGACACAACCGCCGAAGCTAAAAAAGCTATAGAAAACGGGACTTTATCTGCCGATAATGCAATAAAACAATATTCGACATATTACGACGAAGCGAGCGGGATTCAGACAATAAATTTGGCTGATATAACTTTTTTGTCTGCTGAAGATTTGAATAATTTGATGAGTTTAGAAAGCGGCGGCGTTTCAAACGTAATAGATTTAGGGGACGGCGAATATGTGATATTTATTGCGGACAGCGTCTATACGCCTACTCAAGATGAAATTGCGGCGTCTTTTAAAGCCATGTATGAAAATAGTAAAAAATCTGATATATTTAACGCCGAATTTACAAAATGGCAAGCTGACGCTCAACCGCACATAAAAGTAAATCAAAGCAACTTGGATAATATAGATTTAACAACATTGTACGGAACAAATTAATTTATATCACCCACTGCCACCTCAACCGCCTTGTTCAGCGAAAACGAATATATATACGCGCCGCTCACGGGTTTGTTTAAAATCGCCTGCACCGCCTTGCAGTAATATTCTATCTGGCGTTTGTGACGTTTGACAAGAATATTCTCGCCCTCGTCGGAACGGACATAATCCGTCTTGAAATCGACGACATACACATTCCCGTCTTTATCCTCGAAAAACAAATCTATCGCTCCCTGAATCAATAAAAAATCTTCTGAGTATTCAGGCAATTCTTCCAAATCCTTCAGGTGGACCTGCTGCACGAAGTTCAGGGATTCACCCGCCCCTATGTTGTTCATTTTTATTAAATCGGCGACGGAAATTTTCAGGTGAAACGGCATTTCGCGGTAAATTTTCTTGGCTGATTTAATTTTTTGATATAAATCCGATCCGAAAAATTTATCTACGGAATCAAATTTTATCCTGTCATATTGCGGCTCCGTTATAAATTCTTTGCTCAGAAGATTTTCCGCCTCGTTTTGCGCGCCGAATACTTCCGCGTATTCAAAATCCGCATACTGCATAAATAAATGCGTCGCTGTTCCCCGAAGTATGGCTACATCATCCGCCTCGTTCTCTAAGAAGCGGGGCAGGGGAGCCATTTCAGGTTCGGAGTATTCTGGTGTATTTGAACCAACATCAGGTGAAAATGCGCGGGCGGAAATTGATTCCGCCCCTACGGGCGACAGATTTGTCACGGAAAGTTTCAGAGGGATTTTTGACAGTAAGCTGAACTTGTATTTGAAATCGTACATCTCTTTTAGTTTTTTGCCGTATTCATCTATGGTTTCCAAATCCGATTCGGAAAGTTCTTCGCCTGTTAATTCGAGATTTTGAGCGAGCAAATCCTCGTTTCTCTGATTTGCAATCATTTGATTCAATTTAACTGCGTTTACAAAATCAATGTTGAAATTCACAGCCGGATTTGTTTTGTTTGTGCCGTCTGAATTTAACAGTATCGGCGTAAGCCATTTCAGCGCGTTGTCCGCGCCGGATAACAGCGACGTCAGCGCTGTTCCGTCGTCGCCTGTAACGGTATTTTTTTGTAGATAGTTTTCTATATTGTCAACGTTTCCGACGATTATGAGTTTTTCTATAGCTCTTGTCAAAGCGACGTATAAAATTCGCGCTTCCTCGCTCACGACCTCACGTTTTACTTTCTCGGCGACCAATTTTTTGAACGGAGTTTTCTCCGTCCCGATTTCGTCTTTATATTTCAGGTCAAAATATATTCCGTCGTCGCTGATGACAGGATTCCCCAAATAATCGCTCCTGTTGAACAATCCGCTTGTATTCGCCAAAATGCATACGGGAAATTCAAGCCCTTTTGACTTGTGCACGCTCATAACTCTTACTACGTCGCTGTTTTCGGAGATGACTTTTGCGCGTTCCAAATCATTTTTGCCGGATTGAATATCGTTCAGATAATCCAGAAATTCATATAAACCCTTAAAAGTCGTAGATTCGAATTTACGGGCGTATTCGTACAATAACATCAGATTAGCCTTGCGTTCCGGCGCAAAGGTTTCGAGCGAAATTTTCGCCATTATATCTGTCTGCCTGTACAGATACCATATAAATTTATCGACGGATAGGATTCTCGATTTTGCGCGCCACTGATTTAATTTTGCCATAAAATTATGGCACTTATTTTTCAACTCAACTATTCCGTCGTCATATTCCGCATATAGCCTTATATATCTGAAAAGGGGGTCGATATACTCGTCCAACGCATTTAATTTTAAATCGTCGTTTTTTTCACTGCTGACAACGCCGGTGTATTCGCTGTTTAGATTAAATCTTTTTATATATATCAAATCGTCTAAATTGAACCCAAAAACCGGACTTTTTAAAACAGCAGTCAAATCTATATCGCGCATGGGATTGTCGATTGTTCTGAGCAGGGAAACTATGAGCATAATTTCCGCGCTGCCCAGAAAGCCTTTCGATTTGTCCGTATAGCACGCTATGCCGTGTCTTTTTAGGGCGTCGATATACAGGTCGCTTTTTGTATAATTGCGCATAAGTATGGTTATATGACGGGGAAGAATATTTTCGCCGTTTTTTAATTTGCCATGAGCTAATAATTTTTTTACCGTCAATGCGATATATTCCGCCTCCGTGGATAATATCTGGGTTTCCGGCGTATTATCTTGTGTAGGGGCGGAATCAATTTCCGCCCGCAAATTTGAATCAACATCGGGTGAAAATCCGCGGGCGGATATTGATTCCGCCCCTACGGGTTCTTCCGGCGTTTCATCATCTACCGCCTCGTCGCCGCCTTTTTCGACAATCGCGAAAGTTACGTCCACGCTGGATTTATCCGTTTCTTCGTCTGCGAATATTCGTCCGACGTCCAAAACCTCGCCGCCGGTATATTCCATTCCCCCGAGATTCTCCGAAAACAGGTTGGCGAAAATATAGTTTATAAAACTTATTATATTATAACTGCTCCTGAAATTCTTTCGCAGATATATTTTTTGAGGTATAAACCCCGTATCGTTATTATTTTTATCATATTCCGCAAACAGTTTTGAATAGTTCGCGAATATATCCGATTTTGCGCCTCTGAACGCGTATATGCTCTGTTTTATGTCGCCGACCATAAACCTGTTGCCATTAATACTGCCGGATTGCTCCGTAGAGATTGACTTGAATATTATGTCTTGAAGTTTATTTGTGTCCTGATATTCGTCGATATAGATTTCTTTATAACTGTTTTTGACCTGTCTCGCCAAATCCGTTACGAAAATCTCGCCGTCCTCGCCGATTTTTTCGACTAAAAGCTGAAAGGCAAA